>Ga0209119_1002531_pt1 | contig 16663 bp, 12 predicted proteins | sample COG_03_FD_184747 | JGI IMG/M metagenome (GOLD analysis project Ga0209119, IMG submission 184747) | Pelagic Microbial community sample from North Sea - COGITO 998_met_03 (SPAdes) (version 2) | ecosystem: Environmental > Aquatic > Marine > Neritic zone/Coastal water | place: Helgoland, sampling... | reverse complement strand
AAGCGAAAAGTGTACGCAACCCGAAGTGAAGCCAAAGCAGATTTGTTTGATTACATAGAAGTGTTTTACAATCGAACTCGACTGCATAGCCATCTTGGCCATGTGTCTCCAGATTTATATGAAATCATGTATTCACAGGCAAGCTAAGTGTCTATAAAATTGGGGGAAGATCAGAGCTTGTCCCATGGAACTTTATAAATATTCACTGAAAAAACTGTCTAATTGATTAGTGTGAGGTCGCCTGAGTACATTGAAACGAATATCTTCGATAGACAAAGCCCTGATTCTCAATAGAACCCCATCCATGCTTGGTATGAAAGGAAAAGTTAACGTTGTGGCTGAGATGCACATGCACTTCTTCGCTTTCGAACCTCTTGCTCCCTTTCAAGGCGCTGGTTGAACATTCTGTTTCGATAGGCCTAAACCCTAAGGGGGAGAAGGGGTCCTGGCGAGACGGCCCGTGCTTACAATATAAATCTGCACCATTATTAAAACCAAGTGCACGTCCTACGCTGTTTTTGTCGAGCATGTTATTGGCATCTACTTTGAGTTCAAAAGATGAATTCTCCTGTCTGGGATTATCAACAAGGCAGACCCACAAGGCTTTACCGCCACTTGGTGGTGGTGATGAACAGGGCGCATCGATACAGAACTGTAAGTCAGTGGAATCCGAATTGCCTATGTACTCTGACGTTTTTTCAATACATTCAATCGAAGACTCGCAAGCAGCGTCTTCCCCAGCAGTTACTGACTGAGCTAGACCGCCTATTAAGATCCAGTAGTAAAAAAACAATCTGCACAGATGTTCTAAGCCTGTTTTTTCTACCATGGCCACAACTCAACTACAGTTTCAATATATACGGTGGTCTGCTTGACCATTTCATCGTGAAGGCTTGGCGGTAACCTAGTGGGTGTTTGTGATGATGGGGGAGCCTGTTTTGGCAGACCCACCTCTTCACAGAGGTTAAAAGAGGTGCATGCCTCATAAATCGTGCCGCCGATGGTGACTTGTTTGGACTCCCATCCCTTGCGCATTGAGGTTTCAGTTGACTTGAGTGTCTGGCTTGTTTTTTCTAGTTGATCTCTCCATTCTCGACAATATTCTTGGATCTCTGAGGCATCATAATTATCTACGCCCATGGTCTCTGTCAGATCATCCACAAACCCCATGATGGCACACATATCATCAAGTTCTAGCGCCGTTACCACTGCGATCGTACCTACTCCTATCACCGGTATGGCCTCAGCTGGCATACTGGCGATGTTCCTCATCGCACTTGTTTGCGCACGGCCCACAACTCGATTCCGAGCTAATTTAGCTGCGACCTTTCCTTTATCTAATTTTGTTGTGAGTCGGGTGTTTCTTTGAGAAAGGTCCATATTCTTTCTCGTGAGTAAAGCTTCTGTAGTCTCTACCCCCACCTTTGCTAGAAAGTTAGTAGCAAGCCCACTCAAGGTTGAGCTTGCTAGGATGCTTAAAGAAAGAAACGCCGACAGTAATATTGGAATAACCGATACAAGTACGAGAGCGGCTAATCCACTAATACGAAATGCAGAAATCTTCATTGTAGTTTTTTCTCTTATTATTCAGGGTATTTAATGAGACCAGTGTGCCTGCTAGCAGCGTTGGTGATTAACTCAAACGTTGTTTTACGACTAGGCCTGAATTTGACCAACTGCGGCAACGTCTGGACTATATGTAAAATAAAAAGTCATTATTCCTAAATCTAAATATCATACCTCATGTTTTCCATATTGATATCTATTTTATATTCTTATGGGAGTGAAAGCTGGCTATTGTTCGTCAATTAATCAACTATTTTTAAGTTGTTATTCCAAGTAATGGACGCAACTTAGCCTCGTTAACTTCGTCATTTTTCGTTTATGGCATAATTTATAATTATGTACGTTCATTAGATGTCGTCAAAAGCTGAGCAGGTTTTTGAAAATCCCATGACACAACAAATATAGGGGTAGGGGGTTCAACAAAATATTCTCAGTATCGAATAAGTACGTTGTCGATAAATTTTCTGGCACCGTTAACTAGTGATTCTTTAATCTTTGCCACTGATATTTAACACACAGCCTTCAAGTCTAGGTTCTTGTCTGAAAGTCCCAAATATCAGACATTAAGAATCACGATGTAAAAGCTCAGCTATTTTCAAAAACAACACTATAAACGCAAGTTCCAAGAATCGTTGAATATCAAACATATTGTTTTCATGTGCGGCATGCTCAGGCTTATCCACAAACAGCTACCAGGATCCATCGTCCAAAGTGTATGGAGGTATTAATATACGAGTATTGCAAATTAGCTGTGTCATTCCAGTTTCGCTAGATCTACATTCCAGAGTTGGAATAGAAATGACATCATCAAGAAATGACACAACATCATTATCCAATATATAATTTAACATAATATACATTATAGGAACTATAGAGTATGAATGTATATTGGTAATAGGTTGAGTGTTTGAACTGCAACTAATTCAATAGTATTGATAGGCAATACATTTATAGGACGCTGTGTAATTCGTTTGGGACTTACATGGTGTTAGCTTACTTCATTCACACAGCAACATGATAATGCCAAATGTTGCCTGAACTAATTATGGATGATTGTCTGTAGCAATTGCTGTTGCACTTAATCTATGCACATGTGGCTGACTTCTATTCCAGCTGACTGCAACTCAAATGGCTATGAGGATTGTCAGCTTAAGTGAATAACCATAACCAGTGATTCTTTCAGTGTTCAATGCTATTTAGGCCTTACTATTGTATTTAGTTTTTGCATATGTAAGTTTGCCGCTGACACCTCACCAAAATAACTGTCTACCAGTTTTCCATCTTGTGATTAATACAATGTTATGGATAAACTATGAGCATCCATAATGGTGGCCATATCGCCGTTTATATCATGCTTGATAAACTGCTTATCGATGTTTAATGTCCGCCCCAGATTTAACATAATAATATGTACGTCTGTATTGCGATCTTGTGCATAGGTAAATACATGAATTTCTAATCTACATGGCGGGCACCAAGTGGCTCGTAAATTTATGACTGTGTTCTTATCTTTACTGATCGACTGAACATTGATTTTTTAACCATCGAGTTACACTAATACCAAGTCCGGCATAACGTCTTGGGCTCGCATGCACTGAGCGCCGACATATTTATAATAAAGAGTCATGGTGTTATTACCACTGCGTAATAGTACCAATTAGCATGTTACTGTGATTAAGTTTTATCAATTCAAGACTATCAGATAGTCAAAATACAGCGAGAATGTTTAGTAAGTTTATCAGGTTGTTTTATATGCGTATAATTAGCGTTATACGGCTATATCTTTATATGTAACCAGCTATGTTAAATTTAGGGTATATAACTAACAGATTACAATTGGATTACTGTGACTATTTTGGCGAAATAACGGTTATAAAATAAGTAAATATTTACGTAGTGTTTGCAACAAATTAGTCAGTAAGCGCGCTGTTAAAAGCCATTAAAATTGGTTAACGCAGAATTTAAACATACGATGGCAGCAACAATGTATCAGCAGTACCATCCACCCACCTCCATTCTGCAAGCTAGATACAACGGTATCTCTTAAATAAGCTATGAGTATTAAGTTATTTGGATCTGACTTTACTAAGGCTGAACATAGTACGCTTCTATTATTTTGCCTAAGAAGGATGAAGGTATAATACAACCTCCCCGCTTCATTCCTATTGTACTTTGTAGAAGTAAGCTTATGTGACAGTGTTTTTTTAGCGCCTAACTTCAGATCTAATGGCTTTGGGTATATTCCTAAGATAAAGACTAAATAGCATGATAAGCAATCAGATACTGTGGTAAAGAGCCCAGAGCTAAGATTAAGATAATAAGTGCGCTAGAGAGTAGCGGTTAAGAGGATTTAAACAAAAATTATATCAACTGGATAAGTATACAGTTAAAATCATTTATATATACTTATGTCATGTTTAAACATCACTATGAACCAAAATTTCATGCCTTTATTTCCCCATGCAAATCAGCTTGATTTGGGAGTTGATTACATCAATCAACATATCAGTGAGCTAGACAGAAGCATTCCTGACGCTGCTTACAGCTATGAACTGGCAATAGAATATTTGGCTGAGAATCGCTTTAACGCCAATAATTTCAAGTCTATTCGCGGTGAGTTAAATGTGTTGTTTAACTGGACTTGGTTTGTGTGCGGCATGTCCATAGCTGAGATTGATCGTATCGCCTTGCGTAAATTCATTGATTTTTGTAATCAGCCCCCTGCCCATCTTATTGCACGCACCTCCTATCCATTTTTTATTACCGAGGCGAAAACGACTCTATTGCAAGCTAATCCTAAGTGGCAGCCTTTTGTTCATCGTGGTTTAGGTAAATACATACGTAAAACAAGTACCTTAAAAGCTCAGCTTTCACTGTTGAGCAGTTTTTTCTTATTTCTTAATGATGTGGAATATCACGATAAGAATCCTGCTGCGATTTTATTGCGTCGGTTAAATGTTAACAATACTCATGTAGCGGATCCAGAAGTGGGGGAAAAGGCATTGAGTTCCCTGCAGTGGCGGAGTGTATGGGATGTTGTCAATGAGTTGGCAGACAAACAGCCAGAGAAACATCAGCGCAGTCGTTTGTTGTTCGCCCTACTCTACTTACTTTACCCCAGAGTGTCAGAAATAGCAGCAAGGCCTGGCTTTACACCCTTAATGAGTAGTTTTTTTAAACATAGAAGCGGTAATTGGGTGTTTAAAATCCCCCGTAGTAAAGGTGGGAAAAGCCGTATCATTCTCTGTCCAGATGAACTTCTTCAGTGTTTAAAGGACTATCGTCGTTATCTGGGGTTAAGCGATTTGCCACAGCCCGATGAAAAAATCCCATTATTTGTGCGCCATAAGGCTGGCACTCATGGCCGTGATACGGGCGTGTTAAATGCTCAATTGGGAATTGAAGCAATTCGTAACATCGTACGTGAAATTTTTGATTTAACCGCCTCTAAGCTTACGTCAGATGAACCACACGCCGCCGGCGAATTACGTCAATTCAGCGTGCATTCGTTGCGCCATACTGGCATATCTACCTCCATCGCAGCGGGCACCCCTTTACAAGTTGTGATGAAAAATGCCGGGCATGCTGATCTATCAACCTTATCGATTTATATTAGTGCAGACTTACAGCAACAAGTTACGGCCACGGTAAGCCGTGACCTGTAGACTCGAGCCCCTCGATATTTACTGAGCTTGTGATGAAAAAGTTGTTGAATCATTGTCCCCTAAAGTATTGCTCCACCTCAGATAAGTCTGTTTAAATAAAAGCCATTCATCACCATTTACTAAAGTAAAAATTCAAAACTGGTTTACACAATAATTTGCCTAGCAATGGCAGGAGTAGGACCAGTATTATATAAATCCCGTTGATAACCACACGGAAAGTAATCAACTTTCACTTCCACAAAAGTAAAAAAGAAAAGTAGATATGGAAAATATGAGGCAAAATGGAATATCATCTTTTTGAAAAATGATATTTTACTTTACCTATACTCAAGGATGACGAGATTGTTAAAGCGTCACTACCCGAATACTTAACGCAATAAACACCACACCGGCGATTTTGTCGATTAGCGGGCCTTTTTCAGCTAATGCAAAACGCTCACGGGTACCGTGAACCAAACCGGCCACAATAATATACCAAATGGTATCAATGGTCAGCACGGTACCAGCCATTAAAGCACCGCTACTGAAGTTCATTCGCTCGTGGGTGATGAACTGACTGAACAATGCGGCAAAAAAAACCGCCAGCTTGGGATTTAAAAATGCAATAGAAAAACCATCTCGAGCAGCAGCATAATAACTGGTAGGTTGCTTTGAGTCGGTATCGGCCTTAAACGGATTGCCCTTGGACATGAGCGCTTTTACCCCCATATACAACAAATATAAGGCCCCAGCATAAACCAGCCCCTTAAATAGTAACGGCGAACTTAACAGTAAACCCGACAGCCCAACGATGGTTAATACCGCATAAACCCCAACACCCAACCCATGACTCATGGCCACTACTATGCCGTGTTTGGTCGAATGAATACTGTGTCTTAGTAACACAGCCAAGCTCGGTCCTGGCGACATCGCGCCCAAAATACAGATTGTGAGCAGTGATAACCAATCGGTGAGTGTCATATTTTATTCAACCCTAATAGTCGCTGTAATTATTCTAAGTTTTCACTGGTCATGCTACTGAGTGACGCCAGTTTACCCGCACCTTAATGGTTTTCATATTGCTGTGTACATCATCAAAAACCGTGTGAAAGCCATCTACATCTGGGTTGAACCAAAGAACAGAAAAAACTGACTGCCATCGGAGCCGATTGGGAAAGTGACTTAGTTGCTAGACTACATTTTTTGGTGTGTAGATCCCAATAGTATTTGGCTGTGAATCGTTGTTATTGAGCAGCAGCTGATCAAAATCTACCAACAATCATAACAGGGTATTGGCATTATTTTCATATTGGTATCTAGCAATACCAATGGTTTTTGATTATTTATAAAATAGATAATGGTAGATTTTTTATGCACACTGAAAACTAAATAACCCAAAACTAGAATGGGAAGATTAAGTGTAAAATTTCACTCTATAACAATATGAAAGTATTTCTCAGCTACAAATGTTGTTAAGCATGCTAGTCCCTATCCTGTTCTTGTTCGCTGACACGCCAGTCTTACCTGCTTTTCGACCTCAATAATTGCAAATAGTGTGACACCTACACCCACAATCATCACACCATCCCAAAATGGAATGGCGGCGGTAGCAAATACCGATTGTAGTGAAGGTAGGTAGGTGATTGCGAACTGTGCAGCAGTGACAGCAATCACCACCGACCAGACTACTTTGGTACCGCGTAACGCTTTGAAGGTCAGTGAGGAACCGTAAATATTACGAATAAAAAACAGATGAAATATTTCCATTACCACTAAGGTATTAAGAGCAATAGTGCGTGCGAGTTCTACTGAGTAATCCTGGTCGATGGCGAAGTGGTAAGTACCAAATACACCACACAAAAACAAAAAGGACACCAAAATAATATGCCAGACCAAATCATTGGTCAGTAGAGGTTCTTCTCGCGCCCGCGGTGGGCGGCGCATGGTATTTTCTTCGGTCGGTTCAAATGCCAATGCAATGCCCAGAGTGATAGCAGTAATAAGGTTGACCCAAAGGATTTGGATGGCTGTAATTGGCAGTGTCATGCCCAGCAGCAATGCCACTATTATCGTCATAGCTTCTCCCGCATTAGTGGGCAGCGTCCAACTGATGACTTTCTTAATATTGTCGTAAACAGTTCTACCTTCGCGCACGGCAGCAACTATAGATGCAAAATTATCATCCGTCAGTACTAGTTCGGCTGCTTCCTTGGCGGCCTCACTGCCATTAAGACCCATGGCGATGCCAGCATCAGCTCGTTTCAACGCTGGCGCATCATTGACCCCATCACCTGTCATGGCTACTGTAAAATCGTTGGCTTGCAAGGCCATGACTAAACGCAGTTTTTGTTCCGGACTGGTGCGTGCATAGATGTCGCAGTTCATGACAGCTTTGCTTAAGGTTGCGTCATCCATTTCATCGAGATCTAAGCCGGTGAGCACGGTATCAGGATTTTGCAAACCAATTTGCTTGCCGATTGCAGCGGCGGTTTTAGTATGATCACCCGTTATCATTTTTACACTGATACCTGCGTTTTGGCATTCAGACACCGCAATAATTGCTTCATCTCTTGGAGGGTCAATCATTCCCACCATCCCCAGCAGGGTTAGCGAAGCATGGACATCCGTATGTTCCAGTACCGTATTATGCGGCACAACCTGTTTGACGGCAAAAGCCAGTACCCGTTGACCGAGGGTGGCGACTGATTCTGCTTGGTTGTTCCAATATGCCGTATCTAGAACTTCTATGGCTCCATTCGCTCCGCGCTGGTTTATACACATAGTTAAAAGCTTTTCCGGTGCGCCTTTGACAAATACCCACCCATGTTGTTCATGATCGTGATTCAGGGTGGCCATAAATCGATTTCGGGCATCAAACGGGATCGCATCGGTACGTGTCCACATGGCCTGCACTTGGCGGATGTCTACATCCATTTTTCCGCTAAAAGCCAATAGCGCGCCTTCCATTGGATCACCTTCTACCATCCACACTTCGTTGTGTTTGCGAAGCGCACCATCGTTGCAAAGTGTGGCAGCTTGGGCGAGTTCTTCCAGTACAGTATGTTCGCCAGGAGAAACATGAATGTCGTCTAGCTTTAGCGCTCCTTTAGGCTCATATCCGCTACCTTCAACAGTCAATCTGTAACTGTGGGTAATCACTGTGGCCACCATCATTTCATTACGGGTCAGTGTGCCAGTCTTATCGCTGCAAATTACTGATACTGCACCCAGTGTTTCAATAGCAGGCAGACGCCGCACAATTGCATTGCGCCTGGCCATAGCCTGCACACCTATTGCTAATGTTATGGTTAAAACGGCAGGTAAACCCTCGGGGATCGCTGCCACTGACAACCCCACAACGGCCATAAACATTTCTTTAAATTCATGATGCCCGACGAAATAGCCAAATACGAGCAGCAAGACCGCTATAATAAGGATCAGCAAGGTAAGCCATTTTGCGAATACGCCCATCTGAGTGACTAGTGGCGTCGTCAACGTTTCTACTTTTTCCAATAGGCCGCTGATCCGACCAATCTCTGTGCATGACCCGGTAGTCACTACCACTCCTTTGCCTTGGCCACTGGTAATAAGGGTGCCAGAAAAAGCCATGCAATACCTATCCCCAAGCGGTGAATCCTTGTTCACCGCAGTTGTGGTTTTGTCTACTGGCATTGATTCACCGGTTAAAATCGCCTCCTGTATTGCCAAGCTGTGAGCGCTAAATAGTCTTAGGTCTGCAGGTACCTTGTCGCCTGCCTCCAATAATACAATATCACCGGGAACCAATTGCTCGCCATCGATTGTCACTCGCTGGCCTGCACGAATGACTTTAGCTCGAGGGGCTAACATATGTCGAATGGCGTTCATGGCTTGTTCGGCCTTACCTTCTTGAATAAAACCGATAATGGCATTGGCAATGACTACAGCCAATATCACACTGGTATCAATCCAATGCTCAAGCATTCCGGTAATCATGGCAGAAGTAATCAGTACGTAGATTAAAATATTGTGAAATTGCAGCAGTAAGCGCATAAAGGCATTACGTCGAATAGGTTGTGGGAGTTGATTAGGCCCATGGGTCGTTAGACGTTTTATGGCCTCATCCGGTTCTAAGCCAGTGACAGATGTGTGTAGGTTTTCGAGGGAAACCTTTGCAGATACATTATGCCATGAGGGGGGAGTTGGAGCTGATTTTACTTGCTTCATAAATGCCTCCATTATTGAGGCACTGAGATAAAGGTCGGTAAAGGAATGAGTTGAATCCACCCTACATTAAAAAAATTGCATTTACATAGAGTGATTTTTTTGAAAGCCGCCGGACTGCCCTCTTTTATAATCATGTTCCTGATCCATGTTAAAAGTATTTAGTTTGGTAATGTAAATTTAGAAATTATAATTACATCAAAAAATGTCAGTCAATTGACCAGTATCAATAAACTGGATTTCAAATGAGTTGGCTTTTTACTGGCAAAATTCAATACTCGTGAATGATAAGCACTAAGCTATTATTGGTGTGATGTTCCATTTAGTTTAGATACTTTGCCTTCTTGCTATTAATAACTTCTATCAGGTATCTAATTTGGGTCGAGTCTGTTTTTTAATTAATGGAATTCACTACACGTCTCACTAGCCATGAATAGTGTTCATGAACCGGTGTAAGAAAAAACCGAGATGGTCAATCATTGATCGTCATCAATAAATTTCTTCTGTTATATGCCATCGTAAAGTTCGACACTATCCTTTTGGGTGAGTGACGTTCGATTCAAGGAGATGACATATGAATACCCCTCTTTCTTTATTACTTGTTCTGTTAACACTGGGTTTATACGCTTGCGAGTCAGGTCCAGGATCGCCAAAAGGTTTTAGCCTTCCAGAGGGCGACATTGCTATGGGAGAAACAACCTTTTTGAAGTATCAATGTCTGGCTTGTCATACTATTGAAGGGGTTGAAGATGAATCTATTAACAAGGTGTTCGAGCAGCCAGTGAGATTGGGAGGTAATTCCTCAATCGTTAAAACTTATGCCCAGTTGGTAACATCTATTATTAATCCGTCACACAAACTCGCCCCTCGCTCTATCAATTTAGAAAGTGTGGCAACTGAGGACGGAATTTCTAAAATGCCGGTATTTAATGAAGTAATGACTGTCACTGAACTGATTAATATTGTTGCTTTTTTACAACCTAAATATAAAGTCAAACCTATGCAGTACACTCAATATCATCATTACCCTATTCCGTAACATCGCATTTTATATTTTCGTTGAGCCATTATATGCATAAGGTTTCCCAATCAGAGTTACAGCCTGGAATACCACCCGCGTTAGCGGCCTATAATTTGACTAAAATTTACCACAGCGGTGAAGTGGAAGTGCAAGCTCTTAGAGGGGTGAACTTCGAACTTTATCCAAAAGAGTTGGTGGTGCTGTTAGGTGCGTCAGGGAGTGGCAAGTCTACTTTATTAAATATATTGGGAGGGCTTGATTTACCTACCTCAGGTCAGATACTTTATAATCAACAAGACTTGAGTCAGGCCAGTGAACATGAACTGACACGATTTAGGCGTAAACATGTAGGCTTTGTATTTCAATTTTATAATCTGATCCCCAGCTTGACAGCTTACGAAAACGTTGCGCTGGTTACGGAGATATCCCCTAATCCCATTGCGCCTGAAGCAGCGCTAGAACTCGTTAAACTTGGCGATCGTATGCATCACTTCCCCGCCCAACTCTCAGGCGGCGAGCAACAACGTGTAGCGATTGCGCGGGCAATTGCCAAACAACCTGATATCTTATTATGTGATGAACCAACTGGTGCATTAGACAGAAAAACTGGCATTTTAGTACTAGAAGCCATCGAAAACATCAACCAACAACTTGGTACAACTATAGCTGTCATTACGCATAACTCCGTAGTCGCCAGTATGGCCGACAGAGTGGTAAATATTTCTGATGGTCAGATAGCCAGCATACACAAAAACTCCACTCGTGTTTTGGCCAAAGAGCTAAAATGGTGATGGAAGTCTTAAACAAAAAGTTAATACGAGACTTATGGAAATTGCGTGGACAAGTTTTAGCCGTTGCCCTCGTTATTGGTTCAGGTGTTGCAACCTTAGTTATGTCGTTGTCAACTATCGAAGCCCTTGAAGACACCACTGAAGCCTATTATCAACGTTATCGCTTTGGCGAAATATTTGCATTTGCCACTCGTGCCCCATTGCGGTTAACCAACCAAATTTCACAAATAAACGGCGTACAAACAGTTCAGACGCGAATAAGTAGCTATGCAAATATAGACATTAAGGGTTTTAACCAACCGGTCATAGCACAACTTATGTCAATCCCAGATAAAGGCCAGCCTTTACTGAATCAGTTGGTATTGCGAAAAGGCGGCTGGGTAAGCCCTGGACGTGATGATCAGGTTATCCTCAATGAGCCTTTTGCCGAAGCCCACAAACTTGATATTGGTGATACGGTCAGTGTCATTATGAACGGTCACAAAAAAGATTTTTATGTGGTGGGGATCGCCCTAAGTCCAGAATTTATCTACGCCATTGGCCCCGGTGCGCTGATGCCTGACGATAAGCTGTTTGGCGTGATGTGGATGTCAAATGATGTGCTTGCAGCGGCTTATGATCTGCAAGAGTCCTTCAACTATCTAAGTTTAACGTTAACACGCAATACCCTGCCTGCAGATGTGCTTAATAATGTTGATGTTTTACTTGAACCTTATGGTGGAGTCAGAGCCATTAAGCGCGAAGATCAAATATCAAATTGGTTTGTGAAAAACGAAATAGAACAGCAAAAAAGTATGGCAACCATATTGCCCACTATCTTTATTACTGTAGCGGTATTTTTAACTAACATGGTGTTGTCACGATTAATTGCAACACAAAGAACCGAAATTGGCTTACTCAAGGCTTTTGGTTATGGCAATTTTCAAATCGCCTGGCACTACATTAAAATGATGTTGGTGATTGGGATCATAGGTGTGACAATTGGCTCAGTTATTGGCGCTTATTTTGGTCGTCTTAATACGGTAATGTATGCTGAACTGTTTCGTTTCCCTTTGCTGATTTATCGTCCCAGCCCTTTTGCTTTCATTATTGGTGGGTTAGTCAGTTTAATCGCTGCAATTTTGGGTGCGTTAACGGCCGTTAGAACCGCTGTTAAATTACCCCCAGCTGAAGCGATGATACCTCCCTCCCCTGGCATTTATAAACAAACCTTTTTATCGTCGCTGGGCCTAGTTAGATTGTTGGATCAGCCTACTCGTATTGCATTACGTCAAATATCTCGTCGGCCACTGCGTTCATTTTTAACCAGTGCTGGGATCGCCATGGCAACCGGCTTAATTATTATGACCTTGCAGTGGGACGATTCGTTAACTCATCTTAAACGCGTATATTTTTTTGATAGCCAGCGGCAACATATTACAGTGGGTGTGGTTGACTCTTTGCCGCTACGTGCCATTTATGACTTCGAAAAATTACCTGGCGTCCTAACAGCTGAACCCATAAATGCAGTTAATGCGGATTTTAGTTTTGGCTCAATGACCCACAGAGGGGGCATTACAGGTATGCAGCCTGACAGCACACTGCAACTGATATACGACGATGGGCGCAAACAAAGTATTGATGTGCCCGATTCAGGGATAGTGATTGCCAGTCGCCTAGCACGCAAACTTAATATTAAGATTGGGGACGTTATGGGGGTTGATGTTTTAGAAGGACGCAGGCCGGAATTATTGATACCTGTAGTTGGCATTATTAATTCATATATAGGTCTGCCAACCTATATGAACTTAGATACCCTAAATCGCGCACTCAATGAAAGCCCCAGCTTTAAATATGCCAACCTGTTAATCGACCCGCGATATCAAGATGAACTGTATGCAAAATTCAAAAGTATGCCCAAGGTTAGTACTGTGATGTTGAAACAGTCTGCATTGGATTCATTTAATGAACATCTGGTCGAACATTTGATGGTGTTTATCTCAATGTTTACTGGTTTAGCCGTGGTATTGGTATTTGGCGTGACTTACAACAGCACACGGGTTGCGCTATCAGAACGTGGGCGAGAACTCGCCACCTTGCGTGTGCTGGGATTTACCAAGGGCGAGATTTCTTATGTATTGCTGGGTGAAGTCATGTTTTTGATTTTACTAGGATTGCCGCTTGGCTGTCTATTTGGCGGGTTTTTAGTGTGGTCGATGGCCCAGTCATTTGACACCGAAATGTATCGTATTCCTTTGGTGATCGAGGCGTCAACTTATGGATATGCCATTGTGTGGGTTGTTATCGCCGCTATCTTATCCGCTGCTCTGGTCCGGCGAAGAGTGAATAAGCTGGACTTGATCAGAGTGTTAAAAACGAGGGAATAAATGATGCAAAGCAAACACGTGCGTTTTCTACTTTGGGCTGTGATTGGTATGGTCTTGTTATTGGTGTTGAGCTACTTATTTAGACCTAGAACGATAATTGTTGATATGGCTCAAGTGGTAAAAGGAGATCTACAAGAAATCATCACCGAGGAAGCAAAAACAAGAGTTCATGATGTTTATACGTTATCAGCACCTGTTACAGGGTATCTACGTAGGATAGAGGCCGAAGTGGGCGACCCAGTAGAACGGTTAACAACTATAGTGGCTGAAATAGAACCTATCGACCCAGAATTTCTTGACCCACGAAGTGAAGCACAAGCAAAAGCGGATATAAAAACCGCCGAGTCTGCTTTGAAACTTGCTCAAGCTGAAGTGAATCAGTCACAAGCAGAATTAGACTTTGCCCTTGCAGAATTTGACAGGATGCGTGAACTTCGCGTCAACAATAATGTGTCTGCGCGAGAGCTAGACAATTCTGAACGAACATACAAAACCGCACTAGCTGCCTTGGCTACCACTCAAGCGGGGCTGCAAATGCGCGTCTATGAATTAGAACGTTCCAAGGCATTAATGTTGTCCCCTTCCTCTACACAAACGCAACGAGGTAACTGCCAATGTGTCAACATAACGGCTCCAGTTAGCGGACGCATATTAAAGGTATTGAATAAAAGTGAGGGTGTAGTCATAGCAGGGACCGCTTTGCTTGAAATCGGTAATCCAAAAGATCTTGAAATAGTCGTAGAATTACTGTCTTTCGATGCAGTAAAAGTAGAACCTGGGCAAGTGGTCAATATTAAAAACTGGGGTGGATCCCAGCCACTAACAGGTAGAGTCAACCGCATTGAACCCATTGGTTTTATGAAAGTATCTGCCCTGGGAATAGAAGAACAAAGAGTGAATGTTGTTGTTGATATTACCAGTGAATATAACAATTGGGCACGTCTGGGACATGGGTATCAGGTGGATGTGGAAATAGTCTTATGGCATGGCTCAGATGTATTAAGTGTGCCCGTTACTGCTTTATTTAGGGAGCAAGATAAGTGGGCTATATTTGTCGTAAGAGAAAAGACTGCGTATAAACAAATAATCAGTATTGGCCACAAAAACGCCCTTAATGTTGAAGTGATTACAGGGCTTAACGAAGGCGATTGGTATGTGTCCCATCCAAATAATCAAATTACTGACAATGTAAAAGTTTCTTCACGTACAGATTATATCGAATAAGGTCAAAGAAGGCGTCAAAGATTCTAGGTTAGCCAATCCTATATTTTTGTTTGTAGCAGGAATTGCTGCTTTAAGTCATTCCCCATAAATAATTTGATATGGGTCAACATGGCTTGGTTCGATTTGATTAACAATCAGTTTGTTTCTCTCTATTTTAAGGATGTGTGTGATGAATACTCAGAAAACCCTTCGCCCTATGCTGGTAACGTTGTTATTCAGTGTGATTTGGTTGATATCAGCTTGCCAATCTTTACCACAAATACATGCCTTATATGACCAAACGGCCGACCTTAATCGATACACCACTTTTGCTTTTTATCCGCAGTTGCAGCCTGAAGGTGAGGAATACGACAAGCTGTCTACTCGTTATATTAAGGCGGCGATCATGACCCAAATGATAAGCAAAGGTTACCGCTATTCAAATAATCCAGATTTGTGGGTGAATTTTAATACCTACACCAAAGAAAAAATTCAGGATTTAAGTGATGTAATGCCTCATCCTTATTATGACTTTAGGCATGATTATGGTGTATGGGGCAACTATCCTCATTACGAGACCCGAATAGAGCAATACACCGAAGGCACCTTAAATATTGATGTGATTGATAAAAGTAATAAAAAGCTTTTATGGGAAGGCATTGCTGTTGGACGATTGAACAAAAGAACGTTGGATAATCTTGAAGAGAAAATCAATCAAGCGGTGGCTTTAATTTTTGAAAAGTTTCCTTCTTAAAGTCTGAGTTATAAGGCCTCCTTTCCTTAGCCGATTTTAAACCGTTAACACTTTTAGATATTGAGAATTAGAGGTATGAACAATGAAAACCTTAGTTATCTATTATTCACTTAGCGGCAATACTCAGAAAGTGGCTGAGGCCATTGCCAATACATTAAAAGCTGATATTAATCGACTCGAGGACAGGCATAGTCGTACTGGCCCATTGGGTATGTTGCTTACAATATATCAAGTATTGTTTTCTCGACCTGGAAAAATTCGCTTTGCTAGCACGAATCCGAACGAATATGACTTACTGATCCTTGGCGCGCCAATATGGATAATGAAGTTAGCCCCCCCCATGCGCAGTTACATCCTCAAAGAAAAAAATAAGTTTAAGCAGGTTGCTTTTTTTTGTACAGAAGGTACTTCCGGTGCCTCAAATGCCTTCAAAGCTATGGAAAGTCTCTGTGCTAAAAAGCCAGTTGCCACACTTGAGATTACTGAGGCTGATATTAAATCTGGGCTATACCGTGAAAAAACGCACAGCTTTGCCAATAGCTGCCAGCAAGGGAACTCAGATAATAAAGGAGCGGTTGCTGTTTGAAACAGCTGCTTATTGATGAATACCCATTCCACTGATAAACACCCATTTATTGGAGAATATTATGTCTAAACTAAAGAAGTTCACTTGGCTACTGGGACTCATTGTGCTTTGTATTTTCGCGATTTTGACTTGGTACAAAATTCATTATTCAATGGATATTGCCGAACCCTTTACCGTCACAGTACCACAGGCCAAATATAAATTACTGATTGCTACTCAAGGCAGTGCCTATAAAAACGCGGTGCTGAAAGGTTTAATATCAGCAGCTAAAAAACGCAAAATGTCACTAGAGGTAATTGATGTTTCATCACTCTCGACAGTTGATATTGATGAATGGAGTGTCATTGTCATTATCCACACTTGGGAAAACTGGCAGCCACAAGCCAATGCGCTTGAATTCGCTCAGCGCCATCCAAACACTGACAAAATTCTTTATTTATCAACCTCTGGTAAAGGTGACTTAAAAATACCAAACGTGGATGCTATTACCTCTGCCTCTTTACTAATAGATGTGCCCAAACATGTTGCC
>Ga0209119_1002528_pt1 | contig 16667 bp, 13 predicted proteins | sample COG_03_FD_184747 | JGI IMG/M metagenome (GOLD analysis project Ga0209119, IMG submission 184747) | Pelagic Microbial community sample from North Sea - COGITO 998_met_03 (SPAdes) (version 2) | ecosystem: Environmental > Aquatic > Marine > Neritic zone/Coastal water | place: Helgoland, sampling... | reverse complement strand
CCCTAGCCATCGGAGTCTGCCTCTTTGTTTTGCCTCCCCTCATGGCACTGGTGTGGCTGGCTCATCGATTACAGTCCCCTGGCCCGCTCTTTTTCGCCCAAAACCGTCGGGGGCAGAATGGACGTATCTTCCGCATGCTCAAATTCCGCACCATGCATAAAACTAACCCCGATGAAAGTCGCCAGGCAACATTCAGTGATGATCGCGTATTCAGATTCGGGCGCTTAATGAGAAAGTTGAGTGTAGACGAAGTCCCCCAATTTATTAATGTCTTGATCGGCGATATGAGTGCCGTAGGACCGCGCCCCCACCTACCTGAACACGATGAACGATTTGCCTCCGTATTTCATGGCTACCACATCCGGACTTTCGTCAAACCTGGCATTACCGGCCTAGCACAGGTCCGTGGATTTCGAGGATTGGTCGAGAATGACGGCGATGTGGAGCAGCGAGCCCAATCCGATCTCCAATACCTGGAGGAGTGGAGTCTTTTCCTAGATGCCTCTATTGTCTTGCAAACGGCGACAAAAATGTTTTTCCCTCCTAAAACTGCCTATTAAACAATTAGATTCTAAATCTAAGCAACGCATCCTAACCAACCGCACCATCTAGACAATGAAAGCTCCACTACAAACAAAGCCATACCGCTGCCGACTATTATCCTCTGCCATCGTGTTGGGCATCGCCTCCAGCAGCGCGAGCGTTTTTGCTCAAACAACCGCCGATACCACTCGATTTTTCGGCTCGTTAGAGACTTCCATCGAGTCTACCAGCAATGTTTTCCTGAACAACACCGAGGCTGACGACGTGGTCTATTCGGTCGTTCCGACGTTGGGCTTTGCAAGGGAAAATGGGCTTTTCTCTCTGGAGGGATCCGCTGCCGTATCCGTCACTAGGTATGACGAGTTCTCAGCCAATGATTCGAGCGACGTTTCAACCAAATTGGCGGGGGCCTACGACGGCAATCCATTGAGCTTGAACGCATCGGTCGACTTCACTCAATCGTCGTCAGCGAGTGGCGTAGTCGGCAATATTCTCGAAACAGATACCCTTACCTTTGCAGGAGGCATGGACTATTACATTTCCTCGGCTACAGGCATCAGTGCTGGATTCGAACACGAGACCACTACTCCCGACGAGCTTGTGTTTGAATTAGGAGAGACCACCGTTTGGTCGGCGCGCACCGGTGCTTTCTATGACTACTCCAGCGCACTTCGGTTCAATATGAGCCTGCGCTACCGCCAAACCGACGTCGAAAACTTCACCTCCACTCTTGCTGCTGCTGCCAATGTAAACAACGACTCCGAGGACGTGGGGTTCATTGTGGGAGTCAGCGGGCAACTGACGCCGGTAATTGACGGCCTCGCCGAAGTTGGTTTGCAGCAGCGCAGCTATGATGCGGCCGGCTTGGATGACAGCACAAGTCCCTATGTAGGACTCGCTGCTTCCTGGACAATTAGCTCAATAACCAGATTGGATCTGAACGCAAGCTATGATTTCTCCACATCTGTGACAAATCTTTCAAGTGACAGCATTCAAGCCACTGCGACACTGAATCACGAGCTAACCAGCGACCTGAGTGGAAACATCGGAGTTATCATTGAAGAGAGTGATTTCGAGGCTCCGGGTCGGGCCGATCGTGACGATTCGGCTTACTCCGTCTTTGCCGGAGTTGTCTACAGCTTAACTGACTGGGGCACAATCGGGCTACAAGTGAACTATGGTGAGCGCGATTCAAATGTCGCGACCGCCACTTATGAGACCTTTTCCGCAACTCTCTCGGCTTCCGTATTCTTTTAAAGCGTGAACGGCGATTACCTTGAACCCCTTGTTATTTAGAATTCAAACACGCTTGGTCAACGGAAACTGTTTTATTAAGAATGCCGGGTGCTCTGCGTCCGGCATTTCTTTATTTTCAGTTTGCACGACATGGCGCTTCATTGTGCTGGTGCTTATCAGCGTACTGTCCGCCTTTGGTCAGGCGCCAAACCCGGTTGACGGGGGCCCGCCTTCTGAAAATAATGAAGCAACGCTTGAGAATTACCTTCTCGCGCCTTTCGACAAAGTATCCCTGTCTGTTTTCGACGAACCTGACCTTTCGGCCTCCCAGCGCCTTACGGCGCGGGGAGAAATTACCGTACCACTGCTTGGAACAGTTCAAATCGGAGGTCTTTCGATTGAGTCCGCAAAATCCAGATTGGAAGCACTCTATGTTTCAAATCGATTTCTTCGCTCACCGCAGGTGTTTCTCGCCATTGATGAATTCTCGCCGAAGCGCATCACAGTGCTCGGGCAAATAGGCTCTCCCAGTTCCCTGGAACTTCCGATGGGAGCCAACTACCTCGAGATAGAGGCAGCCATCGCAATGGCTGGAGGCTTCACTGATCTGGCCCGCCGCTCGAACATTCGAGTCACGCGCAAAGACCGCCCAGACGGTCGGGAACGAATTATGGAAGTTAACATGGACGACGTCCTCTCCGATGAGAAAGATGGATTTGCGACGACTCGCTTCCGTGTCTACCCGGGAGATATCATCTACGTGCCCCGTCGTTACTTCTAGTCCGTCGGCCCAAATAATATCGTGATGTGAGAGGCGTATCGATGCCATCGAAACGAATGGGGAACACAGGATAGGCGGTCTAGCCGTCACGTTTTCAGGTTCCATACAACGCCAACAAAATGACCCATCACACTTTTTGATCTAATTTGACCAATTTCCATTTCAGTTTTCAACCGACGCCAACCGGTCGTCTCCAGTCGAAATCCATCAGAGGGCAGAAAATAGGCCAGAATTCTCGCTCGGTTCCAAAGACCGACCAATGGCGGTAGCTTGCCTAAAAGAGAGTCTCGCAATCGACGCCTAAATAGATACCCCCGATCTGTAGATTATCCGTTTCCAATGAAAATGACCGATTTCAACGACAATATTTATTCCATCAAAGACGTGATCTCCATCATCCGTTACCGCTTTCTTCCCGGACTCGCGGTGGGATTGCTGGTTTCGGCGGTAGTTGCCTATTGGATGATGAGCAAGCCTCCTGTTTATCAGGCCAGCACATCCGTCATGGTCGAGATGAGCCGTGACCGGATATTGACGAATATGGAAGATATCGTCGATGAACGGCGTGCGAACAATCTTCGGGTGGCTCTCAACACCCACTTTGAGCGCCTTCGGAGCCGACAGTTCGCCGAACTTGTCGCCAAAGAGCTGAATCCCGGACAAGTCGATCAGCTCGTTGCCCCTTACTTGAATCCGGATTATTCTGACCGAAAACCCAATCCAGTCGCCATCCTTCGAACCTCCTTTTCGATTTCCAGTCGCAGCGACTCTCAGACTTTGATCTTTATCGGTCGTCACCGTAATCCCCAAGTCGCCGCCTGGCTGTCCACCCTTTATGCCGAGACCTATATCCGACACTTGACCGGTCTGCGCGCGGGTTCCAGCGAAGTCGCCATTCAATTTCTGGAAGAACAAGTTGAAACTGCACAACGAGAAGTTGAGGAAGGTGAGCAACGACTTCAGGATTACCGCCAAGACAATAATCTGGTGTCGATTGAGGAAAACCAGGAAGTCGTCTCTCAAGAACTTCAGAGTTTGAATGAAGCCTTAAACCAGCACCAAATCAGTTTAGTGGCCCTACGCTCCCAACTCGATCAAATCGACGGTGCCGAGAATAATCCGGACGCTCTTTCCAGAATCCCCTCGCTGGTCGAAAATCCCGCAATCGATGCGTTAATCTCGGAGTTGGAGAATCTCAAACAAGAGCGGGATATATTGTCACGTAAATACCTCGAACGACACCCCGACATGGTCGCCAACGCCAATCGGCAAGAAGCCGCCCTGCGGCAGTTAGATGCAGCCGCAGATCGGCGCCGTGCGACGATTGACGAAACCCGAATCGGAATCCTGGCACAAATTGAGATTCTGCGGGAACGCATCGCAGAAGCCGAAGAGCGTGCAAGGGAACTGGATCGACTTTCCATTCAATATACAGTCCGCGAGCGAGAGGTCATTTCAAAGCGCCGCACTTATGAACGCCTGATCGATCGACTCAATGAAACTCAGGTCACCACTCAACTGGATAATACCAGCTTGCGCATTATGGATAAAGCAAACCCGCCGGGACGGCCACTAACACCATCTTTGCAGAAAACAGTTACCACCGCCAGTCTCCTGGTAGTCCTTTGCTTGATTGCGATCCCTCTCGGGCTGGAACTCGTCGACAACCGCGTCCGAACCTTCGCAGATGTCGAGCTCGTCCTCAAGAGCAAGCTCCTTGGGGACGTCAAACAGTTCAAATCAGATAACTCCGTGACCCGAAAATCGTTGGAAAAAAATGAAGAAGTTGTAGAAAGTTTTCGTAGTATTTACTCCACTCTTCTTATCAACGGTGAGCTTCCGGAAAGGCTTTCGCTTGTGGTCACAAGCACGATTCCATCTGAAGGAAAATCCTTTGTTGTCGGTAATTTAGGGGAGGTATTTGCCCGCCACGGTCGGAAAACCATCGTTATTGACACTGATTTGAGACGCCCCTCACTCGCAAGGTTCCTCGACTCTTCCAACCACAAGGGGCTTCTGTCATGGATCCGCGGGCGTCAGGAAAAGCAATCAAAAGGCGATTCCGCCAGTTCTCTGGCCTCCGAGGATCTCGCTCCGATCTACATCACCGAGAACTTAGATCTCCTGCCTGCGGGTGGATCAACCAAAGCACCGACTGAGGTACTCACAAGTAATGACCTCGACCAGTTAATTTCCCACCTGAAGGAGCGCTACGACGTAATAATTTTTGACACTCCACCAGTCGGTGTTTTCCCAGATGCCACTCTTCTCGCTGACTATGTAGATGCCAGCGTTTTCGTCATCCGTCAGAAAAAGGTAGCTCGGGCAGCTGCCCGCCAAGCCATCAATCAGCTGAATCAAAGCAACGCTCCGGTCGCCGGGGTTGTCTTGAATGGTATCAACTCGAATCCTACATCCGGACGCAGCGATTACGGAAGCTATGCATCCGGGTATAAATACGCCTATAGCTACCGACAAAAATATAAGGATTATTACAACGATCAGGAAGACGGCAAATGATTGAGAGGCCATTGATCGACTTGAAAATGTTTTCAACAGTTTTCATGACGGCGACATCTTGAGCCCATGGGCTACCAGCTCGAGCGAGCCCGCCACGTATTTCTCAGACAGCTTCCAATTCTTTGGCATGAAAAAATTACTTGTCACCGGTTCATCAGGTTTAATCGGCTCAGAAGTCTCTACTTACTTCGCGCAAGAGGGGTGGCATATTCACGGTCTGGACAACAACCAACGGGCCGTGTTTTTCGGACCCCAGGGAGATACACGCTGGAACCAGGATCGCCTCACACAAGCACTTGGCAATAGGCTCACCCATCACGAGTTCGACATCCGCGACCGCTCATCGATTCTTGAACTGCTTCACGAAATTTCACCGGATGCGATTATTCACACCGCGGCGCAACCGAGCCACGACCGAGCGGCAGAAATTCCTTTCGAAGATTTCGACACCAATGCAGTCGGGACGGTGAATCTGCTGGAAGCTGCCCGCCGCAACTGCCCCGAGGCTCCGTTCGTTCACCTTTCGACTAATAAAGTCTACGGGGACCGCCCCAATCAAATTAGGCTGAAAGAACTCAAGACGCGATGGGACTACGACGATCCGAATTTCAGCAATGGCATCCCTGAAACCTTCACGATTGACCAGTCCAAACATTCGCTTTTCGGCGCCTCAAAGCTCGCAGCTGATCTCATGGTTCAGGAATACGGCCGCTATTTCGGGATGCCAACCTGTGCCCTACGTGGGGGTTGTTTAACAGGACCCAATCATTCCGGCGTTCAGTTACATGGATTTCTCAGCTACCTAGTCCAGTGCAACCTAGAGAACAGGGAATACAAAATCTTCGGCTACAAAGGCAAGCAGGTCCGCGACAATATTCATAGCCTCGATGTCGCTCGTTTTATACATGCGTTTATTGAAGCGCCACGGTGCGGCGAAGTTTACAATATCGGGGGCGGGAAAAATAACGCGTGCTCAATTTTGGAAGCTTTTAAGATGGTCGAAGCATTCAGCGGGAAGGCGCAGCGTTTTAACTACGAGGAATCAAACCGGATCGGGGATCACGTGTGCTACTACTCCGACCTCTCAAAAATAAAACGGCACTTTCCCCAGTGGGACATCTCCATTTCTCTGGAGGAGATCTTGCGGCAAATTGTCGAAGCGACGGAACGTCGCTCATCATAGTCCGTTTTAATTATTATGCCTCGCAGCACATCGCGCGACATCTTGTAAAGAACTGTGACCTTTTTACAGTCATTTCATAGAGTGACTTCCTAGCCAACATTTTTGATTGGGTTCGCTTAAATCCTAAGAAGGCTTGCTTGTCACCGTCGGGCCTTATGAGATATTAAACTACATCTTTCGTAAAATTGAAAATTTTAATCACAGGCATCTGCGGCTTCGTCGGCTCCACCCTGGCAAAAGGCCTCATCGAGTCAGGCCACCAAGTCATGGGAATCGACAACCTAATCCGCCCCGGCAGCCATTTGAACGTCGCACCGCTTAAGCAAATGGGTGCTGAGGTCATCCATGGAGACATTCGAATCGCCACTGACCTGGAAACCCTCCCAAAGGTTGACTGGGTGCTCGACTGCGCCGCCAATGCTTCCGTACTGGCAGGTGTCGATGGCAAGACCAGTTCCCGCCAACTGGTGGAACACAATCTCCAAGGCACCATCAACCTGCTCGAATACTGTCGCAAACATCAGGCCGGCTTCACACTCCTCTCCACCAGCCGCGTCTATTCCATCCCACCCTTGGTCAACCTGCCCTTAAAAGTAGACAGCCAGAACGGCAAAAACCGCTTCACCCCCGACCTAAACAACAAACAACAAATAACCAAAAACGGTCTCAAAGAGACCTTTTCGACCCAAGCCCCCGTCTCTCTCTATGGTGCGACCAAGCTTGCTTCTGAGCAACTTGCACTGGAATACGGCTACACTTACGACTTCCCCGTCTGGATCAACCGGTGTGGGGTCATGGCTGGTGCGGGCCAATTCGGCCACCCTGCGCAAGGTATTTTCGCTTACTGGATTCATAGCTTCGCCGAAGGCAAGCCCCTCAAATACATCGGTTTCGACGGCAAGGGCCGCCAAGTCCGCGACTGCCTCCACCCCAAAGACCTACTTCCCCTCATCGAGAAACAATTCGCAAGCAAATACAATGAACCAGGAAGCAAGCACCAGGAACCTTCCATCATCAATTGCGCTGGCGGTGCATCCAACTCCATGTCGCTTGCTGAACTCACCGACTGGTGCAACGACCGCTTCAAGACGAACTTTGAACCTCAACACGATCCACAGGATCGCCCCTTCGATATTCCCTGGATGATTCTCGATTCTACCCTCGCTAAAGAAGTTTGGGACTGGGCTCCGGTCACGAGTCTGACTGAGGTCTGCCAAAATATTGCCGATTTTGCTGAAGAAAACTTAGATTGGCTCAGACTATCCCAAGCTTAGTCCTGCACAGTCGTTCATCAGAATCTCTTCTCATGGATTCGGGCTCTCTATAGACTATGTCTCGCTATTTCACTGTCATTGCCGACATCGCCACCAAGCTTTATTCCTTGGCCGCGCCTTACAGCCGAAAGAAGCCGCTTTTCGTTTTGGCAATCACTCTATTACAGGGTGTGTTTCAGGTAGTCGGCGTTACCTCAATCTTTCCGTTCCTGGCAGTTGCCAGCGACCCTTCTCAATTTAGAAATTCGCATTACGGCGAACTACTCTTAAGTCTTTTGCCCAAGATGACGGATGCCGCTCTGCTGATTACAGCAGGTATATTTTCCATCTCGATGCTAGTCGCAGCCAATGCCGTAAGCCTCGCCGGTGACTATGTTCGTGCCAGCTACGGTCAAGGCTTCGCTCACTGGTTGCGAGTCCGATTACTCTCGCAAATCGTTTCGCAACCATGGAGCTATTTTCTTCGCAGTAACACGGGGATCCTTCTCAAAAAAGCAAATTCCGACGTCATGAGTATGACGATGGGCGTACTCTTCCCTCTACTGGAGGGCTTTGCTAGGTTAGTCACCTTAGTCTTTCTCGCAGCAACGCTAATCATTGTGGATCCGTTGATCGCCTGTGCGGCATTTCTACTAATTTCGCTCTATTACGCGAGCGTCTTTAGTTTTCTCAAATCGAGATATTCCAAGGCGTCTGGCGAGCAGAAAAATGCCTATCGGGGCGTTATGAAGGAGGCTCAACAGCTACTTGGCGGGATCAAACCGATTAAGGTTCAAAACGCCGAGGCCTCCTTCCTTGATCGATATGCCACCCACTCGAAAACGCTAGCGACTGTCAACACTCGCCTCCCGATCTACTACCATGCACCCAAATACATTCTCGAACCGATTGCATTTGGTGGGATTGTGGCCGTCGTCATTATCCAGGCCGGTATTGGTAAAGACTTTGCTTCGATCCTCCCCACTCTTGGCATCATTGGGCTTGCCGGATATCGCATGCTACCTGCAGCGCAAATTCTCTACGCACAAATCTCACAGATTGCCACGCAACGCCATGCGCTTGAGGAAGTCTATGATGAATTTCAAAAGGACGGAGTTGCCAGTAATGAAAACGCAGCGACTTGCGTTTCTTCTAAAAAACCAGCTCCACTAAAGTGGGCGCACGAGATTCAGATTGAAGATTTGTCTTTTGGCTATCCTGGAGCCAAAAACCCAGTCCTTGATCGATTTTCGCTGATCATTAAAAAGGGAAATTCAATTGGCATCATTGGGCCGACAGGTTCTGGAAAATCGACATTGATCGATGCGATTCTAGGTCTTCACCAGCCCACAGGTGGTCGACTGTTAGTCGACGGAAAGAACCTCGACTTAAGCGACATGAGAGCCTGGCAAGCTGGTATTGGCTACGTCCCGCAAGATGTCTTTCTCATAGACGATACGCTTGCATCGAACATTGCTCTTGGATTGTCCGATGACGCCATTGATCTTGAACGCTTAAGAGAAGTTGCCTCGGCCGCACGTATTCTCGATTTCATTGAGAATGACCTCAATGACGGGTTCGATACAATGGTTGGGGAGCGAGGCATTCGCCTTTCCGGTGGTCAACGCCAACGCATCGCAATCGCCCGAGCACTTTATCGTCGCCCGAGCCTCCTGATTTTAGACGAAGCCACCTCAGCTCTCGATAATGAAACCGAGGCCGAAGTCACCGAAGCGATTAATTCACTCCAAGGCAGCGTGACTATGCTCGTGGTCGCTCATAGGCTCTCAACGGTTGAGAGATGCGATAAGATTATCAACTTAATGGACGGTTCTTAATGCGACTGAAAGACCTTTTTCCAACATCCAAATTTCAAATGGGCATTTCAAGGGCATTTTTGGGTCTAGGCTCTGCTAGCTTGGCACAAAAATGGCATGCGCACATCCAATCCCACCCGAAATGGCAAAGTAAACCTGAGCCGGGACCTTTTGACCACTCCTCCGTTTCGACACATCCGCTGCGTCGATTCGACAGTCGAGTTCCATTTCTAAGGCGACGATCAGGTCTGTTCCTTCCGGCGCCTGACATTTCATCGTCTCGGAATTTTCGAATCTGGACAGAAAAAGGATACACCAATAGCCCGACCTTACCAAAGTCGTTACTTGATCAAGCCCTACCCGCGACATTTTTCGATTATCTACCCTCTTATCGGAGTCGAGAGTCATTCATTATGGAAATCCCCGGAGGAAGCTTTCACGGGCACGACCATGTGCTTTTTGACAAAGACTTTCGGCCCTTAGACTGGGAAGCTCCGTTTTGGGCACTAAAATGTGGATTACCGGCAACCATGTTTCGGAAGCGAATCAGAAAGCCGAAAAAGCTTAATGGCACCGCCCTAGTCCTAAGCGCTCCCGCTGCAAGCGTTAACATTTGGCATTTTTTCGTCGATTCAATGTCAAAAATAAAAATCCTAAAAAATGCAGGAATCGAACTTGATGGTTTCGACTATATTCTAATCGACTCGCTTCGAATGCCTTATGCCTTAGACGCATTGCTTCGAATAGGGATCGATCGGAAAAAACTCATAGAAACTGAGATCGACTCACTTGTCTCTGCGGATAAACTCACCTGCGTTACGCTGGGTTGTCTTCTCCCGCCCGACCCATGGGTTCTTGAATGGCTGCGTGCAGTCTTTTTGCCTAAAGAAACTAACGCATCTCCACATCGAAAGATTTTCGTGAGTCGCGCTGGTGCCTCCCGCAGGCGATTGATCAGCGAACAACTCATTACAGATCAGCTCAAACAAAATGGTTTCGAGGTGTTACAATTAGAAAGACTCAGTCTCGCTGAACAAATAAAGCTCTTCTCTCAGGCCAAAGCGGTCGTCGCTAGCCATGGCGCGGGTCTCACCAATCTGACTTGGTGCCCCGCAGGAACAAAGGTCGTAGAGCTCTTCGCTCCAGAATACGTGAATGTTTGCTATTGGAATCTTTCTTGTATGCTTGGGCTGAAATACTCTTTTGCGATGGGAAGACCTACCTTGCCTGAACCTAAGCTTGGAAGGGCGGTGCTCAATATGGAGCGCTTGGGAGCCGATCAAGATTTCGAAGAAACTGATAGGCTAATTCAAGAAATTTTAGAATTCACCACGGCTTGATGAAGATTCCAATTTTCCATAGCTACGCAAAATGGTATCTCTCAGGGGTCAACACGTGGACGGTAAATCTGATCCGCTCATTGGAGCGAGAAGAGCGCTTTAATTCGAAAGTGCTCTTTACCGGTATTTCTCGTTGCCACCAACCGGAGTTAGACCAACAAGAAATACCCTATGATTTCCTCGAAGTAGCTCAACCGAGGAAGCGTCGTTCAGAGTGGAAGGCCCTAAAAGCCTATCTCGAATCTAAAGCTCCCTGTATTTACATTACCAACTTCGACTTTCATCGGAGTTGCGCAGTTGGAACGCTTTCTCCAAAAGTTCGAGTGCTCGCCGTCGTCCATAGCGATGAGGAGCGGTATTTTGATGAAATCAAAAGAATTGGAGAAAACTGCGATGGTCTTGTGGCCGTCAGTGACTATATTGCTGAGCAACTAAACGAAAGATTCCCTAGCCTGAAAAACCGGGTTTTCAAGATTCCCTACGGCATACCAATTCCTAGTGAAGAAGGAGGTCGGTCGGCATCTGGACTCCTGAAACTGGCTTACTGCAACCGCCTCATTCAGTATCAAAAGCGAGTCTTTGATTTGCCCAAAGTTGTTCGCGAACTCAACAATATCGGAATCGACGCTGAACTAACCGTAGCTGGCGATGGTCAAGATGCAAAGGAGTTGCAAAAACGTTTTCAAGATGCAGGCGTCGCAGACCGAGTCTCGATGGTCGGTCGCGTCTCTAATGAACGCGTCACTCAAATTTTCAGTGAATCCCACTTTTCCCTACTCACCTCCGACTTTGAAGGACTGCCGATTAGTCTACTTGAATCGATGGCCGCTGGATGCGTCCCTTGTGTTTACAAAATTAAAAGTGGTGTTCGAGAAGCCCTAACGGGGCTCCTTGATCAATGCATGGTTGGGCATGCTGAACCAGCCACGATGGCCCGGCGAATTGCAGCGATCTGGAACAATCAGGAACAATGGACAGCGCTCTCTGAAGCTTCGCGAAAACGAGCCAGAGAAATGGCTTCTCTCGAAAACATGGCCAATGCTTACCAAAGCGCCTTCAACCAAATATTGAGCAAGGAGATCCCGCGGTCGGCAAAAATCCACCGACCCGACGACATAAAACTACCCCGCCGAATAAAGCGTCGGCTCTTTTCCTTTTTCCATAAATGAGAAAAGAATACTCGACCTCGAATACGATTCTAAATGACGATGATTAAAGGTATCAAAAACTCTATCAGATCTGTACTTCCTATCAGGGATCCCCTATCCCAGGCGAAAGGAAATCATACGCGATCTTTTGTTTCGTATTCGGTCATGAGGTCTGGACAACACCTAATCCTAGACTGGCTCAGTAGAGGATTGAAGAATACCTTTCACTTAAATCACTGTTGGATCGAAAGGAATGGGTTTTGTTATACGTTTATGAATTGGGATCATCTCACATTCAAATCTGGCTCTCTTATTGAGCATTCAAAGGGATTAAGTGGTCAAAAATCCATAGAAAGATCGCTTCAAGAAAACTCTTATCATTGCATCTATTCGTTTGAGAATCAAACTGGCAAGGACCTCATTCACAAGCGTTTCCTATCGAAGATAAAAGGAACAAAAATCTATATAATACGAGACCCTTACAACTGTATCGCGAGTAATCTAAAACTACATTATAAACAAGGCACCGATCCGGAAAGAGAGATAAAGAATCGAGCGAAAATTCTTTCGACACTTCTTGGGGCTGCCAGCCAACCAGAAGATTACCGAATCGTTATCAACTATAACAAATTTGTGCAGAGCAAAGACTATCGCTGTAAGCTGGCAAGCGACTTAGGTCTCAACGAAAGCCATGGCTCTGAGGCGTTGGACTATGTTCCCGATTTCGCGGGTGGCAGCAGTTTTTCTGGACTCGATCAAGCGCCTTATCTGAAGCAGAATGTTCTTGAAAGGTGGCGTGAATTTGAAAGCGATTCTCTTTATAGAGATGCTTTGTCAGAAGGTCATCTTAGGCAGCTGGCTCGAGAATTCTTCTGGGATTGCCCTGAAGTTCTTAAAATAGAACAAGCGCTTTTTAGAAGTATTCGATGATCGCTGAAGAAAGCCTGCTAACCTTTCGGCATTGTTCGAAGCAGGCTGTATGTAAAACAATCGAAACTATGGTTAAAAGGTTCTCCGTGTGGTTCATTCAATCACTCATTCGCCTATTCACTTTAGGATTCTATCACAAAAGCCTTCCGCGCCCACTGATAGAGATCCTGAGAGAACCTTTCCTGCCAAAAACAGCCCACTTTTTAGAGAAGCATGGCGTTCGGTTTATAGAACGCGGTTTTCAACAGCTAAGGAATAATCATTCGAGTAGTTCGATAGGTTCAAGCTGCTAGTTTGTGTTTGAGGTTACTTGGTGATTTGAAGCCCAGGCACTTGCGAGGCCTTCCGTTGAGTTCGGCCTCAATGTCAGCGAGGCTAGCCTCGCTGACATTGAGAAAGTTTGTTCCCTTGGGAAAATATTGTCGGACAAGCCCGTTGAAGTTTTCGACGCCGCCTTTCTCCCATGAATGGTAAGGTCGGCAGAAGTATCCGGCAGCACCCAAAGCTTCGCTGACTTGCTGGTGACCTGCGAACTCCAGTCCGTTGTCGTAGGTGATTGTATGCACGCGCAATCCCTTCAAAGCCCTTATCATCGCAGCGGCAGTATCATCTGCATCCTTGCTGAGTAATTTAACCAATATGCCGATACGGCCCTTGCGCTCATATAAACTAAGCAGGTGTCCGCCTCCACGGCAGCCTGCAATCAGATCCACTTCCCAGTCGCCATATCGAAGTCGGCGCTCAACCACGATGGGGCGCTCTTCAATGTCAACGCGACCTGAGAGCTTATGTCGATTGGCCTTGTTGCGATGACGGTAGCGTCGCTTCCCATTTATACGCAGGTTCAAGTGCAAGTCCCCTCCAGCACGCTTGTCCGCTTCGACGTAGTTGTAGATACTCGTTCGAGACGGACCAGTGCCTTGCTCCAGGCGAAGGGCACCACTGATCTGCTCCGGGCTGTGTTTGCGCTTCAGTCGTGAACATACCTCAGCCTCGACTTCTGCGCTAATCACGCGCTCACGTGCTCTTTTGGAGCATTGCCGCTCCAATGCCTTCTCGTTCGCCTGCTTCGGGCGATAACCTCGCTTTCCGCAGTTGCGAGACAGCTCCTTGCTAATTGCTGACTGCGAAAAGCCCAAAGCATGAGCGATCTCGCTCTGTTTGTTTCCGGCTTTACGCATACGATAGATAATGTGACGATCCTCCTCGCGGAGGCGACGGTAGTTTCTTTTTAGCATTTTGGTTGTGGTAAACCGCAATGCTTGAACGCTCTGTCGAACTCCGCACTATTTTATTCCCTAGATGTTGGCATCCACCGAATATCCAATCTATCAGATTGGTCAATTATACCCTAACCCGAATCAAGTTAATGGAAGCGCCGCCGATCGGGAATACCGAAGGCCCGAACACTGGCGTTGGATCGTTGAATTAAAACAGTCGCGTTTCACAAACCTTGGGGCAGTCATTTCAAAGCGAGGAAGTATCATCAAAGAATGCTGCGCGCCGGTATGGTGGCGCGAGGACCACGCAACAAATTCCTGCGCGATACTCCCACGCGATAAGCTTTTGCAAGGCAGCACTTTGATCCTTCACAGTGACGCTGGGTCCAATTTTTATCACTGGTATTTCGATGTTTTACCGCGGATTCTTGTGCTCAGAGAAGCAGGGATTCCAATCGCCGACTTTGAACATATCATTGTTAACGACGCGGGCAATGATCGGCTCAGCATCTTTTGCAAAATATTCGACATACAGGATTGGCAGCTGGTGAAAATATCCGACGCAAAGAAGGCCTGCTTCTTGGTAGAGACCGCAATCGTTCCGTCATGTTATCAGCATCTGAATTATTCAGATGCGCCCCTCGTGGATTGGCTACACAAAACCCACCACGGTCTCTGGGCCAACAATCATAGCACAGTAAAGAGAAGAGTTTTTATTGCCCGAGACAAATCTGTAGGGCGTCGAATCGTGAACCAAGTTGAGATTGATCCGATACTTAAAAAATACAATATTGAGAAAATCTTTTTGGAGGATCTATCGATTATCTGCCAAATGAGACTTTTCAATGAAAGCGAGATCGTCATCAGTCCTCACGGTGCGGGCCTAACTAACTTACTCTGGTGCCGCCCGAACACTCAGGTCATCGAATTCTCAAACTCATGTTGGCACAATCCGGAGTATTACTACCTTTCATACCATCGGGGTTTGGATTACACTGAGTTCCTGTGTAACGCGGATACGGGATGCCGGGATTCCAACCCTGCAGCAAATGTCATTGTCGACGTCGAGAGCTTGGAGGAAGTTTTATCCCAGCGCCTGCTGTTCGACCGCAATACAACGACCGAAAACTAATATGAAGCGGTATGCCAAAAGCGAAGTCGCCATCTTGATATCTTCCCTTTTCAGCGAGGGAGGCGATTGGAGATCCATCTACTTTTTCGCCAAACGATTGGAAGCTCAAGGACGCTCCATCGCATTGGTCTCAGTTAATGCCAAGCGGGGATTCAGGCAAATGTGGGCAGCGGCGGTCTTCGCTCCCCGGCTTTTGGTCAACGGCTTGGGAACCCTGACAAAGTGGCCCATGCTGCTTATCTGTCTATGGCGCAAAGATGCTCGAATTTATTTACATGAGACTGGCTACATGCTCGATGAATTTAAAGCCAGCTCCCCTTATCGATATCGTATTGTATCGAGAATCCTCAGCCGTAACCCGCTACTTTGTGTTTCAAAGCAAGCGGAAGAAATGTATCGGCAGCGTTTCGGTAACGTTCGAACGCACGTGGTCTACGAGTACACGGGAGAAGGGCCGCATGAGGGCTTGATTGACCAGTCAAAGAGAAATATTGTCATGGTTGGCTCCATCAACGAGCGAAAAGGTGCCGAACTTTTCTCGAAGGTCGCGGATCTTGCGGCTGACTTGAATACCGATTGGCAATTCCACTGGGTTGGTTCACTCGCAACGATGAACGCCATTTACCTATCAGAAAATGTCAACTGGCATGGATGGCAATGGCAACCCGGCAAAATCGTCGAACAGTGCGATGTATTTTTCCTATCATCCGTAGATGATCCATGCCCTTTGGCCGCACTCGAAGCAATGCAGCAAGGGCTACAGATTGTTGCATACGGTAAAACCGGCACAGCAGAGATAATCAAAGAAGTGGTCGGCTGTGGCGTCTTTAAGGATTACTCGGCAGATAAAGCAATGGATTGCCTTGCAAAAACTCTCCGCACCGTGAGCGAACCAGAAGCTGTAAAGGAGAAAGCTCGAACCATAGTGGGCGTAGAAGCATTCTACAAACGAATAGAGGAAGCTTTCACAAAATGAAATGGTGGGTCATTGAAGATGCTTTACGAGATACCAATGGTCACTGGTGCGAGTACATCGAGACCTTTCAAGAGGGGCTGATTGAATGTGGCGATAGTCTCGAAATCTTTTGTGCCGGCGATGCTACAGCAGACACTCAATCACATTTTAATGCTAAAGCTGAGCTCCCTCCATCGATCTGGGCTCGGATGGGAGATGCGGCTCCCAAGTGGCAACGTTTCTTTCGTGTCTTCAGTCACGGCAACGCGACCCACAAGTCCGTCAAGGGGCTCCTGAACACAGCTAATCCGGCACCCGATGTGCTATTCGTCCCGACCGTTTTGGTTCACCACCTATGGGGCTGGTGGCGTCTACTCAACGGCCCACTAAAAGCACATCCGGCCAAGGTCCTGCTCTTCTTTCCCAATACACCAGTATTCATTGATTCAAATGGCGCCCCAAAGCTAAACAGCGACCCCACGGCAACACTCTTCAAATGGTTGATCCGTCGCCTCAAGAAGCACGTGCAATCCGGCAAATTGATCCTGGGAGCAGAGACCCATTCGATGGTCGAAGCCTTAACTCAAGTTACCGGAGTCTCCTTCACCT
>Ga0209119_1002526_pt1 | contig 16675 bp, 10 predicted proteins | sample COG_03_FD_184747 | JGI IMG/M metagenome (GOLD analysis project Ga0209119, IMG submission 184747) | Pelagic Microbial community sample from North Sea - COGITO 998_met_03 (SPAdes) (version 2) | ecosystem: Environmental > Aquatic > Marine > Neritic zone/Coastal water | place: Helgoland, sampling... | reverse complement strand
TTATTGGCTGTATCCCTTACGGCATAATTAACAAAAGGGCCTGCCATCCATTGGTTTTTTATTTCCCAGGTTCCTTTGGTTTCAAAAGCAAATTTATTGTTGATGGTTGTTTCTAGAATATAAGGCGGATAGGCTTCTTCTGTAATAAATTTATCACCATCCTCAACGGGCAACTGCTTAATACCAATGGCGTCTCTCATTTTTATAATTTCCCTAAGAGTTGTGCTGTCTTGAGGGATTGTATTTAAAGGAACTTGATAGATTATAATATTAGTGTGTCCAGATTTAAGCTCTTTGCGTATCCAATAAAAATCTGCCTCAGATTTGGCAATATGATACGCAGAGGGAATTTCAAGAGTTAGACCGAAAGCAGAGGGTAAGGAGTCTAGCCTTAGTTTTGATTTTTTAGTGCGTCTTTGCCTTTCTTTAATTTCTGAGCGTTTAAACTCATTTATAATTTTAGGAGTGTTTTCCTTAATTATACTTACCAGCTTCTCTTGAGAGAGTGCTGTTATAAAGACACCTGTTTGAGGTTTTGCATATGGGTTTTTTCTGATCACTAGGGTGTCTTTTTCTCCAATAGTAGCATGCAAAAACAATCGAGATGTTTTTACAAAACCGCTAAAAACCTCTGGCGGCAATTGGCTTATAGAGAATAGGGGCTCGTCTTGAGGCAGTCCCGGTGTAGGGGAGGCAAAACTAGCAAGTATCTGGTCGCCAACAACTCCTTCCCAAAGGAGGTTGGGCGTTACAACTTGAAGAGTGTTAATGTTGCCTACAGAGGGTTGTTTGTATTTTATAGTGGAACTTGTTGTGTCCCCGCAAGCAGCTAAAGTAATAAACGAAAGAAAGAAAACATAGATGGGTTTCATACAAAATAATTAACTGGTTACTATAAAATTTTAAGCTCCATGCCTGGGTTTAATTTGGCGCTTTTAAGATCATTTTTCTTTTTAATATCGGCCACACTAACTCCCGGGTATTGCTGTGCTATACTCCAAAGGGAATCTCCTTGTTTTACGGTGTATGTTTTGGTGTTTTGCCCCTTGCTTGTTTGCTTTTTTGTAGCAACACTTGGTGTTTTTCTCGGAAATATTACTAGACGCTTTCCAACTCTTAAATTATTATTTCTAAGGCTGTTCCATCTTTTTATTTGGCTTATCCTCACGCCAAATCTAGCAGCAATTTTTCCTAAATAATCTCCACTTTGCACCTTATAATATATTTTTTTGTCTAAATCGTTTAGTTCAGGCAGGGGTTTTTCTCTTTTATTAAATGCCTGCTGTGCGTATGCGTATATGGTGTCTTGGTTTGCCACAAACACCCCAACTTTATCGATAGGTAATCTGAGGGTGTAGGTCTGGTTTTTAACCACCGGTATAATCCCTAGCTTGTATTGCGGGTTTAAAAACGCTACTTCTGCAAGATCAATATCGGTGAGGTGGGCAACATGTTCTAGGGCGATTTGTTTTTTTATATGAATCGTGTCTGTGGCTATATAAGGTATTCTTGGCCCGTCGCTATTAAAGCCGTGCTGTTTTGAGTACTCAAAAATGTACATCGTTGCTAAAAAAGCCGGGACATATCCAGCAGTTTCGCGCGGAAGGTGTTGGCGTATGTTCCAATAATTTATTCGTCCCCCAGATCTTCTAATGGCCTTAGAAACATTCCCTGGACCAGAATTATATGCAGCCAGAGCCAAGTCCCAATCGCCAAGGCGTTTGTGAAGCGCTTGAAGGTATTTACAAGCAGCATCAGTTGCTTTTAGAGGGTCACTCCTGTCATCAACATAGCTATTAACGTTTAGTCCAAACATTTTACCAGTACTAAACATAAACTGCCAAAGCCCCGTAGCGCCAACTCTAGACTCGGCTGTGGGGCGCAAGGCAGACTCTACAATTGCAAGATACTTAAGCTCCAGAGGTATGTTATACTTGTCTAAGGCCTGTTCAAACATTGGGAAATAATAGTCGCTCAGCGCCATTAGCCTGCCCATAGTTGAGCGGCGATTTTTGAGGTAGTTTTTAATTACACTCTCTAGCGCAGGATTGTACTCAACATTAAAAGGTGTTCTGCTGTTTATTTCAGCTAGGCGAGCTTTTAGGGTGTCTGTTGGAAGCTCAACATACTCCACCGGCTCAAAGGTCATGGCGGTGATACTACCATAGATTTGCTCAAATAGTTCATTATTATATAGCTCGTCAAGCCAAAGACTGTCATAGCGCCTTGCCAAGGCCATGTCTTGAAGTTTAATTTTTGTGCTATCTGGTAAGACCTTCACGGCTAGTATATCCAGAGAGTTTATGGGCGCCTCGACGGCTTGTATAGTGTCTTTTGCCTGAGTTTTGATGCGCTGTAAAGTATCTTGACTTTGCATATAAACAGGGTCTTGCCGCTTGTTTTGATGGTAGGCCAAAGAATCTTGGCTATACCCAAAAGTGTACACTAGAAAGACAATACTATACAAGAGATGTTTCATACATATATAACAACGCAATTATGTTGCCAAGATTTTACCCAAAAATAAGCAATTCAAACACCTGCGTGTTGATTTTAAAAAAAGATCAATAGCCCTATACTATGCTAATGGCCGTTTAGTCTAGTATTGCTTGTATTCCTGGAAGTGTTTTCCCTTCAAGCATTTCTAGCATTGCGCCGCCGCCTGTAGAAACGTAGCTTACTTTTTTACTCAGGTTAAATTGCTTTACAGCAGCAACAGAATCTCCACCGCCAACAAGAGAAAAGGCTCCTTGCTGTGTTGCTTTTGCTATTGCATTTCCTATAGAGACGGTTCCGCCAGAAAAAAGCTCCATTTCAAAAACACCAACAGGACCGTTCCATAAAATTGTCTTTGATTTTGAAATCACATCTGCAAAATTACTGTTTGATTGTGGTCCAGAATCTAGGCCCATCCAACCTTCAGGTATTTGGTTAATCGGGCTTATTTGTGTGTTGGCTTTTTCAGAAAATTGGTCTGCAGCAATCACATCTACAGGTAGATGAATTTCTACCCCCTTTTCTTTGGCTTTCTTTAAAATTTGTAAGGCAAGAGCCTGTTTGTCATCCTCAACTAGTGAGGTGCCTATATTTCCTCCTTGAGCTTTTATAAATGTAAAGGCCATGCCACCACCAATAATAAGGTGATCAATTTTATCTAAAATATTCTCTATTACTGTTATTTTTGAGGAGACTTTTGCCCCTCCAATAACAGCAGTAACTGGTTTTTTGCTGTCGCCTAATACCTTTTCGAGGCTTTTTATTTCTGAGGCGAGTAGCGCGCCAAAACATTTGTTTTCTGGGAAATTTTCTGTGATAATTGCTGTTGATGCGTGCGCTCTGTGTGCGCTGCCAAAAGCGTCGTTTACATAAATATCTCCTAGCTTGGAGAGTTTTTTTGCAAATCCAGAATCTCCTGCAGTTTCTTCTTTATAGTATCTTACGTTTTCTAACAACAATACTTCTCCTGGTTTAAGGTTTGCTACTGCAGTTTCTGCAATATCTCCAACACAGTCAGGGGCAAATAAAACGTGTACACCTAAAACCGTGCTTGCCGCCTCAACGATGTGTTGCAATGAAAATTCTAGCTCTTTGTTTTGGGGTCTTCCAAGATGAGATAGTAACACGCAGCTCCCTCCGTCTTGCAATATTTTAACAATGGTTGGTTTTGCTGCCTCAATTCTAGTGGCGTCTGTAACAACAAGCTCATTGTTTAATGGCACATTAAAATCTACCCTTATTAGTGCTTTTTTGTCTTTAAAATTTATGTCTTGTATCGTTTTCATAGTTGATCTTTAATGGCGCAAATATACAGTTTTTGGCGGCAAGTAATACTAGATTTTTCTGGCGGTGGTGTTTGTAATAATTCCCTACATTTGCAGATGCTTTTTTCTAACATATTAGGCCAAACACACATTAAAACCCATTTGCTAAAAAGCATAGAAAATGGTAGAATTCCTCACGCTCAACTCTTTGTGGGGAAAACGGGTAGCGGCTTATTACCTATGGCTTTGGCCTATGCTCAAGCTATTTTGTCTAGCAATCATGCTGTTGGGTCTAAGGGACATGAAAATTGCATGGCTAAGGTTGCAAATCTTGCACATCCAGATTTACATTTTGTGTTTCCTGTAAACACAAATGAGAAGGTTAAAAAAAATCCTTTTTCTGCCCTGTTTATGGAAGACTGGAGAGCGTTTGTTTCAGAAAACAAATACGGCTCTTTGTATGATTGGTTGGCTTATTTGGGCATAGAGAAAAAGCAAGGAAACATAAATGTGGATGAGGCAAAGCAAATGCTTAAGACATTGTCTTTAAAGGCCTATGAAGGAGGACACAAAATCATGATTATTTGGATGGCAGATAGAATGAATACAGCCTGTGCAAACAAGATTTTAAAATTAGTAGAAGAGCCTCCACAAAAAACGGTTCTATTATTATTAACAGAACATGAAGAGCACATCTTAGGCACCATACAATCAAGATGTCAGAAATTACAATTCCCATTACTTCCAGAAAATGTAATTTCTATACAACTCATTGAAAACAAAGGAGTTGAAGATAAAAAAGCAAAAAAAATTAGTAGTTTGTCTAATGGAGATTATCACCAAGCTTTAAACTTATTGAACAACCTAGGCGATGATGCTGTTTTCGAAAATTGGTTTGTTGATTGGGTGCGCACTGCGTTTAAGGCCAAAGGAAATAAAGACTCTATCAACGCGCTTATTTTATGGAGTGAAGAAATTGCAAAGCAGGGAAGGGAAACACAAAAAAAGTTTTTAGGCTATTGCCAAGAAACCTTTAGGCAGGCAATGCTTAAAAATTATAAAGCAGATAGTTTACTCTTCTTTGATGCACCTAATACAAAGTTCTCTATTGAGAAATTTGCACCTTTTGTGCATCAAAACAATATTTTTGAGATTTCTGAGGCCTTAGAAACTGCCTCTTACCACATTGAACGAAATGGAAATGCTAAAATTATTTTTACAGACCTCTCCATCAAACTCACGAGGCTTTTACACGCCAAGCCGTAATATATTCAACAATAAGCGTTTCCTATTGATGTTGCCTTGGTGTATTTGATTTATCTATTAAAAACAAACTCAAATAAAGCGCTTTAAAGGTGTTTTATAAAAAACCCACACAAGTAGGCCTTTTGCTTATTTTGGTTGCGCTAAAAAAGCCCAGAAGCTATTTTAGGCTTTTTTGAAGTAATATATAAGCGAAGAATACTCTTTGGTTGATAGCGCCCTTATATTTGACCAAAACCCAATCCATAGTGCCTTGATGGCAAATGAATTCCCGGTTTTGTATTTTTCTGAAAGAAGGCTTACATAAAAAGAGTCAAAAATCATTGGCTTTGTTTTAAGGAGCTTCATGTTTTCTGAAAATAGCTTGCTCATACTTTTTTGAGAAAAGTGCCACAAATGTCTTGGCACATCATAAGCCGCCCAAAATCTTTTATAGTGTTTTGCGTCAAAGGAATTATAGTTTGGAACCGCAACTAGTAAAACCCCATTTGGTTTCAATAGTTTTTGAATTGCCGTGATTGTGTTTTCTAAATCTGGAAGATGCTCAAGCACATGCCAAAGTGTTACCACGTCAAACTGTTGGCCTTTAAAATCTTCAATGCTTTGGTGTAGAAAAATATTTTTTTTGGCAGCAATTTCTCTAGCTTTTTGGCTGGGCTCAACTCCATATACGTCCCAGGAATTTTGTTTTGAGGTCTCGCAAAAATTACCGGTGCCAGCGCCAATATCCAAAAGGGTACCCTTATGGTTTGTGAGAGAATTAATAAGGTTTATTTTATTTTTTAGAGACCATTTTTGCACCATGGCGTACAAAAAGGGGACAATTCCTTTTTGGGTATTTGAGTGAGAAATATACGCTTGGCTCTGGTAATAACCCGCCAAATCCTCGGGTGCTGGTTGGGGTGTTGTTATTAAAATTTCTCTAGAAGAATCCAGTACCAAATCAAACGCTTCTTGAGATTTGAAATAATCTTTGGTAGAAATATATATGGATCCCTTCGGTGTCTTCAAGTGAAATTGTTAGAATTTTAAAATTGGTTGTTCCACGTGGAACAAGGTTATTACCTGCCCATATAAACAAGCATTACAGATATATCGTTTGGCGAAACGCCGCTAATGCGAGACGCCTGTGAAACTGTTACGGGTTTTATGGCGCTTAATTTTTCTTTTGCTTCATAAGACAACGATTTTAGCTTTGAATAATCAAATCCTTCAGGTATTTTAATCCCTTCTAATCTATTGAGTTTATCTGCATTATTTTTCTCTTTGGCAATATAGCCTGCGTATTTAATCTGTATTTCTGTTTGTTGAAGCACCTCATGATCTAGATCGTGTTTGTTAATATAAGATGTCACAAAATCAATTTTTTGCATATCCTGCATCGTTATATTTGGCCTAGAAAGTGGTTTAAAAAGCTTGTCGCTTTGCTTTACTGTTGCAGAATCTTTTTCCTCTAAAATAGGATTTATCACCTCCGGGGTTACACTACTTTCTTTGAAAAAATCGACAAACGCTTCACTTTTTTGCTTTTTTTCTTCCATTAATCTAAGACGCTCATCGCTAGCGAGCCCAATGTTGTGTGACATTGGAGTGAGTCTAAAATCTGCGTTGTCTTGGCGCAATAAGGTTCTGTACTCTGCACGAGAGGTAAACATTCTATAAGGCTCTTCTGTGCCTTTTGTAATTAAATCATCAATCAATACACCAATGTACGCCTCGTTTCTTTTAATAATAAGGGGCTGTTGCTCTTTTACCTTTAGGTGTGCGTTTATTCCCGCCATTAGCCCCTGAGAAGCAGCTTCTTCATAGCCGGTGGTTCCATTAATTTGTCCTGCAAAAAACAACCCTTTAATGTTTTTTGTTTCTAGTGTGTGTCTAAGCTGTGTGGGTGGGAAAAAATCATACTCAATAGCATATCCAGGCCTAAAAAACTTAACATTTTCAAAGCCCTTAACACTTCTTAAGGCCTTGAATTGAACATCTTCTGGCAATGAGGTAGAAAACCCATTAACATAATACTCAACGGTATCCCATCCTTCAGGCTCCACAAATAATTGATGTGAATCCTTATCTGCAAAACGGTTAATTTTATCTTCTATGGAGGGACAATACCTTGGCCCAACACTATTAATGGCTCCGTTAAACATTGGTGAGCGATCAAAACCCTCACGAAGCAAATCATGAACCTCTAAACTGGTGTGGCTCATATGGCAATCGCGCTGATGGGTGAGCGGCTTCGTGCTTTTTAAATAAGAGAACTTCTCTGGAGAAACATCTCCAGGTTGTACAATCATCTTAGAAAAATCAAGTGATCTTCCATCAACCCTTGGAGGTGTACCTGTTTTCATCCTTCCGGATTCAAAACCAAGGTCAACCAATTCTTTTGTTATTCCGTGGGCCGCTCTTTCTCCGGCTCTTCCTCCGCCAAATTGCTTTTCTCCTATGTGTATTAACCCATTTAAAAAAGTTCCATTGGTAAGCACTACTGTTTTGCCCCGTACCTCAATACCTAGTGAGGTTTTAACACCTACAATTTTTTCTCCCTCAACCAAAATACCAGACACCATTTCTTGATAGAAATCTAGATTTTTAGTTCCCTCAAGCATTAGTCTCCAAGCTTCTGCAAATCTCATTCTATCACTCTGCACCCTTGGGCTCCACATGGCTGGTCCCTTAGATTTGTTAAGCATTTTAAACTGGATAGCCGTGTTATCACTTACAATACCACTGTATCCCCCTAGGGCGTCTATCTCTCTAATAATTTGGCCCTTTGCAATGCCTCCCATGGCGGGATTACAAGACATTTGTCCGATATTTTGCAAGTTCATTGTAATGAGAAGGGTTTTTGACCCTAGGTTGGCTGCAGCTGCAGCTGCTTCAGAGCCAGCGTGACCACCACCCACTACAATAACATCGTATTCTTTTTCAAACATTTCTAATTGTTTTTATTGATTGTTCCACGTGGAACAACGCAAGGGCATTAATGCGGGCGTAAAGATAGTTAATTATCTTATAGTCAAGTAGTTAAATGCCTAATTTGTTGATTTTCAGCGTCCTAGGAAAATGTTCTTAGGTCCAAGGCCTCGTTTTCCTTGCAAGACATGGTCTCTTGCTGTTTTTTAGTTTTGTCTTTGTAGCCGCAGAAATGAAGCACTCCGTGAATTATAACTCGGTGCAACTCTTCTAGAAAGGCAACCTGATAGGTGCCCGCGTTTTCCTTAACACGCTCTACGGAAATATAAATCTCTCCATGAATTTGCTTGCCTAGTGAATTATCAAAACTTATAATATCTGTAAGGGTGTCGTGGTTTAAAAATTGCACATTTAACTTATGAAGGTAAGCGTCATCACAAAACACGTAGGTAAGATCCCCAAGCTCATGGTTTTCGTGCAGGATAATTTTAGAGATCCAGTGGCTAAGCGCCTTGGTGTCTTCAATATTAAAATCTGTTTCTGAGTAAAATTCAATCATTGTTTTTCTTAAAATAGGATTGCACCTTTTCTTTATATTCTTGACGCAAAGGAAGCGCTTCTCGATTTAAAATTTCAGTAGTATTAAAATATTTTTTGATTTGGTCTGCAGATAAACCCATGGTGTTATTATATGTTTTTCTATTACTTATGGATTCGCGCCTAGACTCTTGCCCTTGTTTTAAATCTGCTTCTTTTAGTTTTAATAGTTCATACTGCAGGTTAAGCATTTTCTCTAAAGTACCCCGGTTAAAACCCTTATCTAGGAGTTGTTGCTCTATACCCTGCATTTTTTTTATTAGTTCTCCCCCAAGACCCTCAAGGCCTAATTTACTGAGTCTATCTTCTAGGTCTTGGCGTAGTTGCTGCTGCTGTTTATAAATCTCAAAGAGCTCGGCGTCATTGTTTTCGCTTTGGTTGGTAGGGGAAGCGTTTGGTTGGTTGCCGGGTTTGCCGTTGCCTCCATCGCCTTGTCCTTGACCTTCTCCCTGTCCCTCGCCCTGCCCTTCACCTTCACCTTTACCTTCACCCTCGCCTTCTCCTTGACCTTCTCCTTCACCCTCACCTTGTTCTCCTTCTTTACCCTCTTTTCCTTCTTTACCTTTTTCGCCCATGCCTTCTTGCATTTTTTCGGCTAGGCTCTTTTGTTTTTCAATAATGTCAGGAAGCTGAAAACCCTCGCCTTGTCCTTGTCCGGGCTTTGGCATTCCTTGCTTGCCGCTTCCAGAGCCTTGGCCCATTTGTTGTTGCTGCATGCTGGTGAGCATGTTGGTGAGTAGGTTTGCCAAATCGTTGGTGGCGGTAACGGCGTATTGCTGTGATCCAACACCCTGAGATATTTGGTTTTCTGCAAGACGCTCCATCGCCTTTTTTAAATTATAATGAACCTGGGTCACAGACTCGTTTATTTTCTGACCAATGGTGGGTTGGCGCAGTGAAAGAGAAAACAAACTATCGTCTATGTGCTGAAAATTTTGCTTTAAGTCATTTTGAGTGTTTAGGCGTTTTCCAAAAAGAGGATTGCCGTACTGTGTTGCTTTAAAATCCTCTATTAACGCTTCTTGCCTAAAGGAAAACACCACCAAGTTGTCTAATATTTGACGCAACATAGCCACATCTTCTTCTATTTGTTCTCCTTGAGATCCAGATAGGGCCATCATCATTTGTTGGCCCATTTCTTGCATTTTTTTTCCCGCTTTTTTTTGGTTTTCTTTTGCACCTGCTTTGTTTTGTTTCTCGAGTTTTTGTGTTGCTTGTTGCTGCTGGCTGTCTACCACTTTTTCACCCACTTTATCTTGTGGGAGTTTCATGGGAGCCTTTAATTTTTCATTCTCTTTTTTTAGCTCTTCAAGTTCCTGTTTGTATTTCTCAAACTTTTCATTGATTTTTTCTTGAGCCTGCTTGGTGTTCTGCTGTTCTGGTTTTTCTGCCAGTTTAAGCTGCTCTGCTCCTAATTTAAAAAGTTCTTCAGAAAGCTTTTCGCTTTTTTTAGACACATAATAGCGTTTGGTTAATTCTATTAACTGTTCTAGGTTTTTTTCTTGGTTTTTGTTTTTCTTGGCTACTTTTTCTAGTTTTTCTGTAAGCTCTTCTTTGGTGATTTTGTCTTGTAACTCTTCTAGCTCTTGAAGTAGTTTTTCGTTTTCTTTTAATTTTTCTTGGTTTTCTTTTAGTCTTTTCTCAAGCTGCTGCTTAAAGGGATCTTTTTCTTTACTCTCTGGCTGAAATTTTTCTAAACTCTCTTGCAGTTGTTTTGAAAACTGCTGCATCATTTTTTCTTGCTCCTTTTGGCGCTTTAAAACATCTTCTAACTTCTTTTTGTCATTCCAGTTAAGGGCTTCTTTTTCTTTTTGTATGAGCTCTAACTGTTCAAGACGCTTGTCTTGGTTTTTTAATTCTTGCAAGGCAGCGTCCATGGCTTTTATTGCATTTTCCTGGTTTTGTAATTGCTGTGTCTGCAGCTCGTCTTGAGATAGTTTTCGATAAGAATAATACCCAGATCGAGAAGATTTATAGGTGTTAACAGCATCATTATCAAAGATTTCAAAAAAGTACTCATACTCAACATCCTGGGGCAAATCTAACGCGCCAGGAAAGACGTATGTAAACTGATCCAGGGTACTCTTATTTACTGGTATTTGTTCTGTTTTTTTAAAGTCTTGCTGGCCTTGTGGGTAATAGACGAGTTGTAGTTTTGAAAAGCCATAATCATCGCTAACTTGTCCTAAAAAATATCTCTGTTGCTCGCTTAGGCTATCTAGCTTAGATTGTATAGAAATCTCTGGAAATTCATCTTTAATTACCCTTATTGTAAAAGACAGGTTCTCATACTCCCGCAACCTATCATTAGAGGTTGTAAGAGCGTAATCTAGGGTGTTGTATATTGTTTTACTATACTTGTGTTGCTGCTGGTTTGAAGTAAAAGAATACACCGTGTCTTTTGTTTTTAATCCAACATGACTGGTGTTTTTAGTGGTTACAAGCCACTGAACTTTTGTGCCCTCTGGCAAGATTGTATTTCCTGTGCTGTTGAGGGTTTGGTCTTTTTTTCCTGTATAACTAGGGTAATTTAAAAAGAGCTGGAAACTTACCAGAGAAGGGGTTTTTACAACCTCCAGGGTGTAGTTTTTTGAGCTTACATCATTAGCTAATAAGGTAAAATCAATCGCGGCGTTGGGTTGTAAAAAAGTATATTCGAAAACTCCTGGTGCGGTTTGTTGAAGAAAGTGTTTTTGGTTATTGTAGGCAATACTTGCGTCTTGCGGGATAGCGCTGCCCTTGGTTCTTATTTTAAGAGTAAAGGGTTTGTTTTGAATTGCTGATAAATCCTGGTTAACAATATAAAAACTAAAGGGAGCTGGGGGCGCATAGGCGGTGTCATAGTTTACAACGCGTTTGTAGCTACTGGCAAACAAATCTTTCTCACCCAGAGCAGAAACTACACCAAAAACCAGTATTGGGATAGCAGCAAAAACAAGATATTTTAGATTTTTTTGAAAATTTATTGCTTTTTTAAAAACCACAGACTGCATTTGGAGCGACTTTTGGTCTATACTTGCAGCTAGCAGGTCTGACTCTCTTTGGTTTTGGTTTAGCTGTAAAACATTTAATAGTTTGTCATTAACCTCTGGAAAATGATCTCCAATGATTTGAGCTGCCTGCTCATTGGTAATACCCTTTTGAAGACTAAAAAGTTTAAGTAGCGTAAAGGCAATGAAACGCATAAAAAGAGCAAGCTCAACAAGCACAAAGGTCCAGAACAAAATAGTTCTACCCAAGGGGTTTAGCCACAAAAAATACTCTATCAGAAGAGTGAGTAAAAAATACAAAAATCCAGCAGCAAAAAAGAAAATGGTTCCCTTTATCAGCTCACTGGTATAGTATTTTTTTATAAATTGTTCCAGCTTCTGCTGGATAAGACTAAATGAACTCATTTGGTTTTGTCGGCGATTTACAGCGGATTTAAAATTAGTGCAAAAAAAACAGCAAACACAGTAAATTTTAGAATTTATGAAAGATTTAAAATATGTATTTGCCTACATAACACCTCTTGGGGCGGTAATGGGTTTATGGTTACAGGGGTTTTGGGTGTTTTTTACGCCCTTTTTTGCTTTTATTTTAGTTCCTTTATTGGAAACTATTTTGCCTATAGCCAAGCAAAACCTTAGCAAAGAAGAGCTAATTAGCAAAGATAAAAACAAATTTTTCAATGTCCTGCTATACCTTAATATTCCAATTGTTTATGGGTTGGTGGGGTATTTTTTATGGAGCCTTGCTTTTAGAGAATACACCCTAACTGAGCTTGTTGGCTTAACTATTTCTCTGGGTATTGTTGTGGGGGCCAACGGCATTAATGTTGCTCATGAGCTGGGGCACAGAAAATTACGTTTTGAAAGAACTTTTGGTAAAATATTATTGTTACCCGCGCTGTATATGCACTTTTTTATAGAACATAATTTTGGACACCACCTTCATGCGGCAACACCGCAAGATCCAGCAACGGCAAGATACAATCAAAGCGTATATTCTTTTTGGTTTAGCTCTATAAAAGGGCAGTATATAAAAGCTTGGAGTATTCAAAAATCATTATTAGGGCGCGCAAAACTTCCTTTTTTAAGTAGTAAAAACGATATGTTTTGGTACACATTAATACAATTTGGATACCTGGTGGGTGTCTATTTGTTTTTAGGTGAACTAGCGGCGGGGCTTGCGTTTTGTATAGCCTTAAGCGGTGTGTTGTTGCTGGAAACCATCAACTATATTGAGCACTATGGTCTTAAAAGAAATAAAACAGCCTCTGGGAGATATGAGCGAATTTCAGAAATTCATTCTTGGAACTCCAACCATGTATTGGGTAGAATTCTATTATATGAACTAACCCGCCATAGCGATCATCATTACAGAGCGCATAAAAAGTTTCAACTATTAGAATATCACGATAGTAGCCCTCAGATGCCTTTTGGGTATACAACATCTATGGTTTTAGCCTTGGCGCCCCCGCTTTGGTTTTTGGTTATGAATACCTTAATTCCTGTTGCGATGCGACCATAGAATTGTATATTTACATCCATAAAAATTAAATTTTCATGTCTCAAAAAGTACGCGTTAGATTCGCTCCTAGTCCAACAGGACCTCTACATATTGGCGGTGTTAGAACCGCACTATTTAACTATTTATTTGCAAAAAAACACGGTGGAGACTTTATTCTTCGAATAGAAGATACAGACCAAGGGCGTTACGTGCCCGGGGCAGAACAGTACATTGTAGAGGCAATGAGCTGGCTTGGTATTGCTTTTGACGAAAGCCCTTCAAAACCCGCAAGTGTTGGTCCTTACAGACAAAGTGAGCGCAAAAAAATATACAAGCAATACGCAGACACACTAATTGAATCTGGCCACGCATATTACGCCTTTGATACTCCTCAGGCGCTTGACAAAGAAAGAAAGGCCTGTGAAGAAAACTCAAAAACATTTATTTATAATTGGCACAACAGAGAGGCTCTAGACAACTCTCTATCGCTTGGTTTGGAAGAAACCAGAGCAAAATTAGAGGCAGGAACACCTTTTGTGATTCGTTTTAAAACGCCTCAAGACGAAATTTTATACCTCAAAGATGTTGTTAGGGGCACTGTAAAAATAGACACAAACCTGCTAGATGATAAGGTATTATTTAAAAGCGACGGAATGCCAACCTACCACTTGGCAAACATTGTTGACGATCACCTTATGAACATCACTCATGTAATTCGAGGAGAAGAGTGGCTACCCTCTCTTGCGCTACACATATTATTATATAGAAGCCTTGGATGGGAGGCGCCTATTTTTGCTCACCTGCCCCTTATTATGAAACCTACGGGCAAAGGGAAGCTAAGCAAAAGAGATGGAGACAAGATGGGTTTTCCTGTATTTCCTCTACAGTGGAAAACCCCAGAAGGGGAGCTGTTCTCTGGGTATAGAGAAGATGGTTATTTGCCAAAAGGGGTGCTAAACATGCTTGCTTTTTTAGGTTGGAACCCAGGAACCGAGCAGGAATTGTTTACCCTTGAGCAGCTCATCGCTGATTTTAGCTTAGAGCGCGTTAATAAGGCGGGAGCAAAATTTGATCCAGACAAAACAAAGTGGTTTCAGCAACAATATTTTCAACAACTAGACACCAATGTTTTAACAAAAGAGTTTTCTGCTCTTTTAGGCAAAAAAGGAATTGAGACAACCCTAAATCTAGAGGCAATTGTGTCTTTAATTAAAGAGCGAGCGGTCTTTGTTGCTGATTTATGGGAGCAAGGGTGTTTCTTTTTTGAAAAGCCAGAAGCCTATGACCAAAAAGCAGCTAAAAAGGCCTTTAAGGAAGATACGCCTTCCCTACTTTTGAGTGTTTGTGAAATTTTAGAGCAGCAAAGCACCTTTGATGGTGAAACAATTTCCAGGGAGGTCAAGGGCTGGCTAAGCTCAAAAGAAATGGGGTTTGGAAAAGTAATGATGCCCCTGAGACTTGCCTTGGTTGGGGCTATGCAGGGTCCTGATGTTTTTGAAATTGCTGCTGTGTTGGGTAAAAAAGAAACAATTTCAAGAATACAAAGCGCTATTAGTTTTATGAACAACGCATCATAAAGCAGCAATTTTTTTGTATCTTCATTCTTATTAATTTTATAAATATCGTGTCATGGGAAGTACCCTTTTTTTAGTGCCTTTTTTAATGTTTGTTGTTTTTTTCTTGCTTTCAGGAATATTTACTGTAAAGCAGCAAACCTCAGCTATAGTAGAGCGTTTTGGTAAGTTTTTAAGCGGCAGAAGCTCTGGTCTTCATTTTAAAATTCCGTTTGTGGATAGAATTGCGGGAAGAATAAACTTAAAAGTACAACAACTTGATGTTTTGGTAGAAACAAAAACAAAAGATGATGTGTTTGTAAAGCTTAAAATTTCGGTACAATTTCAGGTAATAAAAGAAAAAGTGTATGATGCTTTTTATAAACTAGAAAACCCCCATGATCAAATAACCTCTTATGTTTTTGATGTTGTTAGGGCGGAGGTGCCAAAAATGAAACTAGATGATGTATTTGAAAGAAAAGACGATGTGGCTATTGCTGTAAAAAAAGAGCTTAATGACGCCATGATCAATTATGGGTATGACATTATAAAAACACTAGTAACAGACATAGATCCAGATGTACAAGTAAAGGCGGCCATGAACCGTATTAACGCTGCTGAAAGAGAAAAGGTGGCTGCAGAGTATGAAGGAGAGGCAGAGCGCATTAAAATTGTTGCCAAGGCCCGCGCAGAGGCAGAAAGCAAAAGACTACAAGGACAAGGAATCGCAGACCAAAGAAGAGAAATTGCACGTGGTCTTGAAGAGTCTGTAGACGTATTAAACAATGTAGGGATTAACTCCCAGGAGGCCTCGGCGCTGATTGTTGTTACTCAGCACTATGACACGCTTCAATCTATAGGTGAGGCAACAAATACCAACTTAATTTTATTGCCAAACTCGCCACAAGCAGGAAGCAATATGTTAAATGATATGATCGCTAGTTTTGTAGCCAGCAATCAAATTGGTGAAGAGATGAAAAAAAATAATGCCGCTAAGGGTATAGGTAAAAAAAATAAAGCAAGTAAAAAACTTCCTCCTCAAAACCCACCTATGGATAATGATGGTGTCGTTTTTTAATAGGTTCTATTTATTGGTTAATTTAAAAAAACCCAACACAGTGTGTTGGGTTTTTTTTATTATTCTGAAAGCTTGGCCCAGGAGTCTCTTAGGCCAACAGTGCGGTTAAACACCATTTTTTCTGGTGTTGTTTCTGGGTCTACGGTGAAATACCCTAAACGCTGAAATTGTACAGTATCTTCTACTTTTAAATCCTTTAAGCTTGGTTCTCCATAACCGGTAATGACCTTTAAAGAATCTGGGTTAATAAAATCCATAAAATCTTTGTCTTTGTGGGTGTCTGGAGAGGGGTCTGTAAAGAGTCTATCATATAACCGCACCTCAACCTCTATTGCTTTATTAACAGCAACCCAGTGCAAGGTTCCTTTTACTTTGCGCAAACTCTCCTGTGTGCCGCTTCCGCTTTTACTTTTTGGATCATAGGTGCAGTGAATTTCTGTAATGTTTCCATCGCTGTCTTTATCACAGCTTTCTGCTTTTATGATGTATGCATTTTTAAGACGCACCTCTTTACCAAGCTTTAGTCTGAAAAACTTTTTATTGGCCTCTTCTCTGAAGTCTTCACGCTCTATATAAAGCGTTTTAGAGAACGGAACCTCTCTTGAGCCCGCATCTATGTCTTCTTGGTTGTTTTCTGCCTCTAGCCACTCTGTTTGGTCTTCTGGGTAATTGGTTATGGTTACTTTTACTGGGTCTAATACAGCCATAACGCGGTTGGCCTTTTTGTTTAGGTCTTCCCTGACACTAAACTCAAGTCTAGAAACATCAATTAGATTATCTCGTTTTCCAACACCAATTCCTTGAGCGAAATTTTTAATAGCATCTGGAGTGTATCCTCTTCTTCTTAAACCAGATATTGTTGGCATCCTTGGATCGTCCCAGGAGTCTACAACCCCTTCTTGAACAAGTCTAGCTAGTTTTCGTTTACTAACAAGGGTGTGGCTTAAGTTTCTACGAGCAAATTCTCGTTGTTTTGGACGCAGTTTTGAGCCGTCTACGAGTTGGTCTAAAAACCAATC
>Ga0209119_1002516_pt1 | contig 16731 bp, 9 predicted proteins | sample COG_03_FD_184747 | JGI IMG/M metagenome (GOLD analysis project Ga0209119, IMG submission 184747) | Pelagic Microbial community sample from North Sea - COGITO 998_met_03 (SPAdes) (version 2) | ecosystem: Environmental > Aquatic > Marine > Neritic zone/Coastal water | place: Helgoland, sampling... | reverse complement strand
AATCGCCAATTTTTGAGATCTTTTGAATGATGAATTTGCACACCCGGATACCATTCGAATGTTGAAGTAGCAATATAAAAGTCATCGCCAACTCGCACAATACTAGGATCAGGATTGAACCCAGGTAAAATAGGATTGGTAATTAGAGAATGTGTCATAAAGAGTCCTTAAATCCTTTTACTAATTTAAATTGATAGAGAAATAACAACACAATTATCCCTGCTGCTACTAAGCTAATGGCAAAGATTAATAAAATACCAAATATGGCCTATTCGGTTTGGGTTTCATTTGGCTGATAGCCATAACCCGAAAGCATCCACTCCCCCGCGGCACCAACTATTGCAATGCTAAATTTTAGAGCCTGTAAATGCCACAAAAAGCTCATTGACATAGCACCGCGACCTCAACGTTTTACACCGTAATACACAGTATCAGGCACAGTAGAGAAGAGTAGTTGCATAAAAAGCAAATAACGTGCTCTGATGTCACCAAAATAGTCGTACATACTCCTTTTATACTGGTGGCTTTAGGTATATTCGATATCCCAACCGCAGCATGTGAACGCTCCTAATCAGCGCGCCTTCTTTGGATTAACAACACTAAACCTAGACTTAACAGTCCTAACAATGACGGTTCTGAAACCTCAATCGTCGAATATATAAAATTGGGGACAAACCTGCCCGAATTCGATTCTAGTGTTGGAAATTCAAAGGAAATGTTTTCCGAACCGCGTACGCCATTCCCAAAGGTGATATCACCTGTCGTGCTTACAGTGCTAGGGCTCCAGATGTAGGTATCATCATTTAGTGAGATCGTCGAACCGATGGTGTAAGAGCTTCCTGCATTTAGCATAATTGCTGCAATAGTTTCATAGCGCCAGCCATCGATTAGAGTACTTGAGGTGCCAGCCTGAACTATTACATCCGATAACAAGGTGCCATTACTGTCCCACAATCCAATTTGGTGAGCAGCTGAAAGTCCGATTAGGCCTTGATCCCAAAATCCAAGGCTAGATACCGACATGTCACTATTAACGAAAAGATTCCAACCGACGAGTCGCGGCAAATCAGTACCACTACTGATACTTTCATTTCCACCGCTAAAGGAAGTCACTGCCAAAATCATAGTCGCACTCACAATTGAGCTAGTTAAGGTAAGTCCAACAAACATCAAACTTATAATTATCTTTCTCATTACATTACTTTTAAATTTATGGTTAATTACAAACAATTGTATAAAAGATAACGCACATATCGCGCCATTAATAATACCTCACTGATTAATAACTAGGTTACAAAAAGACATAATACCAGCGCAATCTTCAAAGTCGTCATAAGATTCTAACCCTGAACCCGCTGATATTGCCGATGCGCTGACTCCAGTTGCTGGCTCCGCATCCGGTAAATACCCTACCAATAGCGTCGCGTTTGCGCTGCCACATAAAAAGATTAATACTGCGAATGAACCTAATAATCGTTTAATCATTTTAATTTTCTTCCTATTGCGTTTTTTATCAGCGAAATGCCAATATTAAACTTAGTAATTACCTTGGCATAATCTATGCTGCTCTATATATGGCAAAGATTCAGAGGCTATGCGTTAGGAAAAATAATTGAATATGTAAAAAACCTGACAAACGAAATCCAATAAATCTGGGGTCAGGGTCTGACGTATCCCCACGAAATTTAAAATAATTTGGAAAAAATCAAGGGGTCACAGCACTTGAAAAGGCGTCGATTGATAGTCCGCTAACGCAGTCTGACCTTGCTATATTACACCGCCTAGTCGTATGTCCGGTGATCAAAGGAGCCAGATGGTGCATGAAATATAACCTCAAGTTTATATTCCAATATTTGAAACAACGCGAAAATACTGATCGTCAGCTTACATTGGTAAATGCTAAAACGTGTAAAAAATCCTGACAGTCTGTTGATCGCTCATTACCGTCAGTCAAGCTTGATTAATCGCATGATGATTTTTAGCTCAATATAGTCTGATAGTTCGAATTCTCTTACGTCCGCTTTAGGTCGTTAGTTGTCCTTTTGGGCTGCGAGCGATACTGACAATTTATCGCGAAAATCGGTTTAACTGTAGTGATTCCGAATGACGGGTATTGGCACAATTCGCCAATTGCGCAGAAAGCCGTAACCGTCTCCTGTAAAAGTAATGACAACTTACCAAGGAGCCAAACCCAACGCTTCACACAATATGTAAAACACCGTTTAGCTCATAAAAAATTTGTCCTTGGCGAAAGGGCTTTTGGCAGGTACTGATGGCATTGAGCAAAAAGTCTTATAAGCTTGTTACATTATCTCTATATAACAGGTCAAAACTGCCGTTTATTAGACTGCATTCAACTTATTTCACACTCCAATAGTGAAATATGTGCTGACCAGCTCGTGGCCATAGATTAAACTAGAGTTGTATAATTAAAGCACTACGTTTTAGTGCGTATTGACCCAATGAGTAAGTCTGTCTGAGCCATGCCAAATACCTTCGAAGCCAAAAGCAGTAACAACCAACTTCATGACATCAATGAAGCGTTAGGTAGCGGTCAAACTGAGCTAGTCAAAGAGATGTTGTATCAGCTGCAACCCGGTGATCTTGCTTTACTTTTAGAATCGAGCCGCAGCCGCAATCGCTTGGATATTTGGCAACTCATTCCCCCTGATCTCTACAGTGACGTGCTCGAAGAACTGTCTGATGATGTACGTAATGGCATTATCAGAAAAATGCTCCCAGAAAAAGTAGCCGATGTCCTAGAAGAGATGGACACCGATAACCTCGTTGATACCTTGCGTGGCTTACCGCAGGAAGTAGCGCAAGATTTATTGGCTGCCATGGATGAACAAGACCGTTCCCGCGCCGAGCTTGGATTATCTTACGGTGAAGAAACAGCCGGTTTTATTATGAACACCGATGCTATTAGGCTTCGCCCGGGCATTAATGTGGATGTGATCTTGCGATATTTGCGCTTGAAAGGCGATATACCGGAACACACAGATACCTTATATGTGGTTGATCGCGACGATAAATTAATGGGCGGTGTAGCGTTGACTCGGTTGATAACTGCCGCTGCTAACACATCAATAGAATCGTTAATTAAGGACTCTGAAGCTATACCAGCCAATATGATGGATAACGAGGTAGCCAGTTTATTTGAGCGATATAATTGGTTATCAGCACCCGTTGTAAATGAAAACAACAAATTGTTAGGACGTATCACTATTGATGATGTGGTCGATATCATTCGTGAAGACGCAGAACACTCAATGATGAGCATGGCCGGTTTAGATGATGAAGAAGATACCTTCGCGCCAGTCGTAAAAAGCACCCAGCGCCGTTCAATTTGGTTAGGTGTCAACTTGCTTACCGCTTTAATGGCAGCTGCCGTGAGTGACTTATTTGAAGCCACTTTAAGCCAACTGGCGGTGTTGGCAATACTCAACACTATCGTACCTAGCATGGGTGGGGTAGCAGGTAATCAAACGCTTACCTTAGTGATCCGTGGCATGGCGCTGGGGCATGTGAATTCGGCTAACGCGAGATGGTTAATTAGCAAAGAATTAGCCATAGGTTTTTTAAATGGGGTGATATGGTCTGTGCTAATTGCATCAGTGATTGCCATCTGGAAACAAGACTTAATGTTAGGCGCAGTCATTGCCTTTGCTATGCTGATCAATATGATCGCCGCCGGATTAGCAGGGGCAAGCTTACCCATCATCATGAAAAAATTAAAAATAGATCCTGCTTTAGCCGGTAGCGTCATTTTAACCACTATCACTGATGTAGTAGGTATATTCGCATTTTTAGGCTCTGCTACTTGGCTGTTAATCTAAACTTAAGCTTTTCTCGTAAAATGGTATTAACACTTTTAGCCTTGTTCACCATTGCAGTTCAATCTGCATGGTGTCGTTTTGTATTTCATAAAGAGCAGCTTATTTTTACAGATTTCACATCTATTCGATTGCTAGGTGTGATATTTATCTTGGTATTCATAAGTACCATCAAGGACAAATTAGCCATAGATAACATCAATCAATATGGTAAACACGCTGGCGCCTTATCTTTGTTTGTTTGTTTATGAAAGGCTTTTTAATCCCTCTATCACTCTTAGCTATGCAACAGGAGCACTAATATCATTTGCAGCAGTGCCGTTTAAGGCACGATTAATTGGTTGCTAAGTAAAATTAATGCCTAGATATACCAACAGCTAATTGTCACTTTATCAAAATCTAGATGCTAAAATGCGATGAAAATAGTGCTAGTTCTGTTTGATATTAGGAATACACATTAAAAAACTGAAAACGCAAGTCACTGCTTTGGCTGCGCTTTCATATTTCAAAAATCAGATCTCACCCGCACCATCACTAGCACTACAAATATAAATTGTCTCTTTGTAACCAGTTTCGACCTCGTAACGCTCAGCCATCAACAATTTTGCCCCATCAACCATATCATGGGGCATAAGAGCCACCAAACAGCCGCCAAAGCCACCACCAGTCATACGTACACCCCCTTTATCGCCAAGATATTCAGTTAATATTTTTACAGCAAAGTCGATGGGAGGTACGGTGATTTCAAAATCGTCACGCATGGAGATATGTGACTTGGCCATTAATTGTGATAATTGAGTTACGTCATTGTTTCTAAGCGCTTTTGCAGCTAAAACAGTACGTTCACTGTCGGATACAACATGATGAGCTCGTCGGTACACCACATCAGGTAGCTTAATTTTGCTATTTTGTAACTCAATCAAGCTAATATCACGTAAGGCTTTTAACCCCAGCGTATGAGCTGCCTCTTCACATTGCAAACGGCGGGTATTGTATTCGCTGTCGACTAAACCACGTTTTACATTGGAATTGATGATCATCACCGCCAAGTTTTCCGGCATAGATATCAGTTCTGTTTGCAAAGAACGACAATCCAATAACAAGGCATTGAATTTAGAGCCACAGGCACTGACCATCTGATCCATGATCCCACATTGACAACCTACAAATTGATTTTCAGCTTCTTGGCCGTTTAACGCCACCTCTGCTTTTGTTAGTAATAAATTGTATAAACCACGGAAGGTTTCACCTATTACCACCTCCAAAGAAGCAGACGAGCTTAGCCCAGCACCTTGCGGCACATTGCCGGTTATTGCTAAATTGGCACCTTTAAATATATGCCCTCTACGTTGTAGGTGCTTGATAACACCACGCACATAATTACTCCACATTTGTGTAGAGTGGACTTCGATATCACAGTCTAATGAAAACTCATCTTGTTCATTACTGTAATCAACAGCCACAACACTGACGGTCATATCATCTCTAGGTGTCACTGCAACTAACGTTTGATAATCAATAGCACAAGGCAGCACAAAACCATCGTTGTAGTCTGTGTGTTCACCTATCAGATTAACCCTGCCAGGTGCCTGAAAATGACGTACGGGCGCGGCTCCAAATGTCTGAATAAATACCGAATCAAGTTCAGTTAACATACTTTGAGAGATGTTAGACTCAATTTTTGACGCATTGTTAGACATAAAACTAGGCTCCAGTTGATTCGTTGTAATGAACATCACTGAGCGCCTGTAAACGCTGTGCCGCTTGTTCTGGTGTTAAATCTCGTTGTGGCTCTGCCATCATTTCATAACCCACCATAAATTTACGCACCGTGGCTGAACGCAACAAAGGCGGATAGAAGTGAGCATGGACTTGCCAATGTTCTGTCGACTCTAGATTATTGGGTGCACCATGCCAGCCCATTGAATAAGGGAAAGAGCATTGAAACAAATTATCATAGCGACTTGTAAGTTTTTTGATAGCAATAGCCAAATCGGTTTTGTGCATGGCATTAACATCGGTGAGTCTGGCACAAGCAAACTTAGGTATAAGCAAGGTTTCAAACGGCCAAGAGGCCCAATATGGCACTACCGCTATCCAATGTTCGGTTTCCACAACGGTGCGAGCACCATCTGCTGATTCTCTTTTTGCATAATCTTGCAATAGCGAACTAGCATGTTTTTCAAAATACGTCTTTTGGCTCGCCTCAGCTTTCGCTACTTCACTGGGAATAAAGTCGTTCGCCCATACCTGCCCATGGGGATGAGGGTTAGAACAGCCCATGGCTGCCCCTTTGTTTTCGAATACTTGTACCCAAACATAATCTTTTGATAGATCGGCCACTTGCTCTTGCCAAGTATCAATTACCCCTTCCAAAGCGGGTAAAGATAATTCGGGTAACGTTTTGTTGTGCTCGGGAGAAAAGCAAATAACGCGACTAGTGCCTCTGGCCGCTTGCAAAGTAAATAGGTCGTCATTCGATTGTTTTGCTGCAGGGGTATCTTGCATCAATGCTGCGAAATCATTCGTAAATACAAATGTCCCAGCATACTCTGGGTTAATTTCACCATTAATACGGGTATTACCCGAACAAAGATAACATTCTGGGTCGTGTGATGCAGTATAAGCAATCTGTAGCTTTTCCACTTGACCTTGCCAAGGACGTTTCGCTCTATGGGGTGAGACTAAGACCCAATCTCCGGTTAAAGGATTGCGACGACGATGTGAATGATCAACGGGATCAAATTTTGACATAACTTATATAACCTATTTGTGCTGCCATTAATTTAAATGGCGAATAACCAATATGTTACATCTAAAAACAAGCTAGCCAACAAAAACCGTATCATAATATTTGATGAATTAACTATTGTTTAGGTAGAGGCCAGTTAGGCCCCTCTAATCGTCTATGTCTTGCTGACCCAACCAGTTAATTAATTTTTGCATATCTTGGTTAGCGGCCTGATTTAATTGTTCTACCCAATCATGCACATTTTGCCACCATGCTGGATGATCACCTTGTTGGATTTCGTTAGCAATTTTTTGAACTCGGGTTAAGCCTACTGAGCTCGCCGCTCCTTTTATTTTGTGTGCTTGGGAGCACACTTCGTCTTTTTCATTGGCACTTAAATTCAGCTGCAAAATTTCCAAATATTCAGGCATCTTTTCCTGAAAAACGTTAACACTGGTGCACACCATATCGTGGCCTATGGTATCCACCAGCATTTGTAACAGTTCTATATCGAGAACAGTGTTTAGCATGTCTTTTTTAGGCTCTGCAGAAGGTTGGTGGGGCACCCTTGGTTGCTCACAAAACAAACTGTTAAACACTTCAATAATACGACTCTTTTTGACCGGCTTCGAGATGACTTCATCCATTCCGTTATCAAGATACTCTTGACGAGTTTTAATCACATTTGCGGTCAACGCCACAATACTGGTTTGCTCTACCAACGATTCTTCATGCAAAACATTTGCTACATCAAAACCATTCATATCAGGTAATTGAATATCCAGTAAAATCAAGTCATATTGTTTTTCACGTGCCATAGTAATGGCCTCATTACCTGTAATAGCAACGTCAACATATTGTCCAAGCTTTTCCAACAACGCTTTGGCGACCATCACATTTAACTCAATATCTTCTACCAATAATATTTGTAAACCTGTGACTTTAAGTGTTTCAACTTGAATAGGCTTTTTACTTATACCAAGGGGCAAGTCAACAGTAAAACAGGTACCTTCACCTATCACACTGCTGACACTAATTTCACCATTCATCAAAGACACCATTTGTTGGCAAATAGCAAGACCAATGCCAGTTCCTGTTGCACTTTGATGTTCGGGTAAGTCAACTTGATAATACATAGCAAAAATCTTATCTAGGTCCTCTTGAGGTATGCCTACACCCGTATCACATACCTTAAATGTGACCATAGATGTTTCAGCATCAATCTTTTCAGCTTTCACTTCTAATGAGACTGTACCTTTTTGTGTAAACTTGACCGCGTTAAACAATAAATTCCACAAAATTTGTCTTAAGCGAGTACCGTCTACCTCAACTAAAGCGGGTAAGGGATCCTTTACGTGTGCAGCAAAAGTAAGATCCTTATCATCAGCTAACAGCTCAATAATACTGCCAAGCTCTTGGGTAAAATCTTTTATGGATAATGTTTTCAGGGATAATTCAAGCCTGTCTCTGTCTAGCCTGTCTAAATCAATAATATCGTTAAATATATTACCTAAGGTAATGCCACTCGCGTAAATCGTACTGACCCAAGCAAACTGCTCGCTAGTCAGATCAGTATCACGCAACATTCTGCTTAAGCCGACAATACCATTTAGTGGTGTACGCAGCTCATGACTAATAGTAGCAATAAAAGCAGTTTTGTCTTTACTGGCCTTAGCCAAAGCATCCTCTGCCTGTTTACGCTCAGTGATATCTCGTCCGAAAGCAAGTAGTCCAAGACGGGTGCCGTCTGCGCTAAAAAATGGCACCTTACGCATTTCAAAGTAGCGGCTGGGACCATCGGAAAAGCGCAACCATAATTCTTCAGTAATGCTAAGGTTTTTTTCGAGCACGTCTTGATCACTAGCAACCACTTGTCGGGCGAGCTCTTCGCCATAAACTTGGTGAGGCGTTAAGCCAATCAATTCTTCTTCGGTTTTACCCGTCATTTGTTCAGCAACACGATTGCAGCCAGCAAACTGCCCTTCTTCATTACGGTAATAGATTAAGTCTGGAGACGCATCGATAATCGATCTCAGTAGAGTAGATAACCGTAACGCTTGTTGTTCTTTTTCTGATTTATCAGTGATTTCACGCTCTAAATCGGTGAAAACATTTTCACGCTCTAGCTGAGCATTTTTACGCTGCTCAATTTCATGATTAAGCTGCTTGATATTATTTTGCAAAGTGCGGTTAAGTAACTCATCTTCCTTGCGCAATCGTTCTAACTCAGTCACCGCATCGGCAATACTTTCTCTTGAACGCTCCAGTTGTTTGACTAACTCGCTAAAAACCCACAATACCCAAGGTGCACTGAGTAATGCCAATACAACAGCAATTAAAAAGTCTTCAGAATGAGCTTGGTCACCGAATATCATTCTAAGAAAATAGGTGCCAGCAAAGGTAAATATTAATGTCAAAAAAACAAATAAAACACTGGCCTTTACCGCACCAAAACGGTTGATAAGCTGAGCAATACGGATCACCCATGGGTCAACTGAGGTCATTTTTGTCATAATATCTTGGTCTCAAACATCTGTGGTTTTGCTAATTCGCGGTATGCTAGCAAGAATATTCCGAGGATCAAAATTTAGCCTAGTATTAAAGTGTATATCTAAAACCCTGAAAGACTATTTATTCAGTTAACCTAAATATTAATTCAATAAGAACTATGCGAAAAAAATAAAAAAAAGGCTTTTTGTAACTTATTGATAACATATGGCACTGTTTTTAAGCTTTTATTTATAGCTTATAACCAAGCCATAATAATCAACTATCTCTTTGAATAGTATATATTTTAAATGAAAAACAGCCCGTATATCATGAAAAATATTAAATACACCATATAAGAGAATTGATTTATAAAATAATCCTCGGTATTTTGTACAGCCTGCTTAGTATAAATATTCGATACCCGACTGTATCCCCAATATAATTACAACCGGAAAATAAGCATCGGGTCATGGAGCCAGCTTACGCTCATACAAGTAGTTAAATGTATGATTAGCAATAACAACACACAACACCCTGCCCAGCCGAAGGTTGAAGGAGTCTGCATTAATGAGTTTATATCATCCTAATGATTCAAAGGATAATTGTGGTTTTGGCTTAATTGCCCACACTAAAGGTGAGCCAAGTCATAAATTGGTCAGTACCGCAATTGAAGGCCTTGACCGTATGCAACATCGTGGTGGTATCGCTGCAGATGGCAAAACAGGCGATGGCTGTGGTTTATTACTACAAACACCCGACGCATTTTTTCGCAAAATAGCTGAACAGCAGAATTGGAAGTTAAGTAAAATGTTCGGTGTTGGTGTGATTTTTCTTAACCAAGACCAAGCACTAGCGGATTTGGCCAAACAGGTCATCACTGAAGAGCTAGAAAAAGAGACCTTAGATGTTGTTGGCTGGAGAGTTGTGCCTACGGATAATTCAGTCTTAGGTGATCTTGCGGCTTCGTGTGTACCTCAAATTGAACAAGTATTTGTTAACGGCCCATCAGGATGGCGCTCTCAAGATTTAGAACGCCGTTTATTTATGGCTCGCAGACGGGCAGAAAAACGTCTTTCTAATGACGAAGATTTCTATATCGCAAGTTTGTCCAGTCTAGTCACAATATACAAAGGCCTTGTAATGGCCGGTGACCTACCTCAGTTTTATTTAGACTTAGCCGACGAAAATATGAAGTCAGCTATTTGTGTGTTTCATCAACGTTTTTCAACTAACACCTTGCCACGTTGGTCGTTAGCTCAACCATTTCGATACTTAGCACATAATGGTGAAATTAATACCATTCGTGGTAACCGCGATTGGGCACAAGCCCGAACAGGTAAATTCAAAACGCCTTTACTACCTGATTTGGCGGATGCAGCACCTTTTGTCAACGAAGTAGGCTCTGACTCTTCATCACTAGATAATATGTTAGAGCTGTTTTTAGCTGGCGGTATGGATTTATTCCGTGCAATGCGTCTGTTAGTGCCACCTGCTTATCAAAATAACAAAACCATGGATGAATATTTAAAGGCTTTTTACGAGTTCAACTCCATGCACATGGAGCCTTGGGATGGCCCAGCCGGTATTGTATTAACTAACGGTCGCCATGCTGCCTGTAACCTTGACCGCAACGGCCTTCGTCCCGCACGTTATGTCATCACCAAAGATGGTTTAATCACCTTAGCTTCAGAAGTGGGTATTTGGGATTATAAGCAAGAAGATGTGATTGAAAAAGGTCGTGTTGGACCAGGTGAAATGCTAGCTATAGATACTAAGACAGGTAAATTATGGCGCTCAAATGAAATAGATGATGATTTAAAGGGTCGTCATCCTTACAAAGAATGGTTAGAGAAAAGTATTCGCCGCTTAACACCTATTGAACAGTGTGATGCGCCTGAAATCGGCAAACGTATGTTTGACGACAACATGATTAATACTTATTTAAAACAGTTTAATTACAGTTATGAAGAACTTGAACAAGTAGTCAAGGTTTTAGCCAAAGATGGCCAAGAAGCGACAGGTTCGATGGGTGATGATACGCCTATGGCTGTTCTTTCTGGAAGAAGCCGCACCGTTTACGATTATTTCCGGCAACAGTTTGCTCAGGTAACCAATCCGCCTATTGATTCTTTACGTGAAAATCACGTGATGTCTTTGGCTACCTGTATTGGCCGCGAAAAATCGGTGTTCACGGAAACATCAGGATACGCTGATCGTGTACTGTTTGATTCACCTATCATGGTGTATACGGATCTAAAGCAGTTACGTAATTACGATCCTGAACATTATTATTCTGAAGTCGTCGATCTTAATTTCCCACCAGAAGAAGGGCTTAAGGCAGCAATTAATAGAATATGTAATGAGGTAGAGCACTTAGTCTCACACAAACGTGCCGCGTTCGTTATTTTATCAGACCGAGCCATTAAAACGTCACGCATACCTATACCAGCAGCGATGGCGGTGGGTGCGGTACAGAAGCGACTAGTAGATAAAGGATTACGTTGTGATGCAAATATAGTAGTAGAGACAGCATCGGTCAGAGACTCGCATCACTATGCAGTATTGATTGGTCTGGGTGCTACAGCAATATATCCGTTCTTGGCATACGAAATTATTGAACAAATGTGTGAGTCTGGGCAACTAGATATGACGCCAATGCAAGCGACTGTTAATTATCGTAAAGCGATAAACAAAGGCTTGTACAAAATCATGTCAAAAATGGGGATTTCAACCGTTGCTAGTTACCGCAGTTCAAAATTATTTGAAGCGATTGGTATTAACACAGCGGTAATGGACATGTGCTTTAAAGGGGTGCCAAGCCGTATTCAAGGTGCTGACTTTGAGGATTTCCAACAAGATCAAGTTAACTTAAATCGTGTCGCTTGGTTAAAACGCAAAAACGTAGACCACGGCGGATTATTAAAATATGTACACGGCGGTGAATACCACTCTTACAACCCTGACGTAGTCACAACGCTACAAAAGGCCGTGATAAGTGGTGACTATCAGGATTACCAAAAATTTAGTACTTTGGTAAATGAAAGACCCACTGCTTGTTTTCGTGATTTATTAGCATTATCACCTGATTCAGAAGCCATCTCGATTGACGAAGTTGAGTCTGCAGAAAACTTATATCCACGCTTTGACACGGCAGCTATGTCTATTGGCTCTTTAAGCCCTGAAGCTCACGAGTCTTTAGCTATCGCTATGAACCGTTTAGGTGGTAATTCTAACTCGGGCGAAGGTGGCGAAGATCCTAAACGTTTTGGTAATGAACGTAACTCAAATATTAAACAAATCGCATCAGGTCGTTTTGGGGTAACACCGCACTATTTAGTCAATGCTAAAATCTTACAGATAAAGGTTGCACAGGGTGCTAAACCTGGTGAAGGTGGTCAATTACCGGGTGATAAAGTTAACAAGTATATTGCTGAACTTCGTCATTCGGTACCTGGAGTGACGTTAATATCTCCACCACCGCATCATGACATTTATTCTATCGAAGATTTAGCTCAGCTCATTTTCGACCTGAAACAAGTGAACCCTGATGCACTGATTTCAGTGAAGTTAGTGTCGGAGCCAGGCGTCGGCACCATTGCCTGTGGTGTTGCTAAAGCTTATGCCGACTTAATTACTATTTCAGGTTATGACGGCGGTACAGGTGCCAGCCCATTATCTTCAGTTAAGTACGCAGGTAGCCCTTGGGAATTAGGGCTTGCAGAAACTCAGCAAGCTTTAGTAAGCAATGGATTACGCCATAAAGTACGGGTGCAAACAGATGGTGGTTTAAAAACCGGTTTAGATGTTGTTAAAGGTGCTATTTTGGGTGCGGAAAGCTTCGGTTTTGGTACGGGGCCAATGGTGGCTTTAGGCTGTAAATATCTACGTATTTGTCACTTGAATAATTGCGCCACAGGTATCGCTACACAAGATAAGAACCTTCGTGATAATTATTTCGCAGGTTTACCTAATATGGTAATGAACTACTTCAAATTTGTTGCCCAAGAAGTGCGTGAAATTATGGCTTCAATAGGTGTGCGTAAATTAGATGATCTGATTGGACGTACTGATCTGTTAAAAATATTAAACGGCGTAACAGCTAAACAGAACAAGTTAGATCTCAGTCCTATTTTAGCTAAACCGTTAGCAGGCGACCACACTAAACTCTTTTGCAGTGAAGGTGCTAATGCTCCTGCTGATAAAGGCGATTTGAATCAGTTATTATTAGCAGATTTAGCGTCTGCGGTGAAAAACAAAAGCGGCGGTGTATTCAATTATAATATTGGTAATACAGACAGGTCTGTTGGCGCTATTATCTCTGGTTTAATTGCCAAACATCATGGCAATAAAGGCATGAGTGAAGATCCCATTAAATTAAACTTTACCGGTACGGCTGGGCAAAGTTTTGGTGTATGGAATGCCGGCGGTCTAGAAATGACCCTAGCGGGTGACGCCAACGATTACGTAGGCAAAGGAATGGCTGACGGTAAGCTCGTTATTCATCCACCTAGAGGTGTTAGCTTTAAATCAAATGAGAGCGTGATAGCAGGTAACACCTGTTTATATGGCGCAACTGGTGGTAAATTATTTGCTGCGGGGCTTGCGGGCGAACGCTTTGCAGTGCGTAACTCTGGTGCTATAGCCGTGGTTGAAGGCATAGGTGATAACGGTTGTGAATATATGACTGGCGGTATTGTGGCAGTGCTTGGACGCACTGGTGTAAACTTTGGCGCGGGTATGACCGGTGGTTTTGCTTATATTCTGGATGAACAAAATGATATCGAGCAGCGCGTAAATGGTGAATTAGTAGAGCTTATGTCTATCGAAGATAAAGTGATTTTGATGGAGCACTTACGAGGCCTAATTAATCAGCATTATGAAGCAACAGGCAGTGAACATGCTCACAAAATATTATGCAACTTTGCCACATATTTACCGAAGTTTAGGCTGGTTAAGCCAAAAACCAGTGACGTTAAAAATTTACTTGGCCACATAAGTCGGTCTACTGCCGAACTTCGTGTTCAAGTCCAATAAGGGGGTATCATGTCTAAAAATGTATACCAATTTGTCGATGTAGAGCGTATTGATCCACCTAAAAAACCCTCTATCCTCAGACGAGAAGAATTTGCTGAAATATATCAGCCAATGAGTGAGACCCAAGTAGCGGGTCAAGCCGATCGTTGTCTTGATTGTGGTAACCCCTATTGCGAATGGAAATGTCCAGTACATAACTTCATTCCACAATGGTTAAGTCTTGCCAATGAAGGACGTATTTTTGAAGCAGCAGAATTATCGAGTAAAACCAATACATTACCTGAGGTATGCGGGCGTGTATGCCCACAAGACCGATTATGTGAAGGGGCTTGCACCCTAAACGATGATTTTGGTGCAGTGACTATTGGTAGTATTGAAAAATACATTACCGATACCGCTTTTAAACAAGGTTGGCGTCCAGACATGTCCAATGTTGTTAAAACCAACAAGAAAGTCGCTATTATTGGTGCAGGTCCAGCAGGGTTAGGCTGTGCAGATATACTCGTACGCAACGGTGTAAAGCCTGTTGTATTTGATAAATACGAAAAAATAGGTGGTTTATTAACGTTTGGTATTCCTTCGTTCAAATTAGAAAAAGAAGTCATCGCACTGCGCCATGAAATTTTTTCTGAAATGGGAATGGAATTTGTTCTAAATACCGAAGTAGGCAAAGATCTTCCTTTCGAAGACTTATTAAAGGGTTATGATGCCGTTTTCCTAGGTATGGGTACTTACAAACCGATGCAAGGTGGTTTTGATAACGAAAAAGCACCAGGTGTATACGAAGCTCTACCTTACCTTATTGCCAATGTTAATCGCCAATTAGGCCTAGAAAAACTGCCTGCTGACTTTATTGATATGAAAGGTAAAAAAGTGCTGGTGTTAGGTGGTGGTGATACCACTATGGATTGTGTAAGAACTGCCATACGTCAAGGCGCACCCGATGTCACTTGTGCGTATCGACGTGACGAAGCAAGTATGCCAGGCTCACGCCGTGAAGTAGTTAACGCACGTGAAGAAGGTGTAAATTTCAAGTTTAATCTTATGCCGCTCGATATTGTCGTAGATGAAAACGGCCAAGCCGTTGGTGTGAAGATGGTTAAGACCGAAATGGGCCAACCTGATGCAGAAGGTCGCCGTCGACCTGTGAAGGTAGAAGGCTCTGAACACGTGATTGAAGCTGACGCGGTGATTATTGCCTTTGGTTTCCAACCTAGTCCTGCTAGCTGGTTTGGAGATTACGGGATTATATTGGACGAAAAAGGCCGTGTACGTGCTCCTAAACATGGCAAGTTTGCATTTCAAACATCTAACCCTAAAATATTCTCCGGCGGAGATATGGTTCGGGGCTCTGATTTAGTCGTGACAGCCATTGATGAAGGCCGTAACGCTGCTGAAGGTATACTGGATTACCTAGGCGTGTAAGTTGTTAAACACCTAAGTAAAACTGAAAAAGGGGCATATGCCCCTTTTTTGATCTTAGACGAGAAAGCAAAAGAGTTTCCACCACAGAGGACTCCGGGTGCCGCACGCAGAACGCTTCGCTTCACATAGAAACAAACTTAATATTCACTTTTCTTTTCCTCTGTGACCTCATTGTGCTCGGTGGTGAGCAATATTTTATTTTGTAACGGTAATATCTACCCACACTAACCGATGGTCTGAAGAGCTTTTACGGTCTTTAATAAGGCGATATAAAGGCTCATTTGGTTTAGGCCAAAATACACCGCTTACTTTCACCTCAAGCGAGGTTGAAGGTAATACATAGTCAGCACGCATTGCCCACTCTGCAGTATGCTGAGCTGAATATTGGTTATCGAGTGTGTGAGCCCTGCCACCTTCACTTTGTGGCACAGTAGTGTCATTTACTAAGTTATGTGCAAGTAATCCTTTTATGCCACTCTTGATGCCATCACCTTCATCTGGTGAGGCATTCAAATCACCGAAAATAACAAAGTGATCTCCCTTGAAGCCACCTGGTTTTTGATTATCATCGTAGATATAAGCAGATTGTTCACTACCAGATAAGTAATCAGTCCAAAAGCGTATTTCATCATGATTGCGTTTACCGTTACGATTTTCTGGTCCATCAAATACGGGTGGTGTGGGATGACTGGCCAGTAAATGAATACTGCGGTTATCTATTTTAATGGGGATGTCCCAGTGAGACTTAGAAGACAAACGAAGTATTTGCTGCGCTTGTTGGCTGTAATATGACTTACCGTTTTCGTCCTTGATAGTTACCATAAGATTACCTGGCATATTTTTCCAAAGAAAATATTGAAACGTACGGATTTCTTCAAATTGAATAGGATATTTACTCAGCACTAACATGCCATAGTGGCCCGGAAATAAACCAAAACCAAGGGCATCGCCTTTAGTGCCCGACGCAATGCCGTCTTTATCGAGATCTAATCCAGAATCCACTCCTGTATTGACCGGAGCACTATAGAAATAGGGGTAATCAATCGGCTGATTATTATTCTGAGATACGTTTAGATAATGCTTTATAAAATTTTGGGCGTCTGTTGTCGATTGATTTGAATAATCAAATTCATTTAATAGAACAATATCAGGGCTGAGCCTCTGAATAGTTTCTGCAATGTTTTTTATCTGCTTATGCTCACCGTTGCAGAAACT
>Ga0209119_1002513_pt1 | contig 16737 bp, 18 predicted proteins | sample COG_03_FD_184747 | JGI IMG/M metagenome (GOLD analysis project Ga0209119, IMG submission 184747) | Pelagic Microbial community sample from North Sea - COGITO 998_met_03 (SPAdes) (version 2) | ecosystem: Environmental > Aquatic > Marine > Neritic zone/Coastal water | place: Helgoland, sampling... | reverse complement strand
CGGCGAAGCCGTATCTGAGAGCAACATAAATAGGTTTTTTAAAAGTTATTAAAAATAAAAAAGAACTAAACAGACTACCGGTGGTAGTCGAAAAAAAAATAAAATATGAGAGTAGGAATCACTTTTTCAACCTTTGATTTGTTGCATGCCGGGCATGTAAAGATGTTAGAGGAAGCTAAACGTCAGTGCGATTATTTAATCGTTGGCTTACAGTTAGATCCTTCTTTGGATCGCCCTGAGAAAAATTCGCCTTCACAGTCCATTATTGAGCGCTATATTCAGCTTCAAGGGAATAAGCACGTGAATGAGATTGTGCCTTACGTTTCGGAACAAGATTTAGAAGACATCTTACGTTCTTTTAAAATTGATGTTCGCATCATTGGAGATGAATACCAGAATAAAAGCTTTACAGGAAGAGGGTATTGTGAAGAAAAAGGAATTGAGATTTATTACAATTCTAGAGATCACAGATTCTCCTCGAGTGGACTTAGAAAACAAGTAAAAATAGCAGAAGATAAATAAGAAATGAATATAACAGTTATAGGATCCGGGTATGTTGGGCTAGTTTCAGGAACATGTTTTGCAGAGATGGGGAATAGGGTTACTTGTGTAGATATAGACCCAATCAAGATTGAAAAACTAAACCAAGGAATCATTCCAATTTTTGAACCTGGTCTAGAGACCATGGTTTTGAAAAATGTAAAGAATAAGAATCTGTTTTTTACAACAGGGTTACACGAGGCTTTACAAAATTCTGAAATAGCCTTTATTGCCGTAGGAACTCCTATGGGAGATGACGGTTCTGCAGATTTACAATATGTATTAGCCGTTGCGAAATCAATAGGTCAGTCGATGCAAAAAAGATTGATTGTGGTCGATAAATCTACCGTGCCTATCGGAACTGCTGATAAAGTAAAGGCGACGATTCAAAAAGAGTTAGATATACGGGATTCTGAGTTAGAGTTTGATGTGGTTTCGAATCCTGAATTTTTAAAAGAAGGAGCTGCTATCGTAGATTTCATGAAGCCAGATCGAGTAGTGATAGGAACTGATTCTGATTATGCTACAGAGAAAATAAAACAATTATATCATCCTTTCTGTATGTCCAGAGATCGTTTCATATCTATGGACATCCGTTCTGCTGAAATGACAAAATATGCTGCAAATGCAATGCTGGCTACAAAAATATCATTTATGAATGAAATTGCCAATATCTGCGAAAAGGTAGGGGCAGATGCCAATCAAGTAAGAATTGGAATTGGTTCAGATCAGCGTATTGGGTATAGTTTTATATATCCTGGTGCAGGTTATGGTGGTTCTTGTTTTCCAAAAGATGTAAAGGCACTTACTAAAATAGCCAAAGAAAATGGCTACACTGCGCAATTGATCACAGCAGTTGAAGAAGTAAACGATGCTCAGAAATTAGTAATTGCTCAGAAAATTGTAACTCGTTTTGGAGAAGACCTAACCGAATTTACTTTTGGTATTTGGGGCTTGGCCTTTAAGCCAGGAACAGATGATATGCGCGAAGCACCGGCCATTTATGTAATCAAAGAATTAGTGCGTAGAGGTGCTAAAATAAAAGCCTATGACCCAAAGGCGATTGAAGAAGCTAAAGAGCATTACCTTAAAGGAGTTCAAAATATAACGTATGTAACATCGAAATATGATGTTTTAAAAGATTCAGATGCATTAGTATTACTTACCGAATGGAAAGAGTTTCGTTCACCTGATTTTGAAGAGATGAAAACACAATTGAAAACTTCGGTTATTTTTGATGGACGTAATCAGTACAATACTTTTAATCTCGATGAAAAAGGGTTTGAATATTATCAAATAGGAAAAAAGTAAATGAAAATATTAGTTACTGGCGCAGCTGGATTTATTGGGTTTCATACCTGTTTAAAATTAGTGAACCAAGGTCATGAAGTTTATGGTATTGACAACATCAACGATTATTATGATCCTAAACTAAAGTTTGATCGATTAAACGAATTAGGGTTTAGCGAAGTTGAATCAAAACTCTTTAAAAATGAAGTTCAAAGTGCTAAATTTAATTCTTTACGATTTTCTAGAATAGATCTAGTTGATTATGAAAGTATTGATGTTTTATTTGGAAAAGAACAATTTGAAGTAGTTTGTAATCTAGCCGCTCAGGCAGGTGTCAGATATTCTATAGAAAATCCAAAAGCATACATAGATAGTAATATCTCAGGATTTTTAAACATTCTTGAAGGTTGTCGAAACCACAAAGTAAAGCATTTGGTGTATGCTAGTAGTTCTAGCGTATATGGAGAAAATAAAAAAGTACCTTTTGAAACTACAGATAATGTAGATCATCCAATTAGTTTATATGCTGCCACAAAAAAGAGCAATGAATTAATGGCGCATACCTATGGACATTTATATGGTTTTAAAACTACAGGATTACGTTTTTTTACAGTCTATGGCCCCTGGGGCAGACCTGATATGGCTTATTATTTATTTGCAGAAGCGATCTCTAATGATAAACCTATTAAGTTGTTTAATAATGGTGAAATGGAGCGTGACTTTACCTACATAGATGATATTGTAAATGGCGTGACTAAGATCATTGAAAAGAATATTGATTCAAGAGATCATTATAAAATATACAATATTGGAAATAATAAAACCGAAAACTTACAGGATTTTATTACAACGATTGAACAAGCAATAGGTAAAGAGGCAATTAAAGAAATGCACCCCATGCAACAAGGAGATGTTCCTAAAACATTTGCTGATGTAGATGAATTAATCAAAGATTACGAGTATTCTCCCAGTACAGATATTAAGTCTGGAATTCAAAGTTTTGTGAAATGGTTTATAAATTATAAAAAAAGTAAAAGATTATTTTGATTTTAAAAACAACTAATATATATATAGCTGGTCATAGAGGAATGGTTGGTTCTGCGGTATGGAGAGCTCTGACCTCAAAAGGCTATACTAATCTAATAGGCAAAACAAGCAAAGAATTAAATTTAATACATCAGCAGTCCGTTTTAGATTTTTATAAAAAAGAACAGCCAGAAGTAGTGATTGATGCTGCTGCAAAAGTTGGGGGCATACTTGCCAATAATGATTTTCCATATCAATTTTTAATGGAGAACATGCAAATTCAGAATAATCTAATTGATGGAGCTTTTAAAGCAGGAATTGAAAAATTTATTTTTTTAGGGAGTTCTTGTATCTACCCGAAGTTTGCACAGCAACCGCTAAAAGAAGAATATTTACTAACAGATTCTTTAGAGCCTACTAATGAGTGGTATGCCATTGCAAAAATCACAGGAGTGAAATCATGTCAGGCGATACGTAAACAATATAACAAAGACTATGTGAGTTTAATGCCTACCAACCTGTATGGTTCTTTTGATAATTTTGACTTACAATCCTCGCATGTATTGCCAGCGATGCTTCGTAAATTCCATGAGGCTAAAATAAATAACCATTCAGATGTAACGCTCTGGGGAGGTGGAACTCCAATGAGAGAGTTTTTGTTTGTAGATGATATGGCAGAAGCGGTGGTGTATGCCTTAGAAAATAATTTACCAGAATACTTGTACAATATAGGTACTGGAAAAGACATTACTATTAAAGAACTTGCAGAGACCATCCAAAGTGTAACAGGGCATCAAGGAAATATTCTTTGGGATACGAGTAAACCAGATGGTACGCCAAGAAAACTAATGGATGTTTCCAAAATGAAAGAGATCGGATGGGAATATTCTACAGAGTTAGAAGACGGTATTAAAAAAACCTACCAATGGTTTTTAGAGAATATACATACAATAAAAAAAATTAAATTATAAATAATGAAAGTAGCATTAATCACGGGTATTACAGGACAGGATGGTTCTTATTTAGCAGAACTATTGTTAGAAAAAGGGTATGAAGTGCACGGGATAAAAAGAAGGTCTTCTTCATTAAACACAGACCGTATTGATCATTTATACCAAGATCCTCATCATCCGAATCAACGGTTAAAGTTACATTATGGTGACTTAACAGATTCAATGAATCTGACAAAAATCATTGAAGAATGTCAGCCTGATGAAATTTATAATTTAGGTGCTATGTCTCATGTAAAGGTATCTTTTGACACTCCTGAATATGTGGGGAATGTAGATGGGTTGGGGACTTTACGTATTTTAGAGGCAGTTCGTTTGCTAGGCTTAGAGAAAAAGACAAGAATCTACCAAGCCTCCACTTCTGAGTTGTACGGAGGAATGCCAGATAATAAAAATAAAAATGGATTTTATGACGAAAACTCTCCTTTTCATCCAAGATCTCCTTACGGAGTTGCAAAAATATATGGTTTTTGGATTACCAAAAACTACAGAGAGGCCTATAATATGTTTGCGTGTAATGGTATTTTGTTTAACCACGAAAGTCCTAGAAGAGGAGAGACGTTTGTAACTCGTAAAATTACGCGCGCGACTGCTAGAATCGCTTTAGGATTGCAAGATAAAGTTTATTTAGGGAATTTAGATGCCAAACGAGATTGGGGACATGCGAAGGACTATGTTCGTATGATGTGGATGATTTTGCAGGCAGAAAAGCCTGAAGATTGGGTGATTGCTACGGGAAAGACCACTACAGTGAGAGAGTTTGTAAGAATGGCTTTTAAAGAAGTGGGTATAGAACTAGAGTTTACAGGGGCCGGCGTAAATGAGAAAGCATTTGTTTTAAAATGTAACAATCATAAGTTTCAAATCGAAATAGGAAAAGAGGTTTTATCTATAGACCCTGCTTATTTCAGACCGACAGAAGTAGATTTATTAATAGGAGATCCTACCAAGGCAAAAGAGAAATTAGGTTGGGTACCTCAACATGACTTAGCTTCTTTGTTAAAAGACATGATGCAATCAGATGTTAAGTTGATGCAAAGAGACCAGTATTTAAAAGATGGTGGATATAAAACATTAAACTATAATGACTAGTCAAAAAACAGCAATTATTACTGGAGTTAGCGGTCAAGATGGATTATATTTATCTAAATTTTTACTTGAAAAAAACTATCGAGTTATAGGAATTGTAAGAAGTATTAGAGGTTTAAATATTTTTTTTAATTACTTAGGTTTTTTAGGTAAAAAGATTATTAAGGAAATAGATATTTTAATTGAAGAAAGATTAAAAGATGGTGGGTACACCACGCTGAATTATTTTGAATAAAAAAATGATTAGAAGAGTTGTTGTAAATAATAAAAAAGTGATAAATAACTTTGGTTATTTGTCAGTTTTACAAATATTTAATCTTCTTCTTCCTTTAGTTACTTATCCATATTTAATAAGAGTTTTGGGGTCAAACCTCTACGGTACTGTATTGTTTTCACAAGCAATTATTGCGTATTTTTCATTAATTATCAATTTTGGATTTAATATTTCTGGAACTAAAAAAATAGCTAATAATGTAAATAATAAAATTAAGTTGTCAGAAATAGTCTCATCAATTTATTTAATAAAATTTTTTTTGTTTTTATTATCATTTTTTTTATTACTTCTAAGTATTTTTTTTATTACTTCTATAAAAGATATTTGGTTGTTAATTCTATTCTCATTTACAGCAACCCTAAACGAACTTTTATTTCCCCAATGGTATTTTCAAGGAGTAGATAAAATGAAATATATAACACTAATAAGTTTATCTGCAAGAGTGCTGTTTACAATATTTGTATTTATTATTGTTAAAGATAAAGGAGATTATTTATATGTACCCCTAATTAGTGGTGTTGGCTTGGTTACAACAGGGTGTATTTCTTTATATATACTTATCGTTAAAGAAAAAATTTCTTTTTTTAAACCTACTATATCTAAATTGATTTATTATTTTAAAGATAGTATACCTTTATTTATCTCCGCAGCGTCTGTTCAATTATATGTGAATTCAAATAGAGTATTGGTAGGTTCTTTTTTAGGTATGAGTGAAGTAGCTTTTTATGATTTAGCTGAGAAAGTTTTAAGGTTAATTAAAATTCCTTTAGGGATGTTAGGGCAAGCAGCTTTCCCAACTTTATCAAGAGAAAAAAATATTAGAAAGATTAATCAAGTCATGATAGTTGGGGTTTTTATGACTTTTATTTTAACGATATTAGTTTATGTTTTTAGTGAAAATATTGTGATTATTCTTGGCTCTAAATCTATGTTGTATGCTGTAGATATTATGCGCATTTTATCACTATCAGCTATATTGGTTGCTTTTAGTCAATTTTTAGGAACTAATAGGCTGATAGTGTTTGGGTTCAAAAAAATATTTACTCAAATTATTGTCAGTTCAGGTATATTTTTCGCTTTTGGTTTTTTAGTTTTGTTTTTGTTCGATTTTATTAGTGTTTACACACTTGCGTGGTTGGCAGTTCTTGTTGAATTATGGGTGTCTTTATGTATGTTAATTGTAGTTTATAGAAAAAAAATATTGGTATGAAAAAATATGATTATTTAATAGTAGGTTCAGGATTATTTGGCTCAGTGTTTGCACATGAGATGACGAAAAAAGGTAAAAGTTGTTTAGTAATAGATAAAAGATCACATCAAGGAGGTAATGTTTATTGTGAAGAAAAAGAAGGTATTAATGTACATAAATATGGTGCTCATATTTTTCATACTAATGATAAAACTATTTGGGATTATGTAAATTCTTTTGTTGAATTTAATAGGTTTACCAATAGTCCAATGGCCAACTATAAAGGAGAGCTATACAATCTTCCTTTTAATATGAATACTTTTTACAAGTTATGGGGTGTAAAAACGCCAGAGGAGGCTAAATTAAAGATTCAACAGCAAATAAAAGATTTAAACATAAAGAAGCCTCAAAACTTAGAAGAGCAAGCACTATCTTTAGTGGGGCCAGATGTTTATCATAAACTTATAAAAGGTTACACTGAAAAACAATGGGGAAGACCAGCCACTGAGTTACCAGCTTTTATAATAAAACGTCTTCCAGTTAGATTTACTTACAATAACAACTATTTTAACGACAAATACCAAGGGATACCAATAGGTGGATATAATCTGTTAATAGATGGTTTGTTAAAAGGTATTGAAGTAATAACTAATGTTGACTATTTTAAAGAAAAAGAAAATTGGGATAAAAAAGCAAAACAAATTGTTTTTACAGGCAAAATTGATGAGTATTATAATTATCAATTTGGAAAGTTGAATTACAGAAGTTTAAAGTTTGACCATGAAACATTAGATATTGAAAACTACCAAGGCAATGCTGTAATCAATTATAATGAAAGAGAGGTTCCTTACACTAGAATAATTGAACACAAACATTTTGAGTTTGGCACTCAATCAAAAACTATTATTACAAAAGAATACCCGCAGGAATGGGATGACAGTAAAGAACCGTATTACCCTATAAATGACACTAAAAATGGAGACTTATTTAATAAGTATAAAAAAATGGCTCAAAAAGAAGAAAACGTCATCTTTGGAGGGCGTTTAGCTGAATATAGGTATTATGACATGCACCAAGTAATTGCTTCAGCTTTAAATAGAACAAAAATTGAATCTAGAGAAAACATATAAGATGGAAAAAATTGCAGCAATTGTTGTTACTTATAATAAAAAAGAATTATTAATTAATGCAGTTAATGGGATACTTAATCAAGAACTATTACCTGATAAATTAGTTATAGTAGATAATTGTTCAAATGATGGCACTCCTGAGTGCTTATTAAAAAATTTATGGATAAATGAGTTACCACTAAAAATATTAGATAAAAATGTTATTTCTTCTAAGTGCTTAATACTAAAGAATGGAAATAAAGTAGAAATTGATTATATAAGAAAGTTTGAAAATGATGGTGGAGCTGGTGGCTTTTATCAAGGAATGAAATATGCTTATGAACTAGGTTTTGATTGGTTATGGCTGATGGATGATGATGGTGTTCCTGAAAAAAGATGTCTTCAAGAGTTATATAAGTCAAAAGAAAAGAATATTGTTTCTGGGCCTCTCGTGATTGATATAGAAACTCAAAAAACAGCATCTTTTATTTTTGACGAAAAAAATAGAAATAACCTAGCTTTGACAGATGTTTTAAAAAAGAAAGATGTTTTAGAAAATGTTTTAAATCCTTTTAATGGAACTTTTATTTCTAAAACTGTAATTGATAAAGTTGGTTTTGTTAAAAGAGAGATGTTTATCTGGGGTGATGAAGCTGAATATCAATCAAGAATTATTAAAAATGGGTTTAAAGTTCAAACAATCACAAAAGCTATTCATAGACACCCAATTAATAAAAAGAAACCTAAGTATAATAGTAAGCTATTTAAATTTACAATTTTTGATATTCAGAATCCAATATTTATGTTTATATTTTTCAGAAATTATACTTACCTAAACAAAGAAAATAACTATTCTTTTTCTAAAAAAGTTAAATTTTATAGGGTAGTTTATGAAATTATAATAAATGCGATATATAATTTTCTTAGAGGTGATTTTAATAGAGCTAGATTATGTTTACTATCTATAAAAAAGGGGTATTTAGGCGATTTTAATCTTCCCAAGTAGTACGATGGAAATTTGTATAAATAAAGTTAATCTATGATTAAAAAGACTTCACTGGTTAAAATTTCTATTTTAATGTCTGTGTTTTCTGAACCAGAAAATTGGTTAAATAAAGCTATAGACTCAATCTTAAATCAAACTTTTAAGGACTTTGAGTTTATTATTATTAATGATAACCCCAAAAGGAAAGAAAATGATTTAATATTAAAAGAACTGCAGCAAAAAGACAGTAGAGTTATTGTTATTAAAAATACGGAAAATATTGGTTTAACAAAATCTTTAAATAAAGGACTACTTGTAGCAAAGGGTAAATATATTGCACGCATGGATGCAGATGATATTTCTTTGCCAGAAAGGCTCTCTAGACAATTTGATTTCATGGAAAACCACAAGAAAGTTGTTGCGTGTGGCAGTTTTATTCGTGTTTTTGGTAAAATTAATAGAGTTGATAAATCTTTACCCACAAATTATAAACAGTTTAAAAACATCTTATTAATAAAAAACCCTCTTCCTCATCCAACTGCTTTTATTAGAAACGAAATAATTCAAAAGAATAAAATAAAATATAATGAAAAGTATAAATATTCTCAGGATTATGGACTTTGGTCCGAATTGTCAAAGTACGGCTTTTTAACAAACATTCCAGAAGTCCTTCTTCATTACAGGGTTGCAGATAATCAAATATCAATAAAAAACAAGAAAGAACAGACCCTTTGTGCTCAGAGTATAAGACTTGAGTTGTTAAAAAGAGAATTAAAAAAAATACATATTGAGTTTGATATTAATTCATTAAATCATATGTCTCTTAGCATTTATAATAAACTCGATAGAAATGAATACAGAAGTTATATGCTTCTGTTATTATTTTTATCTTACATCAATTATACTGGTAAAGATATCTTTTTACTTATCTATAGAGTTAATGTAAAAGTTTTAATTGTAAATTTTAAATTGATAGTCCAAAGAGTTTTATTTACAAGACAATATCAACCTCTATTATGAAAATAAGTATAATTATATCTACTTTAGGTAGAAAAAAAGAATTAGAAGATTTGTTGTTGTCTATGGATAAAATTAATAATTATTCTCACGAGATATTAATTATTGATCAAAATTTCAATTCTCTTATAGATGATGTAGTAATTAAATTTTCAAAACAATTTAATATTATCCAACATAAAGTAGATTTTAGGTCTTTGTCCAAAGCTAAGAATTTTGGGATAAAAAGGGCAAAAGGAGAACTTATTTGCTTTCCAGATGATGATTCTACCTTTTTGCGAGAAACAATAGAAACGGGTATCAGTTTTTTAGATAACCATTCTAGCAAAGATTTTGTTTTTGGAAAATGTATAGATCTAGAAGGAAATGATTCTGTAATAAAATTTAAAAATAAATCGGGAGATTTAGATCTTAAAAACTTTGAAGGTAAGTTTATTGAGGCTACTATGTTTGCAAGAACTAAAATTTTAAAAAAGAATCTGTTTGATGAAAACCTTGGTATTGGCTCTTTTTTTGGCGCAGAAGAAGGGTATGATTTAGTTTATAGATTATTAAAGTTAAAACACAATATATCTTTCAATACTAATATTTTGTTTTACCACCCACAATCTATTTTAGATTATGACAGCATATCAGCATTTAAAAGGGTTTTTAACTATCGCTTAGGTTTTGCTTATGTTTGCATTAAACATTCGTTATATTTAAAATATTTAAAAAGACTTTTTTTCGTTTTTCATTTAATTCCACTGTGTTTTTTCATCAATAGAAGAAAATATAAGTATTATATAATTGAATTTTTATCATTGATAGTTGGTGCTATTTTTGCAAAAAAAAAACTTAAATGAAAATATTAAGTTTATTTCTTTTTGTAGCTGGATTGTTTACAACTCTAGTATCTGACTTTATTGACAATAAACTTTTGTTGGCTTTTATTTTTCTTTTATCACAAGCATTTTCTTGTATATTCATTTTGATACACCAGGATAAGTCTTTGGATGTGAAAGACATAAGAGTAGTGTTTGTTTTTTGCTTACTTCTGTATACCATATTTTACCCGCTGGTAGTATTATTAGGTTTTTTATATTTACCTAATTATTTAGTTACTGTAGTTTACCTCTTTGGCACGTCTTTTTCAGGATTATATTTTGCTTTTTTACTATTTCCTGCAAAATTAATTTACTTGAAAAAAATCAAAAAATTAAAGAGGTTTAGATTTAATCCAGTAATTTTTAACACAATATTTTTTGGAATATTTATTTTATTATTAACTATAAGAGGTATTCCACTTCTTTCAGCCTCGGCTGAATTATCGAGGACTGAAATATTTGAGACTCATTCTCAACAATGGGTAGTTTTAATGATGATTATTAATGCCTCATCTATTTTTATTCTTATAAATTTTTCTCGATTAAATTTTCTAAGTAAAATTGTCTATATTTCTACAACCATCTTTTTTATTGTAATACATGCTCAAATGGGAAATAGGAGAGATTATTTACCAATAATTTTATCCATGGTATGTATTTATTTGTTCAATAAAAAAGTAAAAATAAATTTCAAAATAATTGTAATTTCACTCGTGTGTTTTATTTTTTCTTTTTGGATCAGTATTTCAAGGAATGCCAATTCTGTCAACCTATCTAACGATGATAAAGTTGAATTAGCAATTTCTTCAAATGAATTTATATATCCTATGCAAACATTGTTGTTTGTAATCCGTGATAATTATGATTATCGTCTTGGACAAACCTATTTGTTTTTACCTTTTCAAACGCTAATTCCTAGAGCAATATATCCTTCAAAACCAAGAGGTCTTGGTTCGGAGCTAGTCACTAAAAGTACTGGTGGTGGTCAAGGTTATGCGTATACCCCTACAACTGAAGCATATCTTAATTTTGGATACATAGGTCCTTTTATTATTTTTTTTATTTTTGGACTATTGCTAGTAAAGCTAGTAAAGAGACTTTCTACATATAATGATTTGTTGAAATATGTTCTTTTTTATTCTTTAATATTTGATTTTATGCGAGGAGATTTTGCAAGTTTTACATACCAATTATTGGTAATGATGTTTATTATTGAGTTTTATAATTTACTACAAAAAAAAGCACTTAAATGAAATTAATACTTGATAATATTATTTTTAGTCTTCAAAATGCGGGAGGTATTTCCGTAGTATGGTATGAATTAATTTCAAGATTATTAGAAGAGGGTGATATTGATCTGAATTTTATCGATTTTACTAATACCAATATTTTTAAAAAAAACCTTACTATTCCTTCAGGTCAAATCTTAAATCCATCAAGCATTCTTCCGATAAGCATATTACGTTATTGTAATGTTAATTTAGATTCGGATGAGTCAATTTTTCATTCCTCCTATTATCGAATATGTAATTCACCTAAAGTCAAAAATATTACTACAGTTCATGATTTTACTTATGAAATGTTCAAAAAGGGGCTGCCTAAAAAAACTCACACATTACAAAAAACACATGCTCTAAATAATTCAGATGGGATAATATGTGTATCTGAAAATACTAAAATAGATTTATTAAATTATCATCCCAATCTCAAGGAATCAAAGATTAAAGTTATTCATAATGGTTTTAGTAAAGATTTTATTCAATTAGGGGTAATAAAAACTGAACTTCTTAAAGGTTTAATTAATTTTGAACCTGGGTCCTATATTTTATATGTTGGGGATAGAAAGAATAAATATAAAAACTTTAATATAGTTCTAATGGCAGCTAAACAGATTGGTATGCCATTAGTATTAGTTGGAGGTGGTGCATTATCGAAAAGTGAAAACATTAAGTTAAAACAATTAAATGGCATTACTAATTTTCAACATATTACTAATGTATCTAATTATGATTTAAATATTATTTATAATAATGCTTTTTGTCTTCTTTATCCTTCTTCGTATGAAGGTTTTGGTATTCCTATTTTAGAAGCCCAAAGTGCAGGCTGTCCTGTTATTTCAACTAATTCATCTTCAATTCCAGAAGTCACAGGTGATAGTGCCCTGCTAATAGAAAATATTCAAGTTGATCAAATAATAGAATATATAAAAGCTCTTATTAATTTGTCTAGCTTTAGGAATAATGTCGTTGAGAAAGGTTTTTTGAATACTAAACGTTTTTCATGGGATAAAAACTATCAAGAAACAATTCATTTTTACCGAGAAATAAATGATTTATGAAAATATCAATAATTACAGTTAGCTATAATAGTGCAAAGACAATAGAAACTACTTTTAAGTCTGTACTACAGCAGACTTATAGTAATATTGAATATATTGTTATTGACGGTGGATCAACTGATAATACACTGAAAATTGCCAAAAAATATAGTGAGATAATCAGTGTATTAGTCTCAGAGCAAGATAATGGTCTATATGACGCAATGAATAAGGGAATAAAATTGGCTACTGGAGATGTTATTGGTTTAATTAATTCTGATGATTTATTTTGTGATCCAGATGCATTAACTAAAGTAGTTAAAGTGTTTAAAAAAAATAGAAACTTAGAATCTGTTTATGCAGATTTGTTTTATGTTTCTCAACATGATACTAATAAAATTGTTAGAAGGTGGGTTACTGGCAATCAAAGAAAATTCAAATATGGTTGGCATCCTGCACATCCTACTTTTTATATAAAGAAAAGTGTTTATGATAGGTATGGTTTATTTGATTTGAGTTTTAATTTAGCGTCAGATTTTGAAATTATGTTGCGTTTTCTTGATAAAGAAAAAATTAGCACGACCTATTTAAAAGAACCTTTAGTGAAAATGCGTTTGGGTGGTGAAACAAATAAAAATTTTAAGAATATTTATCGTCAAAACATTGAATGCGTAAAAGCTTTTAAAAAAAATGATTTAAAAGTTATCAAATTTTTATATCCATTTTTTAGGATTGTACCTAAGTTTTTTCAATTTAATAAATGATGAAAAAAGTATTGTTAACAGGTTATTCAGGCTTTTTAGGAAGTTATATTTTAGATTTTTTAAAAAATAACAATTATGAAGTAATAAAAGTTGGTCGTTCAGTAAAGTCAGATATTAAGATAGATTTATCACTCAGTAAGCTATCTAAAATTGATGTAGATTATGTTATTCATGTCGCTGGTAAGGCTCACGTAGTGCCTACTACAGAAGAAGAAAAAAAGGAATTCTTTAAGGTGAACTATATTGGGACCAATAATTTATTATATGGCTTAGATACAACAAAACTTCAATCAATTATTTTTATCAGTACAGTGGCTGTATATGGAAAAGAAGTAGGGGAATTAATAGATGAAAAATCTCCATTACTCGGAAATACACCATATGCTCTAAGTAAAATTCAAGCAGAGCTATCAATAATCGATTTTGGAATTACGAATAACATAAAAACTGTAGTTTTAAGATTGCCTATAGTTACAGGTAAAAACCCTTTGGGTAATTTAAGGGGTATTATTAAAGCTATTAAAAAAGGTTATTATTTTAGAATAGGTAAAGGTCAGGCTAAAAAATCTATTATATCGGCCACTGATATAGCTAATGTAATTCCAGAATTATTTGATTTAAATGGAGTATATAATTTAACAGATACCACCCATCCAATGATATCTGAAATTGATAGTATTATTGCCAATAAGTTTAACAAGAAAATTAAAAGTATCCCTATATATTTAATAAAGATTATTGCGAAAATTGGTGATATATTTTATTTTTTTCCATTCAATTCTTCGAAGTTTGAAAAACTTACTAAAAATCTTACATTTTCGAATAAAAAACTATTTAATGATATTAAATATAGACCCTCTAAAGGTTTATCTGATATTGTGAAAAATCTTAATAATTAAAATTTAAATGAATTACTTTAATAAAAAAAAATACAAAAAAATATCTTTTGATATAGATGTTTCATCTAATAATAGCTTATTGTTGAATGAAATTAATAATAAAAGTATTTTAGTTATAGGTGGTGCTGGTACAATAGGGTCTAGTTATATAAAGCAAATTTTAAAATATAAACCTTCAAAAATAACTGTAGTTGATATTAATGAAAATGGTTTAACGGAGTTAACAAGAGACCTAAGAAGCTCAAATTTATTAGACTATAGTCCAGAATATATTACTTATCCTGTTAACTTATTGAGTGACACTTTTGACAAAATTTTTAATTCTGAAAGTTGGCAAGTTGTTGCGAACTTTTCAGCTCACAAACATGTAAGATCTGAGAAAGATAAAATATCTGTAGAGGCTTTGATAAAAAACAATGTTTATGGTGCTATTAAGCTTTTAAATCTTTGCGAGCAAAATCTTCCAAAATTCTTCTTTAGTGTTTCTACCGATAAAGCTGCAAATCCTGTAAATATTATGGGAGCATCTAAAAGTTTAATGGAGAAATTAATTTTATCAAAAAAAGATCAATTCCGGGTGTCAACGGCTCGGTTTGCCAATGTTGCTTTTTCTAATGGAAGTTTATTGGATGGCTTTATATTTAGGTTAAATAAAAACCAGCCGCTGTCTTGCCCGTCAGATATCAAACGCTTTTTTGTAACTCCAGAACAGTCAGGTCAAATATGTTTATTGGCTACCTTTTTAGGGGATACAGGAAATATTTTCTTTCCAAAATTAGATTTTCATAAGGATCAAATCTATTTTAAAGATATTGCTTTAGATTTTTTAAAGGATAATGGATTTGAACCAGAATTGGTCAAATCAGAAAAAGAAGCGAAAGAATTTGATTTTGATACGTATCCTTCAAAGTATCCAATTTATTTTTTTAAGACAGATACTTCAGGAGAAAAAACATATGAAGAGTTCTTTACTGAAGACGAAGATTATGAAATTAATAAGTACGACTCTTTAGGATTCATAAATACACCAGATATTAAAATATCTTTTGAAGATGTAGAAGCTGATTTTGAGAAGGTTTTTAGTAATCCAAATTCTAAAAAGTCAGATATTGTGACTGTTATTAAAAAATATGTTCCAGATTTTATGCACATAGAAACTGGAAAACACTTAGATCAAAAAATGTAGATTATGTATAAATTTTTTAAACGCTTATTCGATATAATTGTTAGCCTTATTGCGCTAATTATTCTTTTACCGATTTTTATTCCCATTATTATCATTCTTAGACTTTCTGCTGAGGGAGAAGTTTTTTACTTTCAAGAACGTTATGGAATTCACAACTCAAGATTCCAAATATGGAAGTTTGCAACAATGTTAAAAAACTCTATGAATATTGGTACAGGAAGTATCACGCTTCAAAATGACCCAAGAGTTACAAAAATTGGATCCTTTTTAAGAAAAACAAAGATCAATGAACTCCCACAAATTATTAATATTTTAAAGGGTGATATAAGTTTAGTTGGTCCAAGGCCATTAGTAACAAAAACTTTTACGGCATATAATGAAGATGTACAATCGAAAATATATAATGTAAAACCTGGTCTTACGGGAATAGGTTCTATAATCTTTAGAGATGAGGAATCTATTATTTCAGCTGTTACAGATGAAGATCCACATGAGTTTTACAAACGTATTATAGCACCTTATAAAGGTGAATTGGAAATGTGGTATCAATCAAATAATTCTTTTTTATTAGATTTACAATTAATCTTCATGACGGCTTGGGTAATTTTAGTACCTGTTTCTAAACTCTATGAAAAATGGTTTAAAGATTTACCAAAAAGAAATTTTTAATAAAAATTACCCAACAAACAAACACTATGTATCAAGAAATAAAAAAAAAGATTGAATCTTTTGGATTCAACGTAGTTTCTCATGATTTTGAAAGACCTTGGGGAGGTTTTCTCGTTATTGATGAAACACAAGCTCAAGAGTTTTCAAATAAATTTTTTGAAGGTCTGGATATAAACACCTTAAAAATTGGAGGCAAATTAAGTCCCAAGATTTTAATTGTAAAACCAGCAGCAAGATTGTCTTGGCAGTACCATAATAGACGTGCAGAAATTTGGCAAGTATTTAAAGGATCTGCGGGAATTATTAGAAGTAATTCTGATGTAGAAAATGAGATGGAAGTTTATAACGAAGGAGATCAGATTGTTTTACAGCAAGGCGAACGGCATCGTTTAATTGGGCTAAATGAAGCTTCGGTAGTAGCAGAGATTTGGCAACATACCGATGCTACTTATCCTTCAGATGAAGACGATATTATTAGAGTGCAAGATGATTTTGGAAGATAAATAA
>Ga0209119_1002511_pt1 | contig 16744 bp, 15 predicted proteins | sample COG_03_FD_184747 | JGI IMG/M metagenome (GOLD analysis project Ga0209119, IMG submission 184747) | Pelagic Microbial community sample from North Sea - COGITO 998_met_03 (SPAdes) (version 2) | ecosystem: Environmental > Aquatic > Marine > Neritic zone/Coastal water | place: Helgoland, sampling... | reverse complement strand
TTATCCGGTTTTTCTCCGTCAATATTGTTGTGCACTTCCGTGCGTCGGAAAGCCTGATATATTGCGAGCGAAGCCACCTTGAACTCTTCGGTTCGAGGCCACGTTGACAGCGGCACCTTGGGGTTTTAAAGATAGAATTTAACAAAACAATGGTTGTCTGCCGATGAATACTGGCGAGATACGCAAAACTATTCGCAGAAAACGCCGGGCATTAACCACTGCTCAGCAACAATCCGCATCCGAAAATCTTGCCTCCCTTATCTCTCAACAAAGCTTTTTCCTGCGCGCAAAACGCATCGGCATTTACATAGCCAATGATGGTGAAATTGATCCTTCGCTGTTGATGGGAATAGCGCTCAGGGCAACCAAAGCCTGCTTTTTACCAATTATCCATCCACTGCAATTAAATCGTCTCTATTTTGGCCAATACCAAGATGGTGATCAGCTTAAAGCCAACCGCTTTGGTATTTTAGAGCCACAGATAAGCGCGACAAGTATTGCCCCGGCATGGAGTTTGGATTTAATCTTTATGCCGCTAGTGGCGTTCGATCGCAGCGGCAGCAGAATTGGAATGGGCGGTGGATTTTACGATCGAACTCTCGCAAATTATGCCTCGCAACCCCGCAAGCCAAAACTGATTGGTTTGGCTCACGGCTGTCAGGAAGTCAAAAGCATCTCTCAACAGAGTTGGGATATTCCCCTAGATCAAATAATCACTGACCTTGAGATTATCAGCACTTAGTCAGGAACCAAGAAAGAACTTATAGGCTTCATTATCAGTCTCATTAACATACTGATAGCCGAGCTTATCGAGAAAGCCCGAGAGCTTTTTAATATCTTTTTTCGTCGCCTGAACACCCACCAACACACGACCAAATGCCGAACCGTGATTGCGGTAATGGAACATCGAAATATTAAACCCACTGCCCAGCTGCTGTAAGAAATTTAGCAGGGCGCCGGGGCGCTCAGGAAATTCAAACCTGAACACCTGCTCTTCACCAACCTGGGGTGAACGACCGCCGACCATATGGCGAATATGCAATTTAGCCACTTCGTTATCAGTCATATCCGCTACCTGATAGCCCTTGCTGCGAAGGTCATCGACCAACTGATGACGATCTTCATCACAGGTTACCTGAGCACCGACAAAAATATGTGCCTGATCCACATCGCTAAAGCGATAGTTAAATTCCGAGATATTGCGCTTTTGCATGGCGGTGCAAAAAGACTTAAAGCTACCGGGTTTCTCATCGATAGTTACCGCCAATACTGCCTCGCGCTTTTCACCTATTTCAGTGCGCTCGGAGATATAGCGCAGACGATCAAAATCTATATTGGCGCCACATTGAATAGCCAACAATGTCTGCCCTGCAACTTCCTTCTGCTCAACATATTTTTTCAGACCAGCCAAACCCATGGCGCCGGATGGCTCACAGATCGCTCGCGTATCGTTGTAGACATCTTTGATCGCCGCACAGATTTCATCGGTGCTAACAGTGATCACTTCATCCACTAATTCTTTTAAAAGCCTGAATGTCTCTTTACCAATCTGCGCGACCGCCGTGCCATCGGCAAAGATGCCTACTTCTTTAAGGCGCACTCTGCGGCCTGCCTTTAACGCGGCATCCAGACAGGCGCTGTCATCTGCTTCAACAGCAATGATTTTTACGTCGGGACGCACATACTTTATATAGGCAGCGACTCCCGCACAGAGCCCACCCCCGCCGACAGCGATAAATACCGCATCCAGATCACCGGATAGCTGACGAAGAATTTCCACCCCTATGGTGCCCTGACCGGCAATAACATCCGGATCATCAAAGGGGTGGATATAAACCAGACCCTTCTCCTCAACTAGCTTGTTGGCATGGGCCGATGCCGCATCATAGTTATCGCCAACCAGCACAACTTTGGCACCGCGCGAACGCACAGCATCAACTTTAATTTGTGGTGTTGTCTTGGGCATAACAATGGTCGCTTTTACGCCCATCTTTTTTGCCGCCAGTGCCAAGCCCTGAGCATGATTTCCCGCCGACGCTGCAATCACACCATTGGCGCGCTGCTGTTCGGAAAGCTGACGCAGCTTGTTGTAGGCGCCACGCAATTTAAACGAGAACACCGGCTGCAAGTCTTCGCGCTTTAACAACACCTGATTATTCAGTCGCTGTGAGAGCAATGGCGCCGGATCGATTGGCGTCTCAACCACCAGATCGTAGATGCGCGCATCGAGAATTTTTTTCACATACTTATTCGGCATGGGTATTCCTTAACATGAAAGCTCCGCTTCTACGGCACTTTAAAATTTTACTTAAAGGTAATGGTATGTTTATAAAACAATTTACGCCACCCTCAATGCATTGAATCTGTTTTATTCCTGCTATCACCGTATAATCACTCTCTTCAAAGGGCGGATAATCAGTGAGGCGAAGGGTGGATCAAGATCAACTAAAACATGCGGTGGCAGCGGCAGCTGTTGAGTACACATTAACGAAAATTGATAGTGACAGCATTGTCGGTATTGGCACTGGTTCAACCGCTAACTTCTTTATCGACTTACTCGCGGAACACAAACATAAGTTTCAGGCGGCGGTTGCCAGTTCTGAAGCCTCTGCCGACCGCCTTCGCGGTCATGGCATCAGCGTTATCGAATTAAATTCTGCGCCAGAAATTGCTATCTATATCGATGGTGCGGATGAAGCCAACCCGCGCCTTGAGCTAATTAAAGGTGGCGGTGCTGCGCTTACTCGAGAGAAGATTGTCACTGCAGTTTCCCGCGAGTTTGTCTGTATTGCTGATGAAAGCAAGTGGGTTGATCACCTTGGAACCTTCCCTCTGCCAGTTGAAGTTATTCCTATGGCGCGCAGCCATGTTGCCCGTGAGCTGGTTAAGTTGGGTGGCGATCCGGTATGGCGTGAAAATGTTATCACCGACAATGGCAATCAAATCCTCGACGTACATCATTTATACCCGGTTGGTTCGACCACCGATCTGGAAGAAAAAATTAACCAGATTACCGGTGTCGTCACCAATGGCTTCTTCGCCTGCAAGCCCGCCGATATATTATTTCTGGCTACCCAACAGGGTATTGTTACCCACCTCGCCGTAGATTAAAGATAGATAGCCTAAAAACACGGAGCAACTATGAAAAAGTACCATGTCTATGGTCTTGGTAATGCGTTAGTCGATACTGAAATTGAAGTCACAGATAACAATCTTAATGAGCTGAGCATTGAAAAAGGTTTAATGACCCTGGTCGATGAACAGCGCCAACATTTTTTACTGGATAACCTTGCCGATCATATGGTGATGTCGAAGAGAGCCTGTGGTGGATCCGCCGCCAATACGGTTATCTCCCTCAGCCAATTCGGCGGTAAAAGTTTCTTTTCCTGTAAAGTTGCCGACGATGACAACGGTCACTTTTATATGCAGGACCTTGCCGACAATGGTGTTGACCACAATGCCCATGCGCAAATTTCTGAGGGTATCACCGGAAAATGTCTGGTGATGATTACCGATGATGCCGAGCGCACCATGAATACTTTTCTCGGCACTAGCACCGAACTGTCATCCGCTGACCTCGATGCGGATGCTATCGCAGATTCAGAATACCTTTATATAGAAGGCTATCTGGTGACTGGCGACAGTGCAAAACAAGCGGCTATAGAAGCGACAAAAATAGCCCGACAGGCGGGTACCAAAATTGCGCTAAGCCTCTCTGATCCGGGTATCGTCGAATTTTTCCGCGACGGTTTGCAGGAGATCTCAGGCGCGAAAGTCGATCTAATCTTCTGTAATGAACAGGAAGCGCTCAACTGGTGTGAGACCGACAATATTGATCAGGCACTGGAGCATCTGCAAAACAGCGCCAAACAATTTGTAGTGACACGCGGCAGTAATGGCTCTGTGGTTTTTGATGGCAATGAATATCTAACAGCTCCAGCACAGCCTATTACCGCAGTCGACACCAACGGTGCTGGCGATATGTTTGCTGGCGCTTACCTGTATGGCATCACTCAGGGTTACAGCAGTCTTTCTGCGGCAGTCTTTGCCAACCGTGCGGCCAGCGCAGTTGTCGGCCAATACGGCCCGCGTCTGCACAGTGCCGAATATGATGGTTTAAAAGAAGGTCTTTGTTAAAAACTTAAGTCGCCGTATTAAAGTGATATTTTATTGAGCGGCTGCGGATGCTGAAAAAGAAAGCCCTGCAGATAATCGACACCGATTTTTTTCAATAGCTGTAACTGCTTTTCATTCTCGACCCCCTCGGCCACCGTGGGAATTTCCATAATATGGCCGAGGTGGTTGATAGTACTGACCACCGAATAATCGACATCGCTGTTTTCCATGGTATGGATAAAACTGGAATCAATTTTCAGGCAGTCGATTGGCAGTTCTTTTAAGTAGGCAAATGACGATAGCCCGCTGCCAAAATCATCCAACGCAATCGACACCCCCACCGATCTCAATGTGGCAATTAATCTTTTTGCTTCCTGCAAATGTTTTACCGCTGCGGTCTCGGTAATCTCAAACTGAATATGCCGGGGCGATATGCCACTGTCGCTAAAACCGCTAAGAATATAGTCGATAGCATTTTCATCACCGACTGTACTGCCAGATAAATTAACCGAAAGCATCGGCAGCGGAGAACCTTTGGCTTTTAACATCTGCAAAAATTTTAATGAGTGGTTAAAAACCCATTTATCCAGATCATCAATTAGCGAGAAGTGTTCGGCGACCGGAATAAATTCTGAGGGCTGTAAAATACTGCCGTCGCTATCGCGCATTCTAACCAGCACTTCATAGTATTTTGCCGGCCCCATGGAGCGGTTCATCGGCACTATAGGCTGAGCAAATAAGGTAAAGCGATCCTCATCCAGCGCCGAGACTATTTTTGGCATGCTAGTGGCAAGACTGCGACGCTTGGCGACCTCTTCATTAAAAGACTGAAAGTGAATTTTATTTCTGCCCTTGTCGCGGGCGGTGGCGCAGGAGGAGCCGGCTGAAATCATTAGATCAATATCTGACACTGCATCGGCATCAATCAGTATGCCGCCTATACTCGCGCCGATTTTCAGCACCTCACCCTCCCAGGGAATACTCAGTTCTTTTAATTCACTGAGTATTTGCTCGGCGAGGGCCATGGCTTTGTCGTAATTTACCCGGTGCAGCAATAGCGCAAATTCGTCATTGCCAATACGCGCCGCTATATCACTGGGGCCGGCCAGTTTTACTAGCAGATGGGCAAACTGTTTTAACAACTCATCTCCGGCATGGTGGCCGCTGGTATCGTTAATTACCGAGAAGTTGTAGAGATCAATATAGAGCAGCGCATGAATAGCACCCTCAAGCTTGGCAATTTCGATGGCTTTTTGAATGCGCTTGGCCAATGAGGCTCGATTGGGTAATCCCGTTAATGGGTCGTGCATGGCCTGCCATTTTAGACGACTCGAGACTCTGCGAGCCTCGCTGAGCGGTCTAAATATAACCAGACATTTGGTAACTCTGCCCATTGAATCGCGCAACGGAAATGCAGAAACGGAGACACTCATCGGTGTTGCGTCGCGCACTTTTAACAACAGTGATTGATTGGACTCTACATTGAGCGCTTTGCTTAAGGCGTCGTGAACCGGGGTAACTGTCACGCCGGTGTCCTCATTGGCCAGTGGCATGGCAACATGTATCTGCGTCGGCTTGGACTTATCCAGCTCAAAGTTCAACAGCTGTTCGGCAATTGGGTTCATCTCGACCAGAAAGCCTTCAGCATCGACCATCAAGACACCGTCGGCTATATGCTTTGAGGTTAAATCAAACAGCCGACCGCGATTAATTAAATCATCGGCCTGCTGGCTGGCATGGGTCCAATCGCTGCAGACTATCACCAATTCATCTTCACTGCCTGCGTTAACAAACAGCTTTACATCCAGATAGCGACTTTCGCCCTGCGAGGTTGCTGCAAGCACATAGCCCTGAATATGTTGATCCCTGAGGCTGGCAAAATTTTCCCTTAAATCAAGACTGTCCATCTCATCGAGCCCGGGGAATAAAATCCGCACTGAACTGCCAATCAGTAGATCATTGCTGTAGGCAAATAACTTCTCTGCCGCCGCACTTACTTGAGAGACAAATCCGTAGTTGTCACAAAAAATATGCGCCGAATGTCTGTCGAGCAGAAATGCATCTGGCTCTTTTTGCTGTGATTGCTGAGCATTTTTGTCAGGCTGTTCGGATGTATTCTGCTGAGGTGTACTCTGCAACTTCAGCTGTATCAGCCCATAGATATTTGAACCGTCGTCATAGGCTTTAATTGAAATACCCAGCAGCGCTGAATTGTCTTTGGCAAAGGCCCCGACAAACTGATTAAGCAGCGGATTGTCTGCGGGGCGCGAACAGCGTTTGGCACCCAGAGTGCTAGTGGCCTGATGTAAGCTGGCGGCGAATTCTGTGCCTAAAAGGGCGGGAAACAGCGCATAAAAACGCTTGCCTTGAGATTGTCCCGGGGAGACTGCGCAAAACTCGGCGGCCTTGCGGTCGATCATTACTACTCTGAAGTTGCGATCTACAACCATCACGCCGCCCTTTAAGCGCGCCGCAACCAGGGCTCGACTCAACTCAGACCCGGCTCCACTAACTCCTTTTACGTGGAAAATATTATTCATTCCTTTTTACCTTGAGGGCATTAACCTTGAGAGAGAAGCTCCCGTAAATCAATTATCGCCGCATTGGCACGACTGATATAAGAGGCCATTACCAGCGAGTGATTGGCCAGCAGACCAAAGCCTTCGCCATTAACTATAACCGGCGCATGAACTGGCTGTTGGCTCATTTCCAGTTCGCGAATAATCTGTTGGAGACTGATAACCGCATTCTTGCGCGCTAGCACCTCGGCAAAATCGACTTCGATCGCCTTTAAAAAATGCAGTAGCGCCCAGGTAGTGCCGCGAGCTTCATAGAAAACATTGTCTATCTGCAGCCAGTTGGTTTTTACCACAACTTCTCCAGCTGTCTGGGTCGACTGACGACCGGCGGCATCACCGGAAAGATCAGTATTTATGCGTCGCTGACCGACACTTGCGGAGAGGCGCTGGGAGAGACTGCCGAGTCTTGTCTCTACAGTACCCAACCAATAGCGAAGGTTGTCGGCGCGGGCGAAAAATTGCGCATCGAAGGCCTGATTGTCCAGCAGCCTCTCAAGGTATAGAGCTAGATACTCTTGCCCCTCGGCATATTCTGACTCGGGCCAGGGCACCGCCCAGCTTTTGTGATCAATGTGAAAACGCGGTTCAGCTAATGCCAAGTCGGCATCTTCGGTGGACTGAGATTGAGAGCGACTAAAGGCTTCGCGCATGGCTTTACTGAGGTCACGCATCTGCACCAGGACACCGAATTCCCAGCTGGGAATATTATCCAGCAGCACGCCCGGCGGCAGCACATCGTTACTCAGATAACCGCCCGGCTTATGCAGTAATGTCTCTACACTGTGAATTAGCGTGGCGGTGGTAGTCGCACCGACCACTGGCTCTCGCTCACCAATAATCTTTGCCGTCTGCTCGCGAACATCAAACAGATCTGGCTCACTGCTCCAGTACCAACCCAGACCGGTAAGCAGTAACAGAATGATCAATACTACAAGCAGACTGTTGCGGAGTGTTTTGGATTTTTCCTGATCGACATAGCCATCGGTTATTTCTTCATTGGAATCAAGAAACGGTTTTCGTCCGGCCATTTTTAGTCGACGCCAAAATCTCATTTACTGTTGTCCTGCATTTTATGATCGTGGCTTTTATGGCCATTCATTGGCTTAGGACTTTCTTCCGGCTTATGGCTATCCATAGAATGTGCAGGCCGGTTTTTAAACAGGCTGCGAACCTCAGCCTCGATCAAAAGTGAACCGCAATTCTCTGTTGTCAGTGTAAGTACCTGACGCTCTCCGGGTACTAGCGTTGACTGTATACCAAACAGCATGAGGTGCAGTTGGCCGGGTTCAAATATAAGGCTCTTTCCGGCCTCCAGGGTCACCGATGCCAGTGGACGCATTTTCATCATGCCGTCGCTGTGCTGGTGCTCATGAATTTGAATTTCTGATGCTATGGGTGAACTACCACCGGTAATCACACAGGCTCGATCGCTGCTGTTAACCAGTTTCAGGAAGGCCGCCGTCACCTGCTGTCCCGGAGGCATGGCGCGGATATAAGCCTGCTCGGCATAGAGCTCTTCTTTTAGCTCCTCTTTATGCCCACCTGCCGACACTAGATTAGCAGCGGCGCAGCTAGCAAAGACAAAGACAAATAATAAACTTTTAAAAATTGATTTTTTCATAGGAATCCTTGTTGAAACTATAGCATGTGATATGAGCGTTAATCGCTTCCGTAAACACTTTTTATTCTCAGCACTAATTTTTACTTATAGTGAGAACTTCAGCTCTGACCTATAATGGCTTAGGGTAAAACTGTCCGGACCTATTATGAACATCAGCTTTCGCATTATTTTTTTGTGCTTCTCACTGTTTGCAACCACAGCAGCAGCGACCCTGTTCGAGCAGGAATCCGCCAGTACTTCTAATACATTTTCCAGCAGCGCGGAATTTGTTCCCGTCGAACAAGCCTATCAATTTAATTTGGTTGTTGAAGATCAGCAGCTGGTCTTCAACTGGGATATCCGCGACGGCTACTACTTATACCGCGATCGCTTTATGTTTAGATCTCTCGATAGCAATGTTGAACTTCAGGCGCCCGTCTTTGATAGCGGCATAGTTAAGTGGGATGAGTTCTTTGAAAAAGAACTCGAAGTTTACTATTCGCAAACCAGCGTGCGACTTCCCTATAGTGCAACTGGTGACAAGCTTCATCTGCAGATTGAATCCCAGGGCTGTGCCGATGCCGGCCTCTGTTACCCGCCCTATAAACAGTGGCTACAGATTGATCTGCAAACCGGTGATGTGGAGATCAGCAGCGAGCCGCCCGAGCAACAGAGCCAACCCGGCGCAGACAATATTTCTCTGGCGACTGTTTTACTCTTTGCCCTGATTGGCGGCATGATTCTCAATCTAATGCCCTGCGTCTTCCCCATTCTGTCGATCAAGGTTTTAAGTTTTACCACCACCCATCAAAGTATTCGCAGTCGACATATACATGGCCTGGTTTATACCGCCGGCGTGGTATTAAGTTTTGTTGCCATCGCGGTTGTGATGTTGGCACTGCGCGCTGCCGGCGAGAGTATCGGTTGGGGATTCCAGTTACAGTCGCCATTATTTGTGATCTTCCTGGTTTATCTGTTCTTTGTTATGGGACTCGGCCTTTCCGGTTATTTGGAAATTGGCAGTAATCTTATGGCGCTCGGACAGCTCTCCAAAAGTCATGAGGGGCTGATGTCGTCCTTTATGACTGGTGTTCTGGCAACTATCATCGCCAGCCCCTGCACTGCTCCTTTTATGGGTCCGGCGTTGGGCTTTGCTATTTCACAGCCGACCTATGTGGCGCTCTTAGTATTCGCCTGCCTGGGTCTGGGCATGGCTCTGCCGTTTATTCTGCTGGCTTGGATTCCCGGTTTAACTAAACGCCTGCCGCGACCAGGCGCATGGATGGATACCTTTAAACAATTCCTCGCCTTCCCTCTCTATATAACCGCCGTCTGGCTACTCTGGGTGGCGGGAAGACAGACCTCCATGGATGTGGCTGCCGCGGTGATCACTGGGTTGGTATTGCTGGTGATGGGGCTGTGGCTATGGAAGTTAAGCGCCAGACCTGCTGGCAAGCTCCTTGCCGTCGCTGTACTGGGTGCCGCGCTTGCAGCACCGGTTATAACGCTCTCCGAGGATAGCGAAGCGTCAGATTTCCAAACTTATAGCCCGGAGCGACTGGCTGAGTTACGCGCATCCGGACAGCCGGTATTTATCAACCTGACTGCCGACTGGTGTATCACCTGTCTGGTTAATGAGCGTGTCGCACTGAGCTCAGAAAAGGTGGCACAGCTGATGAATGATCAGGGCATTGTCTACATGAAAGGTGACTGGACTAACAATGACCCGCAGATCACTGCACTGCTCAATAAGTTTCAACGCAGCGGTGTGCCGCTCTATCTGGTTTACCCGCGCGGCTCTGGTGCGGCGCAAATTCTGCCGCAAATTCTTAGCGAATCGCTGATTATTGAGGCTTTAACTCAGGCCTCCAAGTAGAAAAAGCCTTTTAGCAGATTTTGGCAGCATATTTACCGAAATTAATAGAAATTAGCCGAATTTAGCTTTTTTAGGCCGCTTTTTCGCAGAAAAGCCCCTTAAAAAGCCTAAACGTCGCACTTCAGCATATTCACCAATATCTAAAAACACAAAAAATAGGCCTTATCGTCGACATTTTCTGTAAATTTCGCCGAAAAGCGGTTTTTTTCATCTATTCGTGGACAGCTGTTTTGTTTTCGGGCAGACTTCGCGCACTAATAGAACGCCTCGCAGAAGGTAATCGGGAAATACTATGGCTTCAATACTGGTAATTCACGGCCCCAATCTAAATCTACTCGGATCTCGAGAGCCAGAAATTTATGGCGCAGAGACTCTTGAGGACATTAACCAATCACTGACCGCACAGGCCGCAGACGCCGGACACAGCCTCTCCGCTGTGCAGAGCAATGCCGAGTTTGAGCTGATCCAGCATATCCACGATGCCAAAAAACAAGATGTCGGTTTTATTATTATCAATCCCGGCGCCTTCACCCATACCAGCGTCGCGCTTCGCGATGCTCTGCTCGGTGTAGAGATACCCTTTATAGAGGTGCACCTGTCGAATGTTTTCGCTCGCGAAGCATTCCGTCATCACTCCTATTTTTCAGATATTGCTGAAGGCGTTATTTGCGGCTTTGGCTCTAAAAGTTACCAGCTAGCTCTGCAAGCAGCGCATAGCAAGCTTGATCATTAATCTTAGAACGAGAGAAATTCATGGACATTCGCAAAGTAAAAAAACTAATCGAGTTGCTCGAAGAGTCAAACATCAATGAGCTGGAAATCACCGAAGGTGAAGAGTCAGTTCGAATCAGCCGTGGCGCTACTGTTGTAGCAGCACCCGCTCCTGTAGCACCGGCAGCTATTGCTGCAGCGCCTGTTGCGGCTGCTCCTGCAGCAGCGGCGCCAGCCGCAGCACCAGCGGCTTCTGAAGAGCTGGCTGGTCATGTGGTTCGCTCACCGATGGTTGGCACTTTCTACGGCTCCCCAGCACCTGGATCTCCAGTATTTGTTGAGCCTGGTAAAGCAGTTAAAGTTGGCGATGTGTTATGCATTGTCGAAGCAATGAAAATGATGAACCAAATTGAGGCTGACAAGGCCGGTACAATTGGTGCAGTTCTTGTCGAAGACGGTGAGCCAATCGAATTCGACCAGCCACTGTTCACCATCGTATAAACCTAGTCAGGAATAAAATCATGCTCGATAAAGTTCTGATCGCAAATCGCGGCGAAATTGCTCTGCGCATTCTCCGCGCTTGCAAAGAGTTAGGAATTAAAACTGTTGCGGTTCACTCCAAAGTGGATGCAGATCTAAAACATGTAAAACTCGCAGATCAGTCGATCTGCATTGGCCCCAACCCATCACCACAAAGCTATCTGAATATCCCCGCGATTATCAGCGCCATGGAGGTTACCAACTCTACAGCTGTGCATCCTGGCTATGGCTTTCTGGCGGAAAATGCTGACTTTGCCGAACAGGTAGAGAACAGCGGCTTTGTGTTTATCGGTCCGACCGCTGAATGTATTCGCACCATGGGTGACAAAGTGGCGGCGATTCAAGCCATGAAGGCCTCTGGTGTACCCACGGTTCCAGGCTCTGACGGTCCTCTTGATGACAACCCGGAAACGCTGAAAGCAATGGCTAACCGCATCGGCTATCCAGTGATTATTAAAGCTGCTGCCGGCGGCGGTGGTCGCGGTATGCGCGTTGTAGAAAACGAAGAGAGCCTGGTCACGTCGATCACTATTACCAAAACCGAAGCAGAAGCGGCCTTTGGTGATGGCACTGTCTACATGGAGAAGTTTTTACAAAATCCTCGCCATGTGGAAGTTCAGGTTTTATCTGATGGTCAGGGTAACGCTATCCATCTGGGTGATCGCGACTGCTCACTGCAGCGTCGCCACCAGAAAGTTCTTGAAGAAGCGCCAGCACCAGGCATTCCAGAAGAAGCTCGTCAGGCAGTTTTCAAAAGCTGTACTAATGCCTGTATTGAAATTGGTTACCGCGGTGCGGGTACCTTTGAATTTCTCTACGAAGATGGCCACTACTACTTTATCGAAATGAACACTCGTGTTCAGGTAGAGCACCCGGTATCAGAGATGATTACCGGTGTAGATATTGTCAAAGAGCAGCTGTTGATTGCTGGCGGTGAACCGCTGAGCATCAAACAGGAAGATATTATCTTCCGCGGTCACTCTTTTGAATGTCGAATCAATGCCGAAGATCCAGTAACGTTCCTGCCGCAACCTGGTACGATTAAAAGTTACCATGCTCCCGGCGGTAATGGTGTACGCGTAGACTCGCATATCTACAACGGCTATCGCGTTCCACCAAACTACGATTCGCTGATTGGTAAAATTATTACCTATGGTCACGATCGCGATTCGGCGCTTTCAAGAATGCGCAACGCTCTGGACGAGATGATGATCGACGGCATTAAAACCAATATTGCCTTACATCAGGATCTGGTTGAAGACACTGAGTTTAAGAAAGGTGGCGTTAATATCCACTATCTCGAGAAGAAGCTCGGACTGTAATTTACAGTTCGACTTCCTTTCGACCTGCTTTTTAGACTCAAATTATCATGCAATGGCTACAGCTAATTATTAGTGCTACTCGCGAAACCAGCAGTAGCATTGAAGATGCCCTGCTCGACTGCGGCGCAGTGTCGGTTACTCTCGAAGATGCTGCCGACCAGCCGATCTTTGAACCCGGTGTTGGCGAAACCCCGCTGTGGGATAACTGCCAGATCAAAGCGCTATTTGATGCCAGCTCAGATACAGCCGCAATCATCCAGCATCTGCAATCACTGATTCCCAATCTAGCGACATTTCGCTGGGAACAGCTCGAAGATAAAGACTGGTCTCAGGAGTGGAAGAAGTATTTCTCGCCGGTGAAATGTGGCGACCGCCTGTGGATCTGCCCAAGCTGGATCGAGCCACCAGATGCCAATGGCATCAATCTTAGCCTCGACCCCGGCCTTGCCTTTGGTACCGGCAGCCATCCGACCACCCATCTCTGCCTGCGCTGGCTAGACAAGCAGGATCTTGCTGGCCAAACCATTATTGATTACGGCTGTGGCTCTGGCATTCTTGGCATTGCCGCACTTTTACTCGGCGCGGAAAAAGTTATCGCCGTTGATAATGATCCTCAGGCCCTGCTGGCAACCCGCGACAATGCCGAGCGCAATAATATTGCTCAGGAACGCCTGACCACCTATCTACCCGATCAACTGCCTGCGGATATTTGCGGCGCAACCATGGTTGCCAATATTCTCGCCGAACCCCTGATTGAATTGGCGTCAAGATTAATTGCTCACACCGAAGCTGGTGGGCTACTGTGTTTATCCGGCCTGCTGGAAAATCAGATCGATGCTGTCAGTCTTCCCTATGCAGAAGATTTTGTCTTTGCGGAAGCGGCGATTGAATCTGAATGGGCGCAGCTCTCAGCTCGTAAAAAGAGTTCGTAAAAAGCTAAATTAATATCCAGCACTCAGCCTACCGCGCTGTTTTTATCCTGCTAAACTCAAGCAAACGGCTTTTGGAATATCCATGTCAGAATTTGTCACTCGATGTCCAACTTGCGAGACTGCTTTTCGGGTTACCCCGGAGCAACTCGAGATTGCAAATGGCATCGTCCGCTGTGGAAAATGTATCGGTGTTTTTAATGCGCTGGAACATCAGGTTATCACTGAAACTGATCAGGCCGCAGAGGTTGCAAGCACAGTGCCAGACCTGTTTTCCGACCAGCAGTTAGATGAGGAAGAAACAGAGGCATTGCCGCGTTTAACCGCATTGATTCACAATGAGTTCTCCGGGCAACAAGTCAGCCGCAAACCCTCAAATACACTGCGCACAGCGCTCAGTAGACTAGCCGCTGTAGCTGTTGGTGCGTTGATACTGGCGGGACAGTATATTTACTTTTTCAGTGCCGACTTAAGTCGCAATGAAAACTACCGCCAATCACTGATCAATAGCTGTTACTACCTCGGCTGTAAAATCGCCCCCTACAGCGACCTGAATAAACTGGCCATCAATACGTTTATTATCCAGTCTCACCCAACTCAGCCCGGGGCAGTTATTGTCGATATGCTGATCGAAAATACAGCGCAATTTCGACAACCCTACCCGCGGATCAAGGTGCGCTTTGATGACCTGCAGGGCCAACTTGTTGCCCAGCGTATTTTCTCCCCAGAGGAATATATTTCTCAGCAAAACCCACGTCGCTCACCAGCGCCAAAAAACATCTCCAGCGGCCGTCAGGCGCATATCAGCTTTAGTCTGGTCGACCCGGGATTGAGTGCGGTCAATTATATTGTTGTGCTAACCCAGTAGTAGTAAAAAGTAGCAGCAAAAATTTTTATATTTTTTTAATTGATCACTTTTTAATCAGCTAGCCAAAGGGTATGATTGTCGCCCTTTTTCTCACCACATCCATCTCGAGGCTAAATTGTTCAATATTGGGCCCTATCAGATTCAGCGAAAGACAGTGTTAGCACCTATGGCTGGTGTTACCGATCTGCCCTTCCGCCAGCTCTGTCGAGAGATGGGCGCCGGTCTGGTGGTCTCAGAAATGGTCGCCGCAGATCCCAGTACCTGGTCGAGTAGAAAATCCAAATTACGTATTCAATTTGCCGATGAACCAGCACCCAGATCTGTGCAAATAGCCGGTTATGATCCGCAGATGATGGCAGAAGCGGCACGCTTTAATGTTCAGCAGGGCGCTGAAATTATCGATATCAATATGGGCTGCCCGGCCAAGAAAGTACTAAAAAAGGCCGCTGGCTCCGCACTGTTGCAACACCCTGATCTGGTGCGCGATATTCTTCACGCCGTTGTCGATAGTGTCGATGTGCCAGTCACCTTAAAAATTCGCACCGGCTGGGATCGTCAAAACCGCAATGCAGTTACCATTGGTAAAATTGCCGAAGATGCTGGCATCGCCGCTCTGGCCATTCATGGTCGCACCCGAGCCTGTCGTTTTGTAAAAGAAGTCGAATACGACAGTATCGCTGACGTTGTCTCTGCGCTATCAATTCCAGTGATTGCCAATGGCGATATTACCTCGCCGGAAAAAGCCTTGGCTGTACTGCAACACACTGGCGCTGCCGCTGTAATGATTGGCCGCGCGGCGCAGGGTAACCCGTGGATATTCCAACAGATTAATCACTTTCTCGACACTGGTGAACAGGCTGCCAAACCCTCCATCGAGGAGGCAGAGCGGGTGATGTGCAGGCATCTTTTAGCCCTGCATGAGTTTTATGGCGAGATTGCCGGCGTGCGTATTGCGCGCAAACATATTGGCTGGTACGTCAGTAATCTGACTGGCGGAAAAGCCTTTGCCCAGCAGTTTAATAAAATCGAAAACCATCTTGAGCAGCAGCATTTACTGCGGCAATTTTTTCATCAAAGAGACATTTACCAGGAACAGGCCGCATGAATTCTGCACCACAAACAGCCAGCGACTCAGAAGAAGATCGCCTCAATCATCAGCGTCAATCTCTGAAGCAAAGTGTTACTGAAGCCATGCAGCGTTACTTTTCTGATCTCGATGGACAGGCAACTCAGGATCTATACGATATAGTGATGGCCGAAGTCGAGCCACCACTGCTGAAAGCTGTAATGGCTTACACCAGACAAAATCAAAGCCGGGCCGCGGAAACTCTCGGCCTTAATCGCGGCACGCTGCGAAAAAAATTAAAACAATACGATCTACTGTAATTTTTCCTCGAGGACTCCATGAGCGAACTGAAAAAAGTTTCACGCGCATTAATCAGCGTTTCTGACAAAACCGGCATTGTTGAATTTGCCCAGGCACTAACTGCACAGGGTGTTGAAATACTCTCTACTGGCGGCACCTTTCGCTTGCTGACTGAGAACAGTATTCCGGCAACCGAAGTATCCGATTACACCGGCTTCCCGGAGATGATGGATGGCCGTGTAAAAACACTGCACCCGAAAGTCCACGGTGGCATTCTTGGTCGTCGCGGTACCGATGACGGGGTAATGCAGGAGCACGGTATCAAGCCAATCGATATGGTTGTGGTTAATCTCTATCCGTTTGCCGCCACCGTTGCAGACCCCAATTGTTCACTGCCTAACGCGATTGAAAATATTGATATCGGCGGCCCAACCATGGTTCGCTCGGCGGCAAAAAATCATAAATATGTGGCTATTGTGGTTAATGCCAGTGACTATCAGGGCGTACTCGACGAGATGCAGGCCAATCAGGGCCAGTTGGATTACAGCACGCGCTACCAGCTGATGGTAAAAGCCTTTGAGCACACTGCAGCTTACGACGGCATGATCGCCAACTACTTTGGCGCTCGCGATATCGACAATCAGGCGCGCAACTTTTCCGATACTTACAATGTCCAGTATCACAAGACGCAAGAGATGCGCTACGGTGAAAACCCGCATCAGAAAGCGGCATTTTATATTGAAGCCAACCCTACTGAAGCCAGTGTTGCAACCGCCAAGCAGTTGCAGGGTAAAGAGCTGTCGTTTAACAATATTGCCGATACAGATGCGGCTCTTG
>Ga0209119_1002510_pt1 | contig 16750 bp, 12 predicted proteins | sample COG_03_FD_184747 | JGI IMG/M metagenome (GOLD analysis project Ga0209119, IMG submission 184747) | Pelagic Microbial community sample from North Sea - COGITO 998_met_03 (SPAdes) (version 2) | ecosystem: Environmental > Aquatic > Marine > Neritic zone/Coastal water | place: Helgoland, sampling... | reverse complement strand
TATGGAGATATGGAACATTCGCACGAAAAACACATAAGTTCAGGACTTCATGGAACAATACAAAACAGACAGGTTGAAATGTTAGGCTTCTATTCGAATTCACATCATGCAATTTTCACTCATCACACAACTAATATGCACATACATGTTAAAACATCTGATAATGAAATAGCAGGACATGTTGATGGCTTAACCTTAGGAAAAGGAATGATTCTAAAATTGCCAGACACAAAATAAACAACGATTGCCCAACAGAACCTATACGTAATGCGGGTTTTAGTGCTAAATTGAGAGTTTGGAGCAATTAATAAAAACCGCTAAACCTTTGGTTTAGCTTTTAAAAATGAAAAGATAAAAACAAAACACAAAGCTTTAGCTAAGTGCCAAATTGAAAGTTCAGAGCTTTGAAATCCCGCACTACGCATAGCCAAACGTTAGGTGATTATTCTAAGAAGCCATGGTGCTAATTATTGTACTCGTTCTGACAATTTATTCTCAGATTAGTTTATTAAGTATATCACTTTGTTTTTTGAGGTTGGAATGTGAAATTTTAGCGTAAATCTGTGTTGTTTTGATACTCATATGACCTAGCCAATGGCTTACCACTTCTAGCGGCACATTATTGTCTAATAAGATGGTAGTAGCACATGTATGACGTGCTATGTGGTGACTCAGCCTTTTATTAATTGAAGCTAAATCAGCAATGACTTTTAGATACTGATTCACCCTTTGGTTTGTCAACGTGGGTAAGATTTTTTGGTATACCGTTCTTTCACCCGACCAAGTATACTTTGAAACTATATCTTTTGCTGGATTGAGTAGAGGTATTTCTCTTCTTGCTCCTGTCTTTATTTGATCTACTCTTATGTGCGGTTCTCCATTTATTGTTTTTATATCTTCCATCTTTAAGGCCATAGCATCGCCAAACCTCAAACCTGTATAACAAGAAAACAAGAATATATCTCGTACCTTATCTAAGGTTTCATTCCTATTAAGATTTACTTCTTTGATTCTCTCTAACTCTTCTCTTGTTAAATACTCTCTATTGGCTGGAGGAAAAGAAAGCCTAAAATTATTGTAGGGGTTTCTTTCAAGATATTCTCTTTTGATCGCATCATTAAAGATTGTCTTCAACCTAGTGTGATGCTTATTAATAGTAGTCACCCCCAGCTGATCTCCTTTATCATTCCAAACAACTCCTTTTAGATAATCATCCCATGCAGATATAGCGGATAAACTGAATGATTTCATTAACACTTCCTTTTGGTCAATAGATATTAAAAAATCCTTTATATAAGATCCTGTTTTTCTGTACAGTTTGAGCGAAGCAACAGAAGTGTGCCCTAGATTCTTTTTTTTACAGATGTACTCCTCTACATATGATACAAGTTTACTAGGCGACTGCTTAGATCCAACAACTAGTTTTTTTATATCTCTAGCATCATATGATTTACTTGATTCGTCTAATTTGTTTTTTGCTCTAAGAATTTTTTCTCTAATGACTGCAAGTCTTTGATTATGGATGGTATTTTTATTAAACTGCTCTTTTTTAGCGTTCCAATCTCCTTTTTTACAACTGATTCCTGTAGACAATTCACTCTTCGTTCGATTGAAGAGTATTTGAATATAAAGTCGATAGTGCCCAACACCAGATTTCAGTGGTCTGAGATAACAATTAACCGTTAAGGTTTTTAGCGAAAATGTTTCATCTGAAACATTTGGTTGATTTAAGTGAAGCATAGGTGAAACATTTTATGGTGAAAATAGGTTCACTTTGAAATACTTTGCAAGAAACTAAACGCTAAGTTATTGACAATGAAAGCCTTCGAAAAAAGGTGAAACATTGTGAAATAAACATTGTCGGGATGGCGGGATTCGAACCCACGGTCTCTGGTCCCCCAGACCAGCACTTTAACCGGACTAAGCTACATCCCGAATGGTTAAATATTATAAGAGGTACAGCACTGTACAATCTTGATAGTTAAGAGATAAGTGAAGGAATATTTTGTTTTTCTTATCCTCATTTGGAGTATCTAAATACTACAACCGCAAATTTATTAGAAATAGGCTAATTAAATACTATCAAATATTCGTTAATAAATACTACTGATTCTATGGCAATGCATTTGTATTAAAAGAGTCATTGGCTCTAATAGGTATGTTTCATGATTCTACAGCTGTTGTAGATTCTATCAACTAATCTCATAACAATATATTTTAAAAGGGCGTTCCAATTTTGGAATGCCCTTTTTTGTGCCCTGAAATCTCTTATGAAAAGCTGTTGTAAATGGGTTTATTTAATCTTTATTCTGTTACTTGCGTTTATACGATATGATAAGTCCATCTACACTTAATTTTCTCAAGGAGTTGCAAAAGCATAATACTCGCGATTGGTTTACAGAGCATAAAAAGGACTATGAACAAGCACGGAAAGGATTTTCTCAGCTTTTAGATGCTACTGCTGAAGAGCTCAATCTTACAGATGTAATAGATAGTAAGAAGATCTTTAGAATAAATAGAGACGTACGTTTTAGCAAGAATAAATCTCCCTATAAGAATAATATGAGTGGATACTTCACTAGGGCTAGTGCCGCTCGCAGAGGAGGCTATTTCATCAGTGTAGAGCCAGGTGGCAAGACTATAGTAGGCGGAGGATTTTATGCACCAGAAAAGGACGATCTACTCAGAATACGTAAGGAATTGGAGTTGGATGTCACGGAGATAGAAAAAATAACCACGGACAAAAACTTCGTAAAGCAGTTTGGAGTTTTACAAGGAGATGCCCTCAAAACGGCACCTAGAGATTTTGATAAGGAACACCCGAATATAAAATGGATAAACATGAAGCAATTTTATGCTTTCAGAGAGTTTACAGATAAGGAAGTGACAAATGCATCGTTTGCTAAAGAAGTGATAAGTGCATTCTTAGCCATACGTCCATTCTTTGACTATATGAGTGATGTGCTAACGACTAATCTGAATGGCGAGTCTATACTGAAATAAGTTACAATATGAGTTTATTTAACTGGCTTGAAAAGAAAAATGGCGGAGAGAAAGATGATCAAGAGATCACGAATGCAGGGCTATGTCCCAACTGCTGGGGTAGTCAAGCATATGACCACAAGTTTGTAGATGCTGTAAAAGACCAGCAGATTAGTATCAATAATCATGATAGTACGGCAAATAGAGCCTTCATTCAAGATTTTGTAAAAACACATCTAGAGCCTATCAAATTAAAAAATCACGATATATACGACCAGTGTCCCGTATGTAAAGTGAAATACGCAAAAAAATAAGTGTGAAGAATAATTTAAGTGATCCACATTTCCTTTTTAATCTAGAGGATCTGGCAAACAGAGATACTACACATTTCTTAGCATAAAGTATAGACCTTGTGATTGCAGGACTGTTTAAGGTGAAGGAGTGAAACTTTTCAGCTCCCGCACCAAGACATCCACATCTGCCTCATTATTATAGTAATGCAGTCCTATGCGAATATTGCCACCCCGCTCAGAAGCTTCTATGCCTTGTGATAGTAAGTGTTGAAAGAGTCCTACTGCACTTGGGATAGTAAGTATGCCTAGGCGGTTTTCATCGTAGAAATCTCCGATTGTCGGTATCTTAGATTCTTGTAATTGCTGTATGAGATAGTCCATTAACTCTGTGATACGCAAGTGGATGAAATCTTGGCCGAGTTCTGTTATGGTTTGCAATGCAAAACCTAGTCTATGAAAAGCCGTATGGTCGTGGTGACCGGGTTCATAGCTTTTGATACTTGGTCGGTATGCCGGCACACCATTTGTCCATAGGAAGCTATTGTATCCTGCGGACTTTGGTGGGTAGGTATTTAGTGTATCCTCACTTACATATAAAAAACCATTGCCAAAACCTGCCAATGCCCACTTATAGCAACTCGCTCCAAGCACGCTGACATGGCACTTTTGTACATCTATTTCCATAGCCCCAAAACTTTGTGTAGCATCTACTATAAGCTTGCAGTCATACTGCTTACAGATAGCACCTATACTTTCTAAGTCTGCTAGGTAGCCTGTGAGATACTGGCAGTGACTAAGTGCAAAAAAGGCTGGTCGATGCTCTTTAATAGTAGCCTCTACCCTGGCTAAATCTAGTGTATGATCTTCTTCAAAAGTGGTCCATATCACCTCTAGTTCATTTACTTGAAAAGGCATAGTCAGTGATGGATAGTCGTCTTCTATTAACAGCACTTTGGTTTCAGAAGGGAGTGAGTTAACAAATAGATTTAACCCAATGGAGAAGTTAGGAACCAATGCTACTTCACTTACTGAACTATTGATAAGTCCTGCTACTTGTTTCTTGATGGCAGGCACAGCGTGGGTCATAAAGTCTAGCCTATAACTAGCAGGAGCTTCTCTAAATTTTGCTATCTCAGCAGCCACGAATTTTTCGTTAGCTAGGCTAGGGATGCCATTAGCTGGTGAATTGAGATAGGTGCCTGTATAGTTTTCTAGATGCTGGCTTCTAAGCTCTGCTCGGTTTATCATGGGGTGTAATGTAATGTGTCTGCTTGAATTTAAGCGATAATTTGATAGACAGTTATTTATTCGAATAACTTTGTCTAAAACGAAATAAACAATATAATTATGAAAACTAAAATTTTATTATTTGTACTAGCAGGATCTTTCCTAGCTTTTCAAGGTTGTAAAGAGGATGAAGGAACTACTACTGCACCAGCAACTACTAAAACTAAAACTGAGCTACTTACATTATCTCCTTGGATTTTAACAGGACTTACTGTAAATCCAGGTATAGATGATGGAGATGGGAATATAATAACTGATTTTTATGCTGAGTCTGATGCATGCGATAATGATGATGAAGAAGTTTTTAAGGCAGATGGAACTGGAAGCTATAACGAAGGTGCTACTAAGTGTGACCCTAATGATGAACAAGAACTAGGTACATTCATGTGGAGTTTTAATACAGGACAGACCATACTTACACAGGATGGAGATCCATTAACTTTATCTGAGCTCACAGCCAGTAAGATGATGCAAACAGAAATTTATACTGAAGATGGTGTGACGTATACATTCACGTATACCTATACTCACTAAACAGATATAATCGTATAAAAAGAGGTGAAACCTACTATTGAGGTTTCACCTCTTTTTATGGTCTTAATTTGAGTTAGAGTGTTATACTCACCTTCATCATCCAGTTAAATCCAGCCATAGGGTATAGGTAGTTAAAATCTTGACGCTCCCCACCTATAATACCACTGAACGTGTATCCGTTAGGGGCGTAGTATTGATTCAATACATTGTTTAGGAATAATCCTACATTTAGGTTTTTTGTTCCTTTTACTTCAGTACTGATGTAGTTAATACTTAGGTCCACATTGGTAAATGCATCTAGACTGCGGGCATCACTCTGTGTATTGTCTAGGTATTGTTGCCCTACGTACTTGCCACTTGCATTTATTGTAAAATATTTATTTGCTTTATAGCTAAGCATTGCTGCGGCTATAGTGTTAGGCGAAAAGGCAATGTCTGTATTGGAATATTCTTTTTCTATAAGTGCAGATGTACCGTCCCATACTTCTACGTACTCTGTAAATTTAGCTATTTTGTTTTCAGAAAGTGTAAGGTTTCCGCCTACTTGCAGATTTGTGGTCAGTGGATATTGGAAATCTAATTCTACACCTCTTCTTCTACTACTTTTTACATTGGTCCTGATAGGGTCGCCTGCATCATTTACTGCTCCAGTCAGCACCAGTTGATTATTGTACCACATATTATAGAAGTTTATGTTTACTCGCTTTCTTCCATTGGCATATCTGTAGCCTAGTTCTACATTTTCCATAGACTCATGCTCTGGTCTTGAGCTTGTTTTATTATCGCGAAAGTCATTTCGTACGGGCTCTCTAGTGCCTATGGCAAATACTCCGTAGAAAGTATTATTTTTCAGCAAATAGGTAAGTCCCATCTTAGGGTTAAAGAATGCATAGTTTGCTTCTTGAGGCTCCAGTTCTAGGCTATCATTTAATCCTTCAAACTGGTAGTTAACAAAGCGATACTGTAAGTCTATGTATGGTATTAGGTTATTGTAATTATACGATTGGCGTACATAGAAATTCCCGTCAGTTTTAGTAGCATCATTGTCATAGTAGATAGCATTTATATCTTCATATCCAGTAAATTCTGTAGCTATGGCCTCACCATAGTGACGACCATTATACTGATTATACCCACCACCTATTACGGTTTCCATTCGGTTTTTAGTGTAGGTCAGGTTGGCGATACCGCCTACTAGCGTATTGTCCAGCCATCTGCGTCGTATCACATCTCCTTCTAAGGCAGTATCGCCTGTAGGTTGTAAGCTGTCTATGCCATAGTCTGCTAAGGTTTCTCCTGCCTTAAATTGCTCAAAGTATCCTTTTCCTGTAGTCACATAAGCTGCGGTATTTAGCTTTAAGAAATCAGTAAACGAATGGTCAAAGAAAAACTGATAGTGATTCTGGTTGTAGTTATCTACCTCGTTTTCGTAGGTGTATGAGTTGTAGGTTTGACTATTGCTGTTTTGCAAATTTTGAAGATCGTCACCTCCTATATAGAGTTGGTTTATGTATCTATTTTCGTCTGCTATGTCGCCTTTAAAGGTAGGCTCAGGAATACCGTTCCACGCCTGGTAAGTACGCTCACTCCCAAGCATTACATTCGCTTTGAATACTGATTTCCCCCAATACTTAGCCGCTACTAGATTAGCAGATTTAAGATCGGAAGATGCTCGGTCTACGAACCCATCACTTTGGATAGCACTACCTCTAAGCTGGAATGCCCAGTTGTTTTTTAGTCTTCCTGTATTGTGTAGCAGTGAGATTCTTTGTGTATTAAAACTACCTAGGCCAAAGCTTGCTATTGTGGACTTATTTTCTGCAAGATCATTGGTTCTGATATTCACACTTGCCCCAAAGGAAGCGGCACCATTAGTACTCGTACCTACTCCACGCTGTATCTGCACGCTCTGTGTAGAGCTAGCCATGTCTGGCATATTTACCCAGTACATTCCTTGACTTTCTGCGTCATTTATAGGGATACCATTCACGGTGATATTTACTCGAGTAGGATCTACCCCACGCACACGAATACCCGTATATCCCACACCATTTCCTGCATCTGAGGAGATTACAGTACTCGGAGTCATATTGAGCAGAAATGGGAAGTCCTTGCTTTGATCTAGACTTTCTATCTCCTTTTTGTCAAGATTAGTATAGGTAGTAGGTGTAGAGTTCTTGGCTCGTACCGTACTGATAACCGCGGCATCTAGGAATGCCATCTCTGGGAGTAAAAAGAAGATTTGCTCACCGCTATTTTTGGTAATATTCACAGTGTCTAGATGGGTTTCGTAGCTCAGGTGACTTATGGCTACTATGTACTTGCCTGCCGGTATGTTTTCAAAGTTTATACTCCCATTAGGCGTAGAGTAGGTGCTAGTAGCTCCTGTTTTACCGTTTAGTCGCACGAAGGCAGACTCTATCGGTTCGTAAGTAGTGGCATTTTTCAGCTGAGCTGAGTAGTTGATTTGACCGAAGCATAGCTGTGCTGTGCCGATCAGTAGTGTGATTAATAGTGTTTTTTTCATTCCTGTATTTTTTTAAGTTTACAGGAGTGTCGAGAGATACTGATATATCTTTTAGTTTCCTACGGCAGCATTATCTGCATCAGGTTCTTGGGTATCATCTCAGCAAATCGCCTAAGCGAAAAGCACCCCTTTGTTGGGGGCAAATATATTTCATTTTATACATCTCAAGATTACTTTAAAAATAAAGCACAAAAAAAGGGCCGTAAGGCCCTTTTTAAGAATCAATAGATAACCTGAAATAATCAAATGGTTTAAGTCATAATTAAACGTATGACAGCTCTGAACATTCGGCAGCAATCAAGCAATATGAATTGGACGGTTGGTAGTAATAAAATGAAAAAGCATGGAATTTATAAGAGTGCTGTGCCCAAATAAAGAAAATATCTACTCTAAAATTTACTGGGGTTTAATAGGTAAACTGATACCTTTGTGGTCCATAAAAAATAACAGATATGCCTAAAATAATATATACCAAAACCGACGAAGCCCCAATGTTAGCTACCTTTTCATTTTTGCCGATAGTGCAAGCATTTACAAGTGCTGCGGGGGTAGAAGTAGAGACTAGAGATATCTCACTAGCCGGTCGTGTTTTAAGTCAGTTTCCAGAGTATCTAGAGCCTGAGCAGCGAGTAGGTGATCACCTAGCAGAACTAGGTAAGCTGGCCAAGACTCCTGAAGCCAATATTATAAAATTGCCAAATATATCTGCATCGGTACCGCAGCTAAAAGAAACTATAAAAGAACTTCAAGCTAAAGGGTATAAAATTCCTAACTACCCAGACAATCCGACTACAGCAGATGAAAAAGACATAGCTGCCAAGTATGGGAAGTGCAAAGGAAGTGCAGTGAATCCGGTACTTAGAGAAGGAAACTCTGACCGTAGAGCACCTAAAGCAGTAAAAAACTACGCTAAGAAAAATCCGCATAGAATGGGCAAGTGGTCTGCAGATAGTCAGACCAAAGTAAGCACAATGATTGCAGGAGATTTCTTCCATAATGAGAAGTCTACCACCGTAGCAGATGCTACTACTTTTACGATAGTACATACAGATACTGCGGGTGATAAAACGGAACTAAGAGGAGCAAGTCCGCTACTAGCTGGGGAAGTGATAGATGCTACCTATATGAGCAAGAAGGCTCTTATGGCATTTTTAGAAAGCTGTATAGCCGATACTCAAAAGGACGGCACACTATTATCTCTGCATATGAAAGCTACTATGATGAAGGTATCTGACCCTATCATTTTTGGTCATGCGGTGAGGGTTTATTTTGATGAATTATACAAGAAACACGGAGATGTTTTTGCTTCTTTAGATGTAAACTTAAACAATGGCTTTGGTAATCTAGTGAGTAAACTAGACGAACTAGATGCCGCTAAGAAAGCTGAAATACTAGCGGATATAGCTGCCGTATTGGAAGCTCAGCCAGACTTGAGTATGGTGAATAGTGATAAAGGAATCACAAACTTACACGTGCCTAGTGATGTGATTATAGATGCGAGTATGCCAGCTATGATTAGAAATGGCGGTAGAGTTTGGGATAAGACAGGAGCAGAGAGAGATACCAATGCTATAATACCAGACAGTAGCTATGCTTCTGTATTTAGTGCTACTATAGATTTCTGTAAAAAGAATGGAGCTTTTGATCCTACTACTATGGGCACTGTGCCTAATGTAGGGCTAATGGCTCAAAAAGCAGAGGAATACGGTAGCCACGATAAGACTTTTGAACTAGATAAAGCAGGAACGGTAGAAGTACTAGACGGCAATGGAAATGTGCTACTAAGTAACGCTGTAGAAGCTGGAGATATCTGGAGAATGTGCCAGGTGAAAGATGCACCAATACAAGACTGGGTAAAGCTAGCAGTGAATAGAGCAAAAGCTACGGGAAGTCCCATCGTGTTTTGGCTAGATGAAGAGAGAGCACACGATGCACAGCTTATACTAAAGGTAAATACGTACCTGAAAGAGTATGATACCGCTGGATGCGAGATACACATAATGAGCCCAGAGGATGCTACCCACTACACGCTAGACAGAGTGAAAAAAGGCGAGGAAACTATCTCAGTAACGGGTAATGTATTACGAGATTACTTGACCGATTTATTTCCGATACTGGAACTAGGTACTAGTGCTAAGATGCTAAGCATAGTTCCACTAATGAATGGAGGAGGCTTATTCGAAACTGGAGCAGGTGGAAGTGCACCTAAGCACGTAGAGCAGCTCGTAGACCAAAACTACTTACGTTGGGATTCGCTAGGTGAGTTTTTAGCACTTGCAGTGAGTTTAGAGCATTTGAGTGATAGATATGATAATCCAAAAGCTAAAGTGCTAGCAGACGCGTTAGGTGATGCTACTGAGAAGTTTTTAGAAAAGGATAAATCACCAGCTCGTAAGCTAGGAAGTATAGACAACAGAGGTTCGCATTTCTACCTGGCTATGTACTGGGCAGAAGCACTGGCACAGCAAGATGCTGATGCAGAGCTTAGAGCTAAATTTGGTCCTATAGCAGAACTATTAGGAAGTAACGAAACTCGAATAAATGAAGAGCTAATAGCTGTGCAAGGTCACGCCGTAGATATAGGCGGGTACTATATGCCAGACGAATCTAAGACTAGCCGTATAATGCGTCCAAGCGAAACCTTAAACGGAATACTTGGTGGATTAGCGAGAGCGTAATTGAAACTAGAATATAAATAAAAAGGGAGCTTCTTAGAAGCTCCTTTTTTATGAATTTTAAGTAAGATTTTAACTGTGTAGAGCTCTATTTTCTGTTGCTGCTAGTGCTGCTTCTTTGGTGACCTCACTTGTAGTAGGGTGGGCGTGGCATACACGAGCTATATCTTCTGCACTAGCTCTGAACTCCATAGCCATTGCTATTTCTGCTATCATATCTGCTACACGTGGTCCTATCATATGAGCACCTAGTACCTCATCCGTCTCAGCATCTGCTAGTATTTTCACAAAACCATCTAAGTCCATTCCAGCTACTGCTCTACCATTGGCACGGAAAGGAAATTGACCTACTTTATACTTTACTCCAGCTTCTTTTAGTTGCTCTTCTGTTTGGCCTACACCTGCTATCTCTGGCCAAGTATATACTACTCCCGGGATTAGGTTGTAGTTGATATGTGGTTTTTGTCCAGCCATTATTTCTGCGACCATCACACCTTCTTCTTCTGCCTTGTGAGCTAGCATAGCTCCTTTTACCACATCGCCTATAGCATATATGTTGGGTATGTTAGTTTGTAAATGGTCGTTGGTTTCTATTCTGCCTTTATCGTCTAGTTTTACTCCAGCTTTATCAGCTGCTAGTCCATCGGTATAGGGTCTTCTACCTACTGATACGAGGCAGTAGTCTGCTTCTAATACTATCTCCCCTTTTTTGCCTTCAGCTTTCACAGTTGCTACCTTTCCTTTGGTAGTTACAGAAGTTACCTTATGCCCAAGATGTAGTTTCATGCCTTGTTTCTTTAGCACACGACCCATCTCTTTTCCCAGGCCGGCATCCATACCTGCTATTACGCTATCTGCATATTCTACTATGCTCACATCTGCTCCTAGTCTGTGGTATACTGAGCCTAGTTCTAGGCCTATCACGCCACCACCTATTACGATGAGGTGCTTTGGTATTTCTTTTAGTGTTAGGGCTTCTGTACTAGAGATTACACGTTTCTTATCTATCTCCATACCTGGGAAGCTAGTTGGCTTACTTCCTGTGGCTATTACAATATTTTTAGCAGAAATAGTTTCTTTCTTTTCGCCATCTATTGCTATAGTATTTGCATCTAAAAAAGAGCCCATTCCTACGTACACATCTACCTTATTTTTCTTCATAAGGAAGTCGACACCTTTGGTCATCTGATCTACTACGCTTTGCTTACGAGCTATCATCTGCTTGAAGTCTATTTTTGGAGTCCCGATATTAATACCGTGATCAGCAAACTTATGTATCGCATCGTGATACTGATGTGAGCTGTCTAGTAGAGCTTTACTAGGGATACAGCCTACATTCAGACATGTGCCACCCAATGTGCTGTACTTTTCTATGATTGCTACTTTCAGGCCTAGCTGTGCACAGCGTATTGCACATACATACCCACCTGGTCCACTTCCTATTATAGCTACGTCGTATTTATTCATTTCTTCTTTTTTTTAATGTTCGTTGCAGTGCAACGAACTTACTATCTGGATCGTTGCCGTTGGGTCGTTGATCTTACTACCCTGCAACGATCTTACCGATCTAGTATATCTCTTCTTGTTGTTCTACTCTTAGGCCTGTCGATACTATGTTAGGTAACGATTCCAAACGCATATCTTGGGCCATAGTAACGGTATATTTTCCTTTTTGATTCAAAATTTTTCGGTGGAGAATAGGCACTTGAAAAGTGATAACATCTCCTAGTCCTGACCCCACCCAATTGCCAGATTTTTCGGCTAGCTCTATGGGTACTTTGTAGTCACTGGTGGTGCTGTCTGGGTAGGTTATACTTACTGCTAAATGGATATTAGCATACGGGTAGTCGCTTTTAAGTCTAAGATTAGCAGATACTTGGTGATAAAAACCAGGTTCTGTTACTTCAAAAGAATCGGTAACTATATCTTGATATAGCCAGCCCTCTTCTGGTAAGGTTTGAAAGCTATCTACCAAGACATTGGAGTTGCATCCTGAGGCCAAAAAACCTGCTGCTAGTAATATAAAAATGTATCGTTTCAAAAGAATAGGGCAAAGGTAGAAAAAATGGTAGATTAACTATTGTAAAAGAAACAAGGAATAAAAGTGTTTTAGTCTTTGATTGTAAGATAAAAAACGTAGTAGTCTTCTACTTGAAACTTTTGATACATTTCTTCTGATTTTGCGGTTTTCGCTAAGCAGTAGAAGGTGCTATTTCCTTGTTTGTATCCGCCAAAGTATAAGGCAGCAGGAGTTGGCGTATTCGTCTTAATATTTCTTTTATCATCACTAAAGGGGTTCTGAAGGACAAAACCAGGCTGAGCATCTAAGACTATAGTGCTAGAGCCATGAGGGTAGTTTATGCTCATTTTGAATGTAGAGTCTTGTAGTTTTCCAGCTAAAGTGATTTTAAAATCTTCTTTTTTGGTCGTATATGTTAAAGACTTACAAGGTTCATGAATGTACAGTGCAGAGTCTCCACTAGCCATCACTACAGGTATTTTGACAATGTCACAATTGGTGCCATTAGTGAATACAGTGTCTGGTTTGCCTTCTTGATATCGTACTATCTGTAATGCAAATTTCTTTTGTAGAGCTTCTTTGTCATTTGAGATGATTTCCAAAATCTTTACATTGTTCAACTCATTTATTATTCTTTCTCGTCCTTCTGGTGATTCGTAGGATATTTTAACTTTATCTTGAGCGACTAAGCTAATTGCAAAGAATAACACTAGAGTCGTCGAGAATAATTTCATCTTTCAAATATAAGAAAAGCCAAGAAATAGAATTCTATCCCTTGGCTTTCAGAAAGTATTTTAATTTGGATTAGTTATCCATTTTCTTTTTCAGATCCTTTGGTAAGGCATCTTTATGCACTATAAAGTTGATAGTTTTATAGGCTACATATGGCATACTCGCATAGAAATAGCCATCGCAGTCATTGTGATCTGTACCCCAGCTGTTCTTTACTATGAAGTACTCATTCCCTTCTTGGTCTGTTACTAATCCTGTGAAATGCATACCGTGATCATCTGTAGTTAGGTAATTATCATAAGCAGCTTGTCTCATTTCTTGAGTTATCTTGAGCTCTGGCCCCGGACTATCGAACTGTGTACCTTCCTTATCTGCTCCAGCATCATTAAAATGCTGGTTGTCTTTCCCTTTTACGGTAAGTGCATCTTCATCTTCTGGCACTATCGCCAGTCCATTTTTAAAACTAAATCCTTTCTCGCTTACGTCTGCCGCCCAGCCTATAGAGTAACCATTAGCTACTGCAGATTTCATAGTATTTAGCATTACATCCATGGGGACATTGTAGGCACTAGCCCAGATCCAGTTATCAGGTACATCCATTACAAATGGGTGGTAAAAAGGCTTATGAGTGAAAGAAGAGATGATTACATAATCATCCATATTGAGACCTAAACTAGTCGCAAAACTTTTAGCCGTATAGCTTTTATCATTGTACATAAAGTTTTCTGGTACTGCCCCTAGATAGGCATCTAGCACTGCATTGAAAGCTTTTTTCCAGCTCGTAGTAAGTTCCTTTTGTTTGTTGGCTATTACGGCATCTAGCATCCCTTTCAGCACAGATTCCATCTCGCTATGGTTATGCGTTTCTAGTCCGTAGTTTAGTCCTTTGTACGCCTCTTGTGGCATTATACCATACTTTTTTATCACGTAGGGGATATCATGAAAAGCTCCACCTTGGCTAAAATTTGCCATACCATGCATTCGCACATAGTTTTCTGCTTTGTCTTCATACGCTTTACGTACGATGTACATTTCACTTAGCTTGTGCGTGCCTTTGCCCATACGCATGAGCTCACTCTCTACAAAGCTGAGAGCACTAAAACTCCAGCAGGTGCCTGTTCTATTTTGATTTTGCACTTCATTGGCTTCTATATCTTTTTTGATTGTGAAAAAGTAGTTACCATCCTTTCTATTGCGAATGGTGTCTTGTGCCTGCAGTTGAAACTGAAAAAGGAAAAGACTGCAGAGTAATACTGCGGATACAAATGAAAATTTTGTCATATAGCGGCCAAAATAAGTAATTATACCAAAATATGATGGAGAAAATCGACTAAGAAATCTTTTGGAAACATAAGTTTGTTGTACACGTATGAGAAAATTTGCTTTTCTAGTTTTGATTCTACTAGGCTTTGGTGCAGCAGCACAAGATATGGAAGCTATTATAAAAGGCGAGAAAGCGGCTTTCGTAGCCAAGCGAGATTTTAAATCTAAACGAAGTGGCCAGGCTTATGATATCACCTATCACCATATTAAACTAACTATAGACCCCGCGGTTCGCTTCATTGCGGGGAGTGTATATTCTGAGTTGACTGCATTAGAAGACAATTTCACCTCTTTTGCTTTTGATCTAGATGTAGCCATGCAAGTGGACTCTGTCCTATATCAAAATGCTCCTATCAATTTTATACATCAAAATGATGAAGTGTCTCTCATAATAGAGGCTAAAAATAAAGGAGAAAAGATTGCCGTAGAGATATTCTATAGGGGAGATCCAAGTAAGCATAAGCAGAATGGTTTTTCTTTTGATATGCAACATGGTGGTCCTATAGCGTGGACGCTTTCGGAACCTTACGGAGCCTATGGCTGGTGGCCATGTAAGCAGCAGCTAGTAGACAAAATAGACTCGCTAGATTGTAGCATTACCATACCCAAAGGGAATAAGGCTGCAAGCTTGGGACTCTTACAAAGTGTAGATACATTAGTAGATTCTAGCCTTGTATTTCACTGGAAGCACAGATATCCTACAGCAACTTATTTGGTAGCCGTAGCAGTGACCAACTACATGGAGATAAGCCACTATATCCCATTGTCAGATGGAGATAGCTTGTATCACCTAGACTATATCTATCCTAACTATCAAGAAGATGCAGATACGCTACGACTCGCTATTAATGGAATGATGAGAGGGTTTGATAGCCTTTTTGGTCCATATCCTTTTAGGAAAGAGAAGTACGGGCACGCCATGTTTGGCAGAGGAGGAGGTATGGAGCATCAGACTATGAGTTTTATGAGTTCGCTAGACTTTGACCTTATGGCACATGAACTAGCTCATCAGTGGTTTGGCAATAAGATAACCTGTGGCTCATGGGAAGACCTGTGGCTCAACGAAAGTTGGGCGACATATTCTAATGCTATAGCTCGCGAAATGCTAAAACCTAGAGAAGAGCACTTGGCCTTTTTAGTAGAAAGTATAAGTAGAGCTACTCGCAATAATGGAGGAGCTGTCTTTGCATATGATACGGTAAATGTGGGCAATCTTTTTGATGGAGATACCCGCTATCGCAAAGGAAGTATGGTGCTACACCAGCTGAGGTGGGTGATGGGTGATTCTGCTTTTTTTGCTGGAACGCGTAACTATATGGCAGATGCCGCTTTATGTTATGGCTTCGCTAAGACTATGGATTTTAGAGAGGCGATGGAAAATGCAAGTGGAATGGATCTCAATGGATTTTTTGATAAGTATATTTATAAAGAAGGATATCCCAATATCAATGCGAGATGGAATAGAAATGCGGGCACACAGATAAAATTAAAGATAGGACAAACTACCTCGCACGAGTCTGTGTCTTTTTTTCCAGTGAAGATAGAATATAAGTTAGTAGGTGAAAATCAAGACTCTATAGTGTTAATAGATCATAATAAAGCGGAGCAAGAGGTGCTTTTAGATGTAGGTTTTAAGGTGACAAGTGTAGTTTTTGACCCGAATGTATGGCTCCTGGCAAAAGGAGTAGTGCTGGAAGGAGATCACGTGGATTTGTCTTCGGTATCACTGTACCCTAATCCGAGCGAAAACACTATTTCTGTTTATGTGAAAGATTACAAATTGGATAAGATAGAAGTGCTAGATCTGCAAGGAAGAGTACTACTAGAGTCTGAAGTCTTAGAACAGAAAAATGTGGTATCCTCTTTTAATATAGAGAGCTTAGCTAATGGGATGTACATGATGCGAGTAAGCTCGGGCAATGAGTCCGTAGTTATGAAGTTTGTGAAGTCAGGTTTTTAGTCATTTTTACTCTTAATCTTACAATCCATTACTCTAAACAGATGGACAATCAGTATACACTCCAAAATAACTAGGTAGAAGTGTTAATGTTCTGTAAGAGAAGTTAGACAAGTATCAAGACACGTAATGTTTTTTACTACCCCTTCTATCCTATTATAGAAAGAAGATTAATATGCCCCAGTTTCTTAAACGCTTTTCAAATAATGCAGAAAAAATGCCCCAAGAGCAATTACTACGATCGCTATAGCATTCATTAGAGTAATTCTTTCTTTAAAAAAAAGAGAACTAAAGGGTCAGCGTAAAAACTTGGGGATTAGGCAAATAATTTGGCTAGTCTAAAGAGGAAAAAAGTAGTGTCAGAAACGCCTCTTAGATTAGCCCTGAAGAGCTTTATTTTAGAGTTGAAAGATTCTGCAC
>Ga0209119_1002500_pt1 | contig 16785 bp, 13 predicted proteins | sample COG_03_FD_184747 | JGI IMG/M metagenome (GOLD analysis project Ga0209119, IMG submission 184747) | Pelagic Microbial community sample from North Sea - COGITO 998_met_03 (SPAdes) (version 2) | ecosystem: Environmental > Aquatic > Marine > Neritic zone/Coastal water | place: Helgoland, sampling... | reverse complement strand
ACCATAACTATATTTGAACCATATGGGACCAAATCCAGAAAATCATTATGTCAATCGCAGCAACTGGCTACGAGCCGCTATTCTTGGAGCAAATGACGGCATACTTTCCACTGCTAGTATCGTAATAGGTGTAGCTGCGGCAAGCACCACCAGAGAACCAATAATACTTGCAGGTGTTGCAGGTCTAGTAGCTGGGGCACTTTCTATGGCTGCGGGCGAATATGTTTCTGTGAGTTCCCAGAGTGATTTGGAAACTGCTGACCTAAGGCGTGAGGAGCAAGAGCTTGTTGATTTCCCGGTACAAGAAGAGAAAGAGTTAGCCAAAATATATGTAAACCGAGGTCTTACGAAAGACCTAGCTGACCAAGTAGCTCGCGAACTCACAGAGCACGACGCACTTGGAGCACACGCCAGAGATGAATTGGGCATCAATGAAATAACACAAGCTAATCCATTTCAAGCGGCATTGGCATCAGGAGCGGCCTTCATATTTGGAGGGATACTGCCTGTTATCGTAGCTTTCTTTGGTAATTTAAGTGCTATGATTTATTTGCAATATGGCTTTGCCATTGCGTTTTTAGTATTACTAGGCTCGGTAGCTGCTAAAGCGGGTGGATCTTATGTGCTCCGAGCTATTACACGTATCACTTTTTGGGGTACCGCTGCAATGGGGCTTACTGCACTAATCGGTTACCTATTTGGGGTAAATGTGGGATAGATTATTGACTAATAATAACATCTTTGCACTCTGAATCTACTAGACACCATAGACCAACCTTCTGATCTCAAGAAACTGAGTGTAAAGCAGCTACCGCAGTTGTGTCAAAACATTCGTGATTTTTTCATTGAAAGAATACTTAAAAATGGCGGCCACTTTAGTGCTAATCTTGGAGTAGTAGAACTTACAGTAGCATTGCATTATGTCTATGAATTTACAACTGACAAACTGATATGGGATGTAGGACATCAAGCATACATTCACAAGCTACTTACTGGTCGTAAATCAGAGTTTGACACCTTCCGAAAACTAGGAGGTCTGAGTGGATTTCCTAAGATAGACGAAAGTCCTTTTGACCATTTTGGTACTGGACACTCTAGTACTTCTATATCAGCCGTGATGGGAATGGCAGAAGCAGCTCTGCTCAATAACAAAAAAAGTAAACACATAGCTGTAATAGGTGATGGTTCGCTCACAGGCGGAATGGCGTTTGAAGCACTTAACAATCTGGGTGTAAGCAAGGCAAATGTTCTAGTGATAGTAAATGATAATCAAATGGGTATAGACCCAAATCTAGGAGCTATTAATACTCATTTAGCTGAAATAGATGGGATAAAACCTAACCTTTTTGAGAACCTTGGACTACAGTATGACGGGCCACAGGATGGCCATGACGTGGTAGGCTTGGTTGATTATTTTGAAAATCTAAAAGAAAATAGTGGGCCACAAATACTCCATATAAAAACCATAAAAGGCAAAGGATACGAACCAGCAGAAAAAGCACAAACCGACTGGCATAGTGTTAGTTATGTAAAAATAGACCCGCTAAAGCCTGAAACACTTGAGGTAAAGCCCCGAAAGTTTCAAGAGGTATTTGGCCATACGTTACTAGAACTAGCAGAGAAAGACGAACGCGTCGTTGGCATTACTCCTGCTATGCCAAGCGGAAGCTCTATGAAGATAATGATGGATGCCATGCCAAACCGCGTTTTTGATGTGGGAATAGCAGAACAACACGCCGTGACCTTTGCTGCAGGATTAGCATTGGAAGGCAAACGACCTTTTTGCAATATCTACTCTTCATTTGCACAGCGTGCCTATGACCAAATCATACACGACGTAGCATTACAAAACATACCTGTAATATTCTGTCTAGACCGAGCCGGACTAGTAGGTGCAGATGGACCTACACATCATGGGGCTTTTGATTTAGCTTTTCTAAATGCCATACCTAATCTCACCATCCTATCTCCCATGGATGAGCACGAGCTGCGGAATATGATGTATTGGGCGGTAGACTATATAGACGGCCCAGTAGTGATTCGCTATCCACGTGGTAGAGGAAGTAAGCTATATTACAAAAATGAAATTCAGCCATTAGAAATCGGCAGCTCTCGCACGCTCACTTCTGGAGGCAAACTAGCCATTCTTTCTATCGGGCAAATAGGCAAAGAAGTGCAACTAACTATTGCTAACGATCAACTAGAAGATGCAGTGACTCATATAGACTCTCGCTTTATGAAGCCGATTGACTTGCAAAAAGTTGGAGAGTTATTTCGCTCTTTTGACAAGATAATCACGATTGAAGAATCGTGCCTTCTAGGTGGATTTGGGCAGCAGATAAAAGCATTGGCACAGGATTCTGGATATCAAGGCACAATCACTTCTCTTGGTCTGCCAGATGTATTTGTGGAGCACGGGGAAATCTCAGAACTCAGAGCCAAGTATGGTCTTGATGCAGAGGGAATCGGTAAGGTTATTTCTACTCTTCTTTAATTATTTGTCGCTATTGACACACCCCGATTTTAATATAAATCACAGATTTGCTTAAAATCTGCCCCTCTGATAGAGGGGACTATTTGTCCCTAGTAAATTTTGCTCCGCAAAATTCTTTTAGACCCGAAAAATCCCCGCTTGAGAGGGGCTTTTAGTCCCAAATCTCTGATTTGGCGATACTAAAAGGGGTGTGTTTCTAAACCCGAAGAAAAAAAGCGTGTGTTTCCAGGCCCGAAAAATCAAAATATTATTTAGGAAGGCACTTCAAACGTAAGCCCTCACTTATTCCTCACTTCAAAATTATCCATAAAACGCTCTATTTCTAAGAGCACGCTCTGCATATGATGATAGACTTCCTCATCTCTAAAACGGAGTACTGTAATACCCAAATCATTCATCCGTTGTTCTTTGATTTTATCTTTGGCTATCACAGCATCTTCATGATGTGTAATACCATCTAATTCTATGCCCAACATTAGTCTTGGGCAGAAAAAATCCAATATAAAGTAGTCGACAGGCTTTTGTCTGTGAAAGTCATATCCTCGTAGCTGCTTATTACGAACCTGCATCCAAAAGAGGACTTCGCTTTTGGTACTCTTGTTTCTATGCTGGCGAGCGTATTCCTTTAGCATGGGATGATACCAAAGGAATTTCTTTTTCATTGTTCGAATTTAGTGATTTTCTGTTTGGAGTTATTTTCAGACCATGTTATTGTTCGATCCTATTGACACTCCTCTGTTTTCTAGGAATCTGAATTTATAGTTCTTCGCTATTGACAGATCTTGATTTGTGGTTTTTCGATATTGACACACCCCTATTTTAATGCAAATCACAGATTTGCTTAAAATCTGTCCCTCTGATAAAGGGGATTATTTGTCGCTAGAAAATTTCGCTTCGCAAAATTATTTATAGACCCGAAAAATCCCCGCTTGAGAGGAGCTTTTAGTTCCAAATCTCTGATTTGGCAAGACTAAAAGGGGTGTGTTTCTAAACCCAAAGATAAAAGAAGTGTGATTCCAGACCCGAAGAAACTTAATCACCCAGAACTACACCCTTAGACTCCACTCAGTATGAATTATTCTATCACTGCCACAACCCTAAAACCAATCGTAGACTTTGGCTCAGAAGCAGGTTGTTCGCTTTCTACTCTCACATCATAGCCTGTATCATTCCAAGAGCCGCCCATAGCCACAGTATCATCTGATACTAGCTCTGCTACGTTGCCAGACATGTTATAGATGCCAAATTGGTTTGGGTAATAAGACTCTCCTGGTGCTGTGATAATAAAATCTGTAGATAAAGTGCCAAATACGTTGACTACCTCATATTCTTTTTTCTCTTGATTAAAATGAATATTACTTTCAGTTAGATTTCTAAAATTCGCTAAATAAGAACCTTTTGAATTTCTAAGATAAGGTCCACCCCACGGAAACCACATTGCTTCATCACCTCTTGCAGCTCGTATCCATTGCTTCTTGGTAGGAACACTAAAAGTCACCTTAACTCCTTGATCTCGCATAGCAAAAATTTCGGTCAACCAATCTGCATAAGCTATTGCTTGTTTCAGTGTCATGCCTACTGCTGGATATTCTGAATATGCTTGATGTTGGTAGTAATAGTCAACATAAGGTTCGTTATACGCCAAAGTAGTTCGCCAAACTGTGGTGTCAAGAACATTGGCATTGTACTCTTCCATCCTTCCCTCTTGTTTTAGGTACATTAAAAACTCTTTCCATTGGATGTTTGTGACCTCGGTACTAGAAATGAAAAATTCCGATGTAGAGTCTAAACCGTCATCAAAAAAACGTTGGGGTAAAACTGCTGCTGCACGTGCATCCAGCAGTTTAAAACTATCTAGTTTTTCGGCTCTCATTCTATCAGGATGCATATACACCTTACCTGCGGGCACTTTCACATAGTGCTTTGTTAAATACTTAGAAGTCTGTGGTTTTTTATTTTTGCCGAAGGCAAATAGTAAAGGTAAGAGTAGTAAGAAATATCCCAGTTTTTTCATAATTAAAAAACGAAGGTGGGACAAATTTATTGTAGGTGCTGCCCTCGAGGGCAGTACCTACAAACAGAAAACACCTACCTTTGCACCACAAAATAAGAACCAATGCGATTCAACGGTAAAACCATCAATCTACAACGCTATCCCAATACTGCTAATCGATCACTAAGACCATGGAGTGCCGCAGACGAATTACTTCTGGAGACAGCACTAGGACTTGGTTTAGAAAAGAAAAACATCGCACTGATGCACGACACCTTTGGGGCTATGGCTGTTGCTATGAGCACCTACAATCCTCATTCTATAATCACCAATGCATCTCAGCTGAAGGCTACCAAGCTAAACTTAGCAAACAATGGCTTAGATAAAAAAGACTGGGAGCATAGTAATCCGCTAAATATACAAGCAAAAGAGATAGACATTGCTCTACTCAAAATACCGAAATCAGCAGACCTTTTTCAGCTTTATGTACAGCAGCTCCATGCCGCTGGCAATGCAGATAGTGTTATACTATGCGGATTTATGACTCGTAACTTTACTGCTCGATGGAAGGAGATAGCAGAACTTTACTTTGAAGATGTATCTCAGTCTATGGCTGTAAAAAAAGCAAGAGTTCTTATTCTTAAATCTCCAAAAACTAAGGTAGAAAAAGCACCTCTATTCCACACTATCAAAAACGATCTAGAGCTTAACCTAAAACAGTACTCCGGAGTATTCTCTTCTGAGAAAGTAGATCCTGCTACACAGGTTCTATTGGAGCATCTACCTACTATTACAGAAGACCAAAATATACTAGACCTAGCGTGCGGCAATGGTGTAATAGCAGCATATATACAAAAGCTACATCCTAAGAATTCTATTTCTGTATTAGACGATAACTATCTAGCTATAGCCTCTGCTAAACTAAACCTAGGAAAAGAAAATATCAACTACCACTGGTCAGACACTGTGACGGCGTGTAGAGATCAAAAATTTGATTTGATTCTATGTAATCCACCCTTTCATTTTGAGTATGAAAACACAATAGAAATCTCTATGACTCTTTTCAAAGAAGCCAAAGATGCTCTGAACAATGGAGGATCATTTTATATAGTAGCAAATACGCACTTAAACTACCGAACTCATCTTACTAAGCTTTTTAAAGAGGTAACTCAAGTCACTGAAAGTGGCAAATTTGAGGTAATCCTTTGTAAGTAAAAAATAGCAGCTAACCTTAGCACACTACCTTTCAAACTCAAATACTTCGATAATCTCAGGAAAAAAGTACTCCTTTTTTAACTTGAAATCTTCTTGAAACTCAGAGATTAACTGATCCTTTGGACCACCGTCTGTCATCATAAAAATGACCTTATTTACAGTACTATCTATCCGTGCTTCTGAATACTGATTTATTCCATAGAAATTTTCTTCCTTAAATCCTTCTAACACATTATAAAAACCATACTCAGCATCATACTTTTTGAACCTTTCACGGTTAAAATAATATGAATAGCCTAAAATTCTATACTTAGGATACATAACTACTCGGGTGTTCTCATCTCTCAGTTCTTGCACCTGAGCCGCAGCTTCTCTGCTATGCCTGCCATTATCTATGCTTCTCTCACTCTTTACTACAAAACAAGCAAGCAGTATCACTGGTATAATCCATTGCACTATAGGAAGTTTTATTATAGACAAGCTAGCTACGCTAATCACTAAAATAAATCCTATGAAAGCGTGCATTAAATAGCGATTATGAAACATAGGCATTTCATAACTTATAAAATACATGCCAAAAAAGGGTACGACGAACCAAGCTAAGATTACAAGCAGATTCCTGTCCATAGATCTAAAATGTCTAAGATTAAAAACGACTGCTAAACCAACAATACAGAGCAGGACTGTTACCACTTTTTTGCCATTAGCAAACTGTATAAGCATATACTCTATCGTAGGCCATCCATCTGGCGGCAAAAGCCAAGTTCCTTTTTCTTTGGTTACAGAAAATTGTTCTAAAACCACAGGTATATAAGGCCCAAAAAGGACAAACGAAGCTGCCAAACTTAGCACCACTACTTTAAGCTTTTTACCTTCTCTAAAACTAAAAAGCAGTGCAAAAACGACTTGTAGACCTATGACCATTACCCCAAAATAATGAGCATAGAGTAGCAATGCATTTACTATGGTAAATAGAACCAAAGTAGTAGTAGAGTACCTATTATTTACCCATCTCAAAAAATAATAAAAGCTAATGCACGTGAGCATTCCAAAGAGAGCATACACTCTAGCCTCGTGAGCAAAGTAAGTGGCATAGTTGGAAAACGTAAAAAGCAATCCTGCTAGGATACCCGTATATTTTGAGAAAAACTCGTTGCCTATTTTATATAAAAATGCAGCTGTGATTCCAGTGAATATGAGAGAAGGAACTCTAACAGCCACTTCCTCTATACCAAAAAGGCTCTCCCAAAAATGCAGACACAGCTCATACAAAGGTGGATTATTACCTGGTCGCATATGCCTTAGAATGTCAGAGACATCCATCTGAGCGAAGTAAACACTATAAGGTTCATCACCTGCTAAGCTATTAACCTCTATTCCAAAAGCTCTAAGAATAATATTGAATAGAAAGAATAAAACGGGTATAACCCAACCAAACTTTCTTAGTCGAGTCATCTCTATAAATCTTTGGCTTGAGCAACAAGCTCAGCAATATCTAGCACCTCTACTTCACCTTCTTTATTGGCATGTTTCACGCCGTCACCCATCATAGTGGTACAGAAAGGACAGTTAGCAGATATTATACTAGCTCCCGTTTCTATAGCTTCTTCGGTACGTTCAATATTTATTTCTTTAGTCCCATTTTCGGCTTCTTTAAACATCTGTGCTCCACCTGCACCACAGCATAAACCGTTTTTACCGCAGCGTTTCATCTCTACTAGCTCGGCATCCATAGCCTCCAATATTCGTCTTGGAGCATCATATATACCATTTGCTCTACCTATGTAACAACTATCATGATAGGTGATTTTTTTACCTTTGAAAGGATCTGCACCGAAAGTCAATTTACCTTCATCTATAAGTTCTTGCAGTAGCTGAGTGTGATGTATCACCTCATACTTACCGCCAAGACTTGGGTATTCATTTTTTATAGTATTGAAACAATGCGGACAGGTGGTCACTATTTTAGTAATATCGTATGCATTGAGCGTCGCAATATTTGCCATAGCCTGCATTTGAAAAAGAAACTCATTTCCTGCTCGCTTAGCAGGATCACCGGTACAGCTTTCTTCTGTACCCAGTATGGCATAATTTAGTCCTACGTTATGCAGTATTTTAACAAATGCTTTGGTTATTTTTTGAGCTCGCTCATCAAAACTTCCTGCACATCCTACCCAAAATAGAATATCTGCTTTTTCTCCTTTTGCTACTAACTCTGCTACTGTAGGTACGTGTATTTGTTCACTCATATACCTTCGCAAGGTATAAAAAAACTGAGTCTTTTTTACTCTTTTGAGATACTACTTTGTTTGTTCTTTTTGGGAATAGGTTTTTTTATTTTATATCTTACCGTGAACATAACATAACGTCTAACCGCTAGATTTTGGCTCTGAATAAATCTATTTGCCGTCCAATATCTCCAAAGATTCTGGTTTTGGTCTAAAATATCAAATGCCTTTAATCCTATGCTCCATCTATCTGAGCTATCCATACTATAGCTCAGCTGACTAGTTAATATTGGGATGCTCTGAGCACCTGCAGCGGCATTAGCACCGTACACTTCCATATCTAACTCTGCACTCCACTCTAGTCTTTTTATAGGATTCAATACCAATTCGGCATAGTAGGATTGATTTGTAAATTTATTATTGCTTTGACCACCTATGCTCCCTCTGTTCCAAGCCATGTCAGCACCTAACGACATACTCCATTTATCAAATTCATTCCACTGTAGCTCTGTCCCTACAGATGTACTAGAATTTATCTGCTCTAAGTCTACCTCATTTTGTATCTGAAAAGATTGACTCCACTCATAACCTAGCTCACCCGAAATAGAAGCTTTGAGTGGCTTAAATGGCCATTGCACTGATAGTGTCTGAGACGTCTGTGTAGCATTTTTATAATTGAGTATCTCCCGTGTGGAGTAGTTAAATTCATCTACACTTAGCTTAGATACTACAGGATTTAAGGTGTGTGTATTCCAGCTATTGAGCGATATAAATTTACCGAGTCCAAACAACTTCCTATAGTTCATATAGCCTGAATAACGGATAAAGTTTTTGAGCTGAATATTCCCAACAATTGTATTGTAAGGATCTGTAGTATTGACCACAGGAAGTAGCTGAGCAGTCTGTGGTCTCTCTACATTAGCTCTTAAATGTGCATATAAATTGTACTTATGAGGCTTACTAGATTGCACAAATACAAAAGGTATGAAGTAGTATTTATTAAAACTAAACTCTTGCAAAGTATCCGTACTAAAGCTTCTTGTCTCTATCATTTGATTAACCTCTGGCACCACCCGTAAAGTGGTAAATGAGTCAATCTTAAAAATGAAATGCATAAAATACTCCAGGTTATCTGAGCGTACGTTTCCGCTAGGACTATTAGACTCTAGAAGCGGTGCGTCGTTTGGTTTCCACTGAAAATCATGACTATACGTGCTACCCATCCAATTAACCCCTGGTTGGATACTAAATTTTTTAGAAATCTCTAAATGGAATGCTGACGTAGTGGCAAATGTTTGTTCATCTGTGGCTAAGTCTGTTCTAATAAGAGGTGCTTCATTTTGAGGAAATTTTAGTAATGCGTTACTTACGGTATTGAAGTAGTTACCCTCTCCCTGGTTTACAAAGGAATTACCATAATATACAGAACCCAAAAAGTAATTTTTTGAGTTTTTCTTTGCTTTGCGTGTCCAGTGTATTTTGGAAGCCAGTTTACTATTTTGTTTGCCAGAGTTCACTTCACTGACACCAGAGTTGAGCACATTTTGACTAGAGTCTCTAAAATTAAATGTCAGGTTAGTACTATTCCTATCATTCGCTAGTGTTTCATATTGAAACCTAGCGACAATTCTATTTAATGTATCTGGTTCAAACTCAATTTTAGAACTTACTTTATGATTTTGATCTTGTATTAATGAAAACCCTTGCGACTCGCTAAACAAGGTATTGGTAGGGAGATATACTTCAGAATTATACAGGCTAGTATCTACCGTTTCTATGTCTGTAACGATATAACTTAGGTCTACTTTCACCTTTTCTAACGGTTCAAAGTGAAGATTAGCACCGATTCCTGTATTGCTGCTTACTCCTGAGCCCCTAGATGTGTAAGAGTTCCAATTATTCATAGGATTAATAGAAAAAGAGTTGAGCGTTTGCATGTCTCGCCATCCGTAGAGTCTCTTACTTATATTATTCAATCCTCCGATAAGTGAAAGCTGTGTAGCGTCTCTAAAGAAATTTATATTGCCGTGCACATCATACACATCGCCAGTACCATATCCGCCTCTTATCTTGCCAAAATATCCATTCGAATGCTTCTCTTTGAGTACTAGGTTAATCACCTTTTCAGTCTCTTTAGAGTCCCCGTCTGTAAACTCATCTTCGTCTGTTTTCTTATCTATAACCTCAATTTTATCTACTAAATCAGCATCTAGATTTTTAGTTGCGGCCTCTACATTACCCCCAAAAAACTCCTTCCCATTAATTAGCACCTTAGTTACTTTTTCACCTTCCGCTGTCAAAGTACCGTCCTTGCCCACTTGCACCCCAGGCAACTTTTTCATTAAATCTTCTACTGTCGCATTAGACTGTGTTTTGAAACTGCTACTGTTATACACCACCGTATCTCCATTCATTAAAATAGGAATTTTGCGAGCTTGTACCATTACCTCTTTCATAGATATAGCCGCAGATATCATCTCTATATCAAAATTGGCTTTATTCTTAGTTACAGAAATAGGGACATATTTCACTTCATAACCCACACAAGCTAATACTATGTAGTAGTCATTCGGCTCTACATTCTTGAGGGTATAATATCCACTTTCACTTGCCACAGTAAATTGCAGGGTATTGGTATCTACCTTATCGGCTAGAGCTAAACTAGCATACGGTACTGCCACTCCAGTACTATCCGCTAGGTGACCAGAGACGGAGTAAGACTGGGCCTTTACATGAAAGCAAAAGAAGATGAGAGCACAAAGAGTTATACAAGTTTTCGGCATACAATTAAGACGAAACAAAGATGCATATTGTTGCGTCTTAATTTATATCCTTCGTCCAATTAGCTCGGTCGCTTGGCGAAAATTGCCAAGGTGCTTGGTTGTTTTCTATGTTACTATTCATCATAGCCCATTCGCTAGGCATAGCTGATTTCTCAAGTGTTTGGTACTGTCGCATACCAAAAATTATTTCAAGTGGATTTATATTGATAGGACAAGCCTCTACACATGCATTGCACGTGGTACAGGCAAGCAACTCTTCTTGCGAGACAAGATCGTGCAGCGATTTACCATCGTGATAGTCAGGCCCATGCTCATCTTTGGCGTTGCCTAGTTCTTCTGCTCTAGCACGTGTATCCATCATTATTTTACGTGGACTCAGTTCTTTACCCGTAATATTTGCAGGGCACGCACTAGTACATCTACCGCACTCAGTACAAGCATAGGCTCCCATAATACTGGTCCAACTAAGATCAGTAACATCACTTACCCCAAATTTCTCAGGTGGTGGCATATTAGGATCTGCTTTACTTGGATCTAGCATCAGATTTACCTCATTGGTAATCTCGGGCATATTGGCAAACTCACCAGCTGGCTGTAGCCTACTGTACCACGTATTAGGGAAAGCTAAAAATATGTGAAGGTGCTTACTATACGGAACATAATTTAAGAATAATAATATCCCTAAGATATGAAACCACCAAAACACACGCTCCATCACTATTAATGTAGAAGTAGAATATCCAGTAAAAAATCCAGTAAGAAATTGAGAAATAGGAAAACTACCTGCAGCCACATAGTGATCTGCTCCTTGGCTTTGAAGGACTTGGTCTACAGCATTCATTTTAAGTAAAGCCACCATCAGTACTATCTCTATTAATAGAATATACGTAGCATCTTGAGTCGCCCAACCTTTCATCTCTTTAGAATGAAAACGTGGAATCTTAGAAATGAATCTTCGTCCTAAGAAAACCACACAAGCAATAAAGACAAGTGCAGCTAAAATTTCGAAGAAACCTATTGCGGCATCATAAACTGGACCTAGAAAAGACAGAACTCTATGCGTTCCAAAAACTCCATCTATTAAAATCTCAAGTACTTCTATATTTATAAGTACAAAGCCTACATAAATAAGAATATGAAAAAAGCCAGCAACGGGTCTTACCACCATTTTACTTTGGCCCAGAGCCACTTTGGTCATCATTTTCCATCGCTCAGGTTTCCTATCATTGATATTTTCCTTTTTCCCAAGGAAAATATTTCGACGTACTTTTATGATTTTTTGAGCGAAGAAATAGACTGCTACTCCTAGCACTATAACGAAAAGTATTTGTTCTAGATACTGCATTTCTGTTGGTTTCAAATGTAGAACAATTCGGCTCTTAGACATATTTTAAATATCTACAGTACTTTTGTTTCCTAAAGTCAAGAATAGGCTTATTTTTGCAGCCGCTTTAGAGATAAAGTAAGGAGGTGCGGTATCCGCCGGTGGCGGAAAAGGGATGAAAATCCTACCACATAACCTGGTGCGGTAGCTCAGTTGGTAGAGCAAAGGACTGAAAATCCTTGTGTCGGCGGTTCGATCCCGCCCCACACCACAAAAAGCTTCACAGAAATGTGGAGCTTTTTTCATTTATGGAAATCTTCAAAATCTATATCCTTTACTCAGTTTCCAGCGAAAAAACATACGTGGGATATACCAATGATATGGAACGTAGACTTTGGGAACATAATAACCATCCACAAAAATCATTTACATCTAGATACAGACCATGGATAGTGATCTACAACGAAGAGTTTGAATCTAAAAAAGAAGCGATGACTCGCGAAAAATGGTTTAAATCTGGAATACTTGTTATTACTCCAAAATTATCTAGCTATGAATTTGATTTCGAAGGGACCATTTTTAATATACCATAAAATGAAACAGCTAATAATCCAATTGCATAACCTGGAATACTGAAAGAATGTGTAATATTTAATATGCTTAGAACAAGAATAATAATAGCAAATACAATTGACAGTAAATTTTTCATATTCAAATATAGCAATAATTTTTATCCTTGAGAGTATATGAGATAATCTTTATGTTTAGATCCCCAAAATATTCATTTTTAAAATAGCTGGGTCAAGTCACAAACGCAACTTTTTGATTAAATAATAATTGCTTTTTTATTCCCTTTTTTTAGGTAGCCACATTTAATACGGATTAAGTCATCAAAGACCGTATAAGTCATAAACCTAAGCCCTGGGTTAAATAATACTGAGAGTTTAAAAAAATGACTCCATCAACTCCTCTTCGGAAATATTATTAAAGTACTCGCTACTTTTGATTTCCTTAAGTTTTGCTAACACGCTTTCTTTGCGGTGCTCCACACCTACTAAGGCTTGTTTTACGATGTCTATGTCTCGGTTCACGAAAAAATCACCAAAGATGTCGAGTTCTGTAATTATCCCTTTATGGACATTAAGGTGTGCCTCTATATGCCCACCATCCGTTTTTACTCCTTTTTTTAAACTATACTTTGGAGAGTGGCCATAGTTCCATGACCAGGAGCTGTACTTTTGCTCTGCTAGTTTTTGAATAGCGGCTGTATCCTTTGCAGTTAATTGGTAAGGAATAGCATCCGGATAGATGTTAGTAATGTGGTTCATTACCTTTTGGCGAAACTGTTCTAAGGTAATATCCTCTTTTAAATGGCTAGAAATATTGGTTACCCTACTTCTGACAGACTTTCGGGATTTCCCTTCAAACTTTAAGGGATTCACATTTAATGCGTCTGATATATCCTGAATTTCTGAGGCATACAGCAAAGTACCGTGGTGCAACACTCTTTGTTTTTGATGATAGATAAATTCTGCATTACCTGAAAATTTCTGGTCACCAATCAGGATATCGTTTCTCCCAGAAAAATAAGCATTTACTCCCAAGCCTGACAAAACATCAATAATAGGCTGATTGTATTTTTTAAAATCCACTTTAGCCCCTTCCTGTCCGTAGCCCATTATAAAGGTATAGTTGATGTTTCCTAAATCGTGAAAAACAGCTCCGCCACCGGTAAGACGTCTCACTACTTTTATCCCCCGATGTTCTACATGGTTTACGTTTATCTCGGCAAGTGTATTTTGATGTTTACCTACGATTATGGCGTTGTTATTTCGCCAAAGCATGAAAACATCATCATCAATATTTTTGAGGAAGTATTCCTCTGCCGCTTGATTGAAATAAGGCTCAAGACTGTAACTATCTATACAAAGCATTGCCACGAAAATAGGATTTAAGATGAATAGTAAAATGGTTTAAATCTGGAGTAGGAAGAGAATATAAAAAAATCATCTTAGCTAAATATCTTAATAATGTATAACGGTGCGGTATCCGCCGGTGGCGGAAAAGGACTGAAAATCCTTGTGGGGCGATCCTTCCCACACCACTTTAAAAAAAATCATTTGATAGTCAGGCGGTTGTTGTTTTATGGGGTGCAATATCGGGTGCAAAAAGCATTTGGTTTTATTTGATTCTCAACCCTAAATTATTCATCTAAAACTTATAGGTTTGATGAATTTTTTTCTACATTCTATTAACGTGTTAATGTATTAATCTCACGAATCAATTCCGAACTATCGAAGTGCCTTTTATCTATAGTAGGTATCAGTTTTGACACCTGCACGGTCCTGTAATATCTTCTTATTCATATATTTGTACATATATGTGGGGTATATACTCATGTTGTCACAAATTTGAAAAATGACGAACGCGTTGAAATATTTAGGTCTGATTATGACATTATCAGTTATCGGATTTTTAATTCGAGATTTATTTTTTAACTTTTCTCATTCTCAGATTGCCAACGATACTATAATTATTGCTAGCCGAACTGTAAGAGGACAATTTTATTCGCATATTTTATTCGCATTATCAATCGGAATTATTCCACTACTCTATCTGAGTATTAAAAAAATCACGAAAATTAACTTTTTGAATAAAGGTTTAATTTCTTGCGGAATAATAGTTGCTTGTGGAATTTTACTTTGGATATTCAGAATATTTCAATTAAAAAACAGATTTCAAAATATATCTGAATTTTATAATGGAAGTGAAATTAAAACAGAACTTAATTTTAGTACTATGAATTTAAACAGTCTCAATTTTGGACTTTATTTATTCATAGGTTTTATAACCGGAACAATAATAAGTATTTTGATTTTCAAGAATAAAAACAAAACAACAACGGAATAAAAAACGTATGTTCACAACGTAAAAAATTTATGCTTACACTTAAAATAACCAACGGCCAGACATTCAACTAATGATTTGCTACAACCGAAAAATCTCCGATTTCCCAGTCGCACAAATCTTATAAAATCCAGTTGTACCTAATTACTACAAAAAAATACAAGTAAATTTATGAATCTATTTTTTAAAATGTCTTTTAATATCTTCTTAAAAGGTTCTTTATTGCTGGTCAGTTTATTTATTTTTTCTTCGACCACCTTAGCACAGACCCTTAGTGTAGGCAATGCCTCTGTAGTATTTTATGATAGCATTAGAAACCGGAACATAACAACGGAAATCTACTATCCAGCAGATAACCCTGGACAAAATGAACCCGTTTCGGATGGAGATTTCCCCGTTTTGATTTTTGGACATGGATTTTTAATGGGCTGGGATTCTTATCAAAACTTTTGGACTGAAATAGTTCCAAACGGCTATGTTATTTGTTTCCCTACCACTGAAGCGGGTATAATTCCTGACCATCAACAATTCGGTAAGGATTTAAAGTTTCTGGCCAGACAGATGCAAATCGAAGCACAAGACAGCACTTCATTATTCTTTAATTCATTAGCTATAGAAACAGGGCTTATTGGTCATTCAATGGGCGGAGGGGCATCTTTTCTAGCTGCAGAAAACAATTCAAACATACACGCATTGATCAATTTTGCAGCAGCCGAAACTACCCCGTCTGCAATTTCGGCGGCTAGCGGTATAACTGTTCCTTCACTTATCTTCTCTGGCGAGGATGACTGTGTTGCTCCACCTATAGATCATCAAAATAGTATGTATGATAGTTTAAATTCAGAATGCAAAACACAAGTAAAAATAATTAATGGTGGTCATTGTTACTTTGCTAACAATAATTTTAATTGCAATTTGGGTGAATCATTCTGCAACGGAAGCCTAAATATTACCAGGTCAGAGCAACAAGCAGTAACAAAGGATTTTTTAAATCTTTGGTTAGACTATTCATTAAAAGGAAATCAAAATTCTTTTACCGTTTTCAACGATTCTTTACAAAATTCAAATAGAATAAACTACTTACAAAATTGCAATACTTTAGGATTAGCAAATTTTAGTGCTTCTGTTGAAATAGATATTTTTCCCAATCCCGTCATTGAAAAATTAAATCTAGTTATTCCTATTGAGCATATAAACGGAATACTTACAATTAACAATTTGGTTGGGCAACAGGTGTATCAAAATTCAATATTAAGCACCAATACACAAATTGATGTATCAGGTTATACTAACGGATCCTATTTTATAAAGTATAATAAAGATTCAACTATGCAGTACCATAAGATTATTAAAATAGGTCGTTAACACTATGTATCCTACATAGCAACCTGTGTGATGCTATAACACTATACACTGAAGTTCCTCTATTCAAAGCATTATGCCTCAACAGTATGATGGCCCTCTCCAAAGCATCTATAGCTATGCGAAGATAGTGCTGCCTTTGCTAGTAATACAGTAGAATGCACTGCAAGCCGCTCAGAAAAAAGGAGAGTACACAGAGGAATACTAGAAGATAATTACTCGTTCGCTGTATAGCAATATCAATGCAAGCAGGAATTCGGCATAGAATAAGGATACAAAATTCATTATAGTAGGAACACGCCTCAGAGGCGTGTCCTTACTATAATATCAGAGGCGTGTCCCTACTATAATTGGCACACATGAAATAGTTGGGGAGTAGGTTATTTTTGGCGGATGCAAAAGGAGGATATTTGGGGTCATATATTACCTTCAGATTTGTTGATTTATTTCACGATAGAAGAGGTAAAAGAAGTAGATGC
>Ga0209119_1002486_pt1 | contig 16843 bp, 15 predicted proteins | sample COG_03_FD_184747 | JGI IMG/M metagenome (GOLD analysis project Ga0209119, IMG submission 184747) | Pelagic Microbial community sample from North Sea - COGITO 998_met_03 (SPAdes) (version 2) | ecosystem: Environmental > Aquatic > Marine > Neritic zone/Coastal water | place: Helgoland, sampling... | reverse complement strand
AAAGCTTAGGCGCTGGGGAAGTTTTACTAACCTCTGTGGACCGTGAGGGTACTCGAAAAGGTTTTGATTTAGAGTTGATAAAAACCGCTACTCAAACTATATCACTTCCTATAATTGCGAGTGGTGGAATGGGAGAATATCGAGATTTGCATAACGTGGTAGTTGATGGCAATGCTGATGCTGTAGCAATGGCCGATGTTATACATTACGACAGGTTGACGTTCGATGATATTAGAAAAGAATGTCAATTGTCTGGTATAAAAGTGAGAATTCATGCTTAAGAAAACTGTTGTTATTATAGATTACGGCATTGGTAATATTTTTAGTGTTAAGCAGGCTTTTGATCAGATTGGTGCTGATACCATCATTACATCCGAAAGCAAAGTTATAGAGAATGCGAAATATTTGGTGCTACCCGGTGTTGGCGCCTTCAGTAAAGCTATGCGGTCTCTTGATGGTTTAAATTTAGTAAGCTCTATTATTTCTGCTGCCAATCGCGGAGTGCCTTTACTCGGTATTTGTTTAGGGATGCAAATGTTGCTTGATGAAAGTGAAGAGTTTGGCATCACAAGTGGATTAGGGTTGATATCTGGTCGTGTAGAAAGATTCCCTTTAAATAAACGCAAGCATAGTATCGTGAAAATTCCGCAGATTAATTGGCATGAACTTGTTCCTGGTCATTCCAATGCAAACTGGAAAGATTCTATATTGGATAAAATAAAAGTTAGTGATGCAGTTTATTTTATTCACTCTTTTGTCGCTAGGCCTTCCGATGATAGTCATGTGTTGGCAAGTTATATATGCGACGAGGAAAGTATTCCAGCAGTAATTGTGAGCGGGAATGTAATGGGCTGTCAATTCCACCCTGAAAAAAGTGGTGAAGTAGGTCTCCAGATTTTACGAAATTTCTTAGATCAATGAGAGTTTTAACAGTAATTTTGGCTAGAGGTGGCTCAAAGCGGTTACCCGGGAAAAATCTTAAATTATTGGGTGGAAAGCCCTTGATTGGGTGGAGTATAGAAACAAGTAAGTCAATTCCTGAGGTTTGCGATACATTAGTGTCTACTGACGATCCTGCAATTAGAAGTATCGCTAACCATCTAGATGCCTATGTACCCTGGCTTCGGCCAGCAGAGCTCTCTTTAGATGATTCATCCTCAACTGATGCAGTATTACATGCGTTGGACTGGTACGAGCATGAACACGGGCAGGTCGATGGGGTTTTGCTACTGCAGCCAACGTCGCCATTTAGAAATATAAAAAAAATGAAAGAGGGTATTAAGTTATTTTCAACAAATAATTGTGAAGCTGTCCTAGGTGTTTCTCTTACCCACGCACATCCAAAATGGACTTTTACTATCAGAGATGACGCTCTTGTTCCGTTTTTGAAAGATCATGGACTAAAGACTCGGTCACAAGATTTAGAGCCAGCTTATGTTGTGAACGGTTGTTTCTATTTGATTGCACCCACGGCGCTAAGAAAAGAAAGATCTTTCTTTGTCGAGGGTACATTACCCTTGGTAATTGATTCTCATATAGAGTCCTTAGATATTGATACTACTGAAGATTGGCACTTTGCAGAGTACTCAGTGAGTCAACTTAAGTAAACTTTTGAATCATCAGTCATAAAAATAATTGCGTAATGATAATCTGGGCGTTTTTGTAATATCCGTAGCATAAGAATCAAAAAGTGTTACAAATATTAAATAGAAAACTTTTCAATAACAGATTTAACATGCGGCGATATTTAATGGCGATAGGTTAGATATTAATTAGTGGTAATAATAATTCCGTCAATAACTTAAACAAAATTGAATTTATAAAAAAAACTTGGAATGTCCTATTTTGATTAAATATTTTATGGTTTCTAGCGATGAAAGGTTTTATCCGCCTATGGCAGGTAATGATCTTTATACTTACAGCGCTCATGTGAATTATAAAGAACAAAGTGTCACACTTTTGTCGAATACTAATTATAGTAAAGCTCAATTGCTTAAAAACAATTCATTGATTATGGAGAAATATTTTCGGTGTATAGAAGGTCTGGGGACTGAACTAAACTCATTATTTCAGGAAGATCTTACACCTAATTTTTGGAAAAAATCCTTAAGCCTTGCCTTTAAGCGCTATTTATCAATTCTCCATATGGCTTTTATAGAATTCTCACATTTCGATAAAAAAGAATATAAAATCTATGCCGTTTTGTCTAAAGATTGTTACTTTATTCCTGAAGATTTTGAGGACCAACGCGAATTTTTACAGAATACCGATGTAGGCAGAGAGCAGCTATTTAGCATTTATATTAGTACATTTCATTCGGATGTCTTCGAAAGCGCGGTGAAGATAAGAGTGAATTTGAATAGAGCTGAAAATGCTAGCATTTTAAGTACGGTGAAATTTAATTTTTTACGAATTAAGGCAATATGCTCTAGAGAAAATGTTCAAGTAAAAGTCGGAGTATTGGATAGTTTTTTTTCAAAAGAAAACAGCCGAAAATTAACAAAAAATCGACACATTTCTACTCTATATATAAAAAATATTAGGTCAAAACATAGCTTTTCTTCCAAGCGGACATCTTTGGGTTCTTCTTTTGAAGTGACCGATTTGTTTGATAATTACTATGTAAAATCTTTACAAAGTTTATTTCCAAGATTTTTCATTGAAAATTTTGAAATCAACAAGAAGTGTTACATTAGTGAAATAGAAATGTATCCGAGCTTAAAATATATTATATGTGAGGCTTGGATTAGTAGCACTAGAGATAGTTTTGTTTTGGCCTTAGCGAAAGAATATAAAAATGTCTTACACGTATATAGTGAACATAACTCGTTATTTCATCCATTTTTAGGAAACAATACTGAACTCACAGCCAGCATGGTCGACACCTACTATACCATAGGTTGGGAATCAGATCGTATTGGTTCTGATATTGACGTTTCTAATATTAAAAGCGGAGCATCATTGTTTTTTCAAGAGCCTATCAGTAAGAGGATTCCTGACAAAGGGCAGTTTTTGTTTATGGATGTTGCGACATTTGGATACTTGGAAGAATATAATACTTATTATTCTGAAAGTGATATTTTTTCAAAATATTACTTTCAATTCTTAAGAGACTTTTTTAGTGAATTGAGTGGCAACCTTGAGACTACTATTACTTATCGAGAGTATCCAGTGGGTGCGAGGAATTGGAAAACTTATGATAATAAAGTTATCTTAAAAGAATACTTTCCTTCAAATTTAATAATTGACGATATGGGCTTTTCCGGTCATGAGATGATGATGAAAAGTGAACTAAACATTATTCCTTATACTAATACAGCATATATTCAGTCGTTAATATTAGACGTCCCGACAATATTTTTTTGGAATAAAAGTGTAGCGCATCTTCATAGTAGTTATCTTGATTTTTTTGATGTTTTAATTGATGTCGGCATATGCCAAACCTCGCCGAGAGAGGCTGCCAAGTTTTTGTGTTCGATAGAGCATGATGTGCAAGGATGGTGGTTAAATGAAGATACTAAATTGGCACGAAAAGTTTTTTTGAGTAAGAACATAAAAAATCCAGACAACGCCTTTGACTTTTATAATTCATTAGCAAATTTTTAGATGTCATTCTCGCTTCGATACGCTATTACATTATTTTCTTCCTTAATTAGAGCTGGTTTGAACTTTTACGTTTCTATTCAGGTTGCAAAGTACCTATTGCCTGAGCTCTATGGAAGCTATCAATACATATTAAGCGTATCCACCGCCGTTTTACTTTTTGTAAATTTAAATACAGAGAATGCTTTTTTTACCTTCATATCTAAAAGAAGGCAGCATTTTAAATTCTATCTTACATATTTTGGTTGGCAGGCTTTTCAGATAATTTTGGTATTTCTGATTCTAACAATTTTGGATAGTAGGGTATATGATCTAGTATTCAAAAATATTGATGTCAGTCTGGTTTTTCTTGCTATGGGAGCTTTGTTTTTTGTTAGCAATATTCAAAGTACCTGTAATCACCTTATTGAATCGATTAGAAAGACACACTTTTCTCAAATTTTAAGTGTTACAGTAGCTTTGATTCATGCTTTTATTGTTTCAACGATAATTTATTTTGAAAGTCTAACGATTCAAATTCTTTTCCAAGTATTACTTTTTGAATATTTTTTGTATTCGTTGGTAGTTGTTATTCTTCTAAAAAAACATAGCTCTGAGTTTTTAAGTAACGAAATTTTTAGTTTGAGAGATACCCTGACTAAATTTTATATCTACTGTAGGCCTCTTTTTATTCTTGCCCTTGTCGGGTTCTTGCATTCATTTGTTGATAGATGGCTTATACAAAACTATGTGGGGGCGAAAGGGCAGTCTTATTTCTCTATTTCTATGCAATTTTCAGCTTTAACTATGTTAGTCACGTCCTCCATTCTTAGAGTGTTTTGGAAAGAGATTGCTGAAAGTATAGAAAGAAAAGATATCAAGAAAGTTAGAAAATACTTTGTTGTAGTTTCTGAGCATTTATTTGTAATAAACTGTGTTATATCGTCCGTACTTTTTGTGTATAGTGATCATCTATTAAGGTATTTTTATACAGATATATACGCTGGCGCTGCTACTGTTTTCAAACTTATGATGCTTTACCCTATTTTACAATCAATGGGACAGCTATATAGTGTATTTTTCCTTGCCACGGAACAAACGCGGTTGTTCAAAAGTATTTCTATCGGTGTTTCGATTCTTTCTATTGCCACTGCCATATTGTTTTTAGCAGATTTTGGACTAGGTTTTGGTGTGGAGGGGATAGCAATAAAATTGTTATTGATGAACGTGATGTCCAGTTTGATACTAGAGTTTTATATCGGTAAATATATTCAAAGTCCCATAAACTACTTTTTCAAACTTAAGAGTCTAGTCATGACTTTTTGCGCAGCATTTTTAATTTTTAGATTGCAGATGTATCTTGAATTTTTATTCGTGCATCAAATATTGGTAGTAGGTTTCTTTTACGTTCTGCCGATAGGACTATTTCTTCTCAATTCCTTACAAAAGAAAATTTCAAGGGAATAGTTTAGTTATTGCTTTACTGGGGGCCCTTACAATAAGATTTGAAACATGGAAGCATTGATATAATTAAATTAACGTATCCAAGCAGTATTGATATAAGTGGTTTTGGATATTTAAATCCTTTTTTATAGGTGAGTTTACAGTCATATTTTTTTTAAGTTACCAAATTGCAATTATTTTTTTAAAGTTTCTTGTGTTCGTTACTATCAATTTTTTTGGGCTTTTTAAGACTATTATTTTTACTAATTCAGACCTCAGATCAAACATGAAAACAAAGTGTGTTTTGGTTTCATTGGCTTTATCACATCCTTTATTACTATAAGAAGTGATCACATGAAGAGATTTATACCGATAATATCAATTTGTATTCCGACGTTTAACGGTGAAAGTACAATCAAGAAAGTACTTGAGACAATATATCCGCAACTATCCAGTGATTGCGAAGTTGTTATATCCGATGATTTATCCACAGATGATACTTTATCTATCGTTAAACAGTTCCAACAAAAATGCTCACTTATAAAAGTCTTTCAAAATACAAACAATCTTGGAATGGATGGTAATTTTCACAAAGTAACTACGCTAGCGACTGGTAAATATATTTGGTTTTGTGGTCAGGATGATTTGTTAGGTGATGGTGTGATAAAGCAAGCCCTAAAAATGGTCAGTAATAATAATATTGGTATCTTGAACTTGAATTTTTCACAATATGATCACTACATGGAAACATGTTTGACAGAATCTTTTTTTGAAGAAAGTACTTTTGATAAGAAGTTAGTTCAGACTTCTGATGAGTTATATTTTGACACTCCAGATGAGTATTATGCGGTCTTTACGCAACCACCATCGTTTTTACCGTCAGTGGTGATGTTACGGGAATATTGGTTGAACACTGATGTTAAGCAGTTTTATGGCTCTTACTTTGTGCAGGTTGGTGTGCTGCTAATGAATATGCATAAGCATCGGATTGGCGTTTTCAATACCCCATTGATAAAAGGACGCATTCCTAATGATCAATGGCAAGAAGATGGAAGTAAGTTGTTTGCAATTATGACGGGGGATTTAGTAGCTAAGAATATTGCCTTTAAACTAAATAAGGCATTACCGTATCGTATTTTTCAGAGAGATAAACTGCGCTATTCTTTAAATTTTCTTTTTTTGCTTAACAAATCTAGGGCTACTGGACTAATTCCAAATAGTCGCAATGCAATTCAACTCAAAGCAGTTTTTAATAATAGTCTGATTTACTACTTTTATATCCTTCCTTTACTAAATTTGAATGTGAAAGTTTTAGAGTTACTGAGTATCTCTTTATCGATCGTTAAAAAGCTACTGTTAAAGATTCCTAGAATTAAAAATTTACGACAGTAATCTAAATTGTATTAAAAATTTATACTTAAAGGTCAATATATGTTTTTGAAGTTCCGAGGGCGTAAAAAAACTAGGTTCGCAACTTAGATGTTCAGAGTAAACTCTAAAGAGTTTTTAGTATTGTGGATAATGTCCACCTTAATGCTTACAACCGTGTTCATGCCTTTTGGGCTTCCAGCAGACGCTGGTCCTTTTGTACTTGGTATACTCTGGCTAATTATGTGTGGATTTTATTTTTATCGAGTACCTTTTGGACCGGTGGCTGTTGGCTATAAGGTATTTCTGGCTATTATTATTCTATCGATAATACTTGGCATGATGAAGAATTCTATGGTCGGTGAGGTTGACTTAAATCTTTATTTGAGAAACTTAATAGTTAAAGCGGGCCCTAAATTATTATTCTTAATGTTGGCCTATTTTCTGATATCAAGATTAGATCATGATTCAATTATTAAGATATCCAACAGATACGTATTTATATTAATTTTCACAATTGGACTATCTCTTATCGTCTATCAGGTTCTCCCTATTCCTAGGTTTGTATGGTACCAATCTAGGTTTGCTGCGTTCCATTATGAGTTAGTAAACTTTTCTTTTTCAGCATTTACAGCTGGGATAATCTTAATCTACTCAAAGGTAAAAAATGGGATGGCGATCTATTTGGGGATTGCCGTGTTGTCGATACTGATCTACATCGTTTCAAAATCTAATTATGTGCCTATTTTTATTGCGACTATAATATTTACAGTGGTGTTATTAAAAGCTCCTGCTCGATTTAGAAGCTCGCTATACCTCAGTTATTTTGTATTTTTGTTAGCTTTTTTAATTATGTTGCCGAGTCTTTTTTTGTATTTGGAACAAATTTTATTTCTTTTCCCTAGGACTACCGGCACTTTGGGAGACGAAAACCCTATATACATTCGGATACATCGCCATATGTTTGCAATCCAGTATTTTTTGGATAATATATTTTCGGTTCCAAATGGCTTTTTTAATGGCGGTTTTGATGCTGACTTAAGCTTGCTAGCATATGACAGTTGGGCGGGTGGTTCTGGTCTAAGTAAGTTATTCATGGATTTTGGTTTACTGATAATACCTTTTCTGATCTTGTTAATTGGTACATTTTTAAAGATCCTTAAAACGATGAATCCCAAGAGTCGAAAAGACCAAATGTATTTTATATTAGTAAATTTGTGTTTTGCTTATGGTTACTTGCAGGCTGGTTTTTTTAATTTCACATCAGTGACCTTATTTTTGTTGTCGCTCAGATATTGGAAGATTATTTAGTATGAAAATTTTGTGGATGCATAGCCACTTTTCTCATTGGATGGGAGGAACAGTATTTATATTTGAATTGTTGAAAAAAATACGTAAGGATTTTTCTGTAGAAATAGTCATTCAAAATGGAAATCATGATGTTGTGAGAAAATTTTCTAGCGAGAATTTTATTGTCCATAACTTGGATTCACCATCCACAAATGTCAAATCGTTTTGGTTTAGTTTTTTTAGAAGCTGTACTAAAGATGCTAAAAAGATCCAGGAAATAGTCGACTCAAATGGTTTTGATATTGTTATTTCAAGCATGTTCCCAACTAATTTTATTGCAAGTAAACTAAATAATGTGGATATTTATCAATATTGTTATGAGCCTTATGCCCCTTTCTGGGACCCTGTTTATGTTAATAACTCAACATTAATAAAACGCTTTGCTGCTTATATATTTAAACACATGTATTCGCGAAATGATGTATCCGCGACAAGAAAGGCTGTAAAGGTTTTTACACTATCACCAGAAACTAAGCAGTCAATATCTTCTATTTATAACGTAAACTCTGTTGTAACTTATTTAGGGGCTGATCTCAATTTTTATAGGCACCACGAAGAGCCGTCTATTTTCAAAAAATACAAGGGTAACCAGGTGCTCTTGCATAACACTGATTTTTCGCCTCCGAAAGGGACAGAATTTTTACTTGATTGCATGCCAGCCATAATAAGTAAAATACCAAGTGCTAAACTTTTAATAACATGTTCGTTGAATGACTCACAAAAAATTGAAAAATTAAGACGTGATATTGAAGTCAGAGGGATTGCGTCGAATGTTAATGTTTTGGGGTGGGTTCAGTATGAGCTTTTACCTTGTTACTACTCACTAGCTGATTTGGTCATATATTGTGGGACTAGTGATGGCAGTGGAGCTAGTTCAGTTAGCTTATTTGTTGTTGAGGCTATGGCCTGTGAGACGCCATGTTTACGTTCCAACGATAGTAAAAGCGAAGTTTTGGACGGTATAAATGGTGAATTGTTCAATCCGTTGGATCACAGCGAATTCATTGAAAAATGCACCTCGCTTTTGGCTAATCAAGATTTGCTTGATTTATATGCGTCTAAATGTAGGTCATACATCGAAAATAAATATTCCTGGGATAGTGCAGCTAAAATAGTCTATGATAATCTAAAAAGTGATAAATTATTGGTCATGCCGAAAAATGGTATTAAAAATGAATGAAAGAAAATGGCTCAGCCATGTTTATGTGCTCGACTTTTCTAGGGGAATAGCTGCGTTATCAGTAGTGTTGTGGCACTGGCAGCATTTTGCCTGTAAAAGGGTTGAAGAGACTTTTAAATTTCAAAAAGAGAGCAAACCTAAGGATTTTATTATTTCTGTAATTCTTAGTTTGTTAGCTGTGGTTTTCTATCTTGATATGGTTTCGTTTTGTTTACTTCCATACGGGCGTATTGGGCTTGTCTGTAGCATAAGCCTATTGATTGTGTTCATAGGGTTAGTAGAATTTAACGAGATAATTTTCTGTAGACATTTCACATAGAATCACTAAACGTAAGCAAAAATGGAGTAGGTATGAACACTTCTGAAGATAAAACTGAGAACTTTCTTTTTACTAAAGAATTTCAAAAAATTGATCCCGCTATGGTTGCTGAAGAATTGAAAAATAAAGGCTTTTTCTCTTTTTCAAAGGCATTTACCACAAAAGCGATTAATGCAATTGAGAAAGATGCAACAAAATCTAAATTAAACCTAAACGATAACAGAATTTGCGGTGTTTATGCGGAAACGCAATACCATCTCACTAAACTCCTTTGTGTTTCTAAGACTTTTTTTGATTTTGTAACATCAAACTTTGTATTTGATGTTTGTAGAAAACATCTAGGTGACGAATTTCGACTAAAGGCGCTGAGGTACTACGAGACATATGGTGGGCACCACATGCAGTGGCACACGGATAACAAGACTGACCGTGGATTTTCTCACATTCCAGGAATTATTATTATATTTTATATTTCTGATGTTAAGGAGGGTCAATTTCAATATATAGAAGGGTCACATTTATGGTCTGGAGAAAAAGCTTACAGTAATTACAGCGAGGAATTTATTAACAAAGAATATAAAGATAAGGTGAGAGATTTTAAATTGCCGAGTGGTTCTATGGTAATTTACAACACATATGGTATACACCGTGCGGAACCTGTTTCTAATAAAAGTTTTGTTAGAAAGAGTGTTTTCGCTCAGATTGACGCTCAAATTGAAGACGGCGAGCCAATTATTCTGGATAGTAAAATAATAACAAAGATGAACAGTGATGTTGCAATGTTCCTTGGGTTTGGTAAGCCGTCAAACTATGTGGCGTATCCTCCTACTTCGATAAATACATTGCCATTAAATAAAAACGTTTTAGGGATTTTCTTGAAATATGTAGTTATTCGATTTATGCGAAAAATTTACGACTTATCCCCAGGTTTCGTAAAGTCAGTTGTTAAAAAAAGTTTTAGGAAATAGACATAAATTAAGGTTAACTGGTGTTATATCTGGTTCCGGCGTATACCTTTTCATTAATTAAATTGTTTAGCGTCAACGTGTTAGCATATTTATTCTGAAACAATAAAGTACTTTGATTAACAATCGGTACACACTGTTCTAGCAATTAACAAGGAGACAAAATCATGATGAACACTCCTATTCTTTTTTTGATTTTCAATCGGCCTGATGAGACTGGCGCAGTCTTTGACGCCCTAAAAATCATAAAGCCTAAGTTTTTGTATGTTGCTTGTGACGGGCCTAGAGAACATATTAAAAGTGATTTAGAAAATGTTGCTAAAACAAGAGAAATCTTAGATCAAATAGATTGGGATTGTGAATTAAAGACCTTGTATAGAGACGTTAATCTTGGCTGCAAAATAGCAGTGAGCGAAGGAATTAATTGGTTTTTCCAGAATGTCGAGGAAGGAATAATCTTGGAGGACGATTGTGTTCCTGATGCTACCTTTTTTGATTATTGTTCTGAATTATTAGAAATTTACCGAGATGATAAAAGAGTTATGCATATTTCTGGGTTAAATTTTTTGCCTGGTCCGCTGGATTTGCAACCCAGCACAGATAGTTACAGCTTCTCTAAATATGCAGCTGTTTGGGGCTGGGCGACCTGGAGAACGGCCTGGATGTTATATGATGCAGATATTTTAAGTTGGCCTAAAGCCAAGGAACGGAATTTACATTATAATTTTTGCTTCAACAAAAGTGAAATGGCGGTATGGGAGAGTAAGTTCGATAGCGTTTACAAAAACCAGATTGATACTTGGGATTATCAATGGAGTTATTGTATATTTTTGAATAATGGGCTTTGCGTCACCCCTAATACTAATTTGATTTCGAACATTGGATTCAATGATAATGCGACGCATACCTTTTCTTCGGATAATCGCTCTCATCTACCTATCGGTTCGGTTGCGTTTCCATTAATTCATCCGTTACATGTCGTGCCAGATTATAATAGAGATTGGAATGAATTCGTTGCACATATAAATGTTCCTTTGTATAAAAGGGTCTCCAAAAAGGTGTTAAATTATCTAGGCGGGTATGAATTGGCTACATCTTTATATCATAAATTTTTAAATTATAAGAGATGATTGCTTTATAATTTGGCAGTGATCTTTTATACAGCTACTTAACAGTAACATTAACATTACTTTGGTTTCATTATGAAGATAAACATCGAACACAACGGGGATCTGCTTGCTTTAATTATAAAAGACTCGTACTCCAAACAAGGAATATCGTTTTTTACTGCAGAGGATTTGTCACAACAGCTTGCCTATATGAAGCATCCGTCAGGCACCATGATAAAGCCGCATGTCCACAATCCGGTCCGGAGGGAAGTTCACTTTACGCAGGAAGTGTTGATTATTAAACGTGGAATCCTTCGAGTAGATTTTTATGATGATAAGAAAACGTATTTTCAAAGTCATATTTTGGAGAAGGGTGATGTCATACTCCTTATTAAGGGGGGTCATGGTTTTGAGGTTATAGAAGAAGTTGAAATGGTGGAAGTAAAGCAAGGTCCCTATGCGGGGGATAATGATAAAACGCTGTTTGATCCAGTCTCCATAGACAACGTGCGTTTAGTTTGAGGTCTTAAAGATGTCTAATTTACCAATTCCAGTAAATGAACCATTGCTAGATGGCAATGAGAAGAAATATCTGAAGCAGTGTATCGATACTGGGTGGATTTCTTCAGAAGGACCTTTTGTTAAGTTATTTGAAAGTAAAATGGCTAATTTAGTTGATAGAAAACACGCAGTTGCAGTGACAAACGGTTCGTGCGCATTAGACATGGCTGTTACTGCTTTGGATATTAAAAAAGGAGACGAGGTTATTATGCCCGCGTTTACCATAATATCCTGCGCAGCTGCAATTGTTCGCGCTGGGGCGACACCAGTACTAGTTGATTCAGATTCTGCGACATGGAATATGGATGTGAGTAAAGTAGAAGATGCCATAACTAGCCAGACAAAGGCGATAATGGTAGTACATATTTTTGGGCTGCCTGTTGATATGGACCCTATTCTAGCTATGGTCAAAAAATATGATCTTAAACTGATTGAGGATGCAGCTGAGGCTATCGGTCTGACATATAAAGGAAAACCCTGTGGTAGTTTTGGTGACATAAGTACGTTTAGTTTTTATCCTAATAAAAACGTCACCACTGGAGAGGGTGGAATGGTTCTTATGAACGACTCAGATCTATTTTCACGCTGCTTGTCATTGCGAAATCTTTGTTTTCAAGCTGGCAAACGATTTGTTCACGAAGAGTTGGGCTGGAATATGAGAATGACAAATATACAGGCTGCCTTGGGTGTTGCGCAGGTTGAAAAGATTGGAGCCACTCTCGAAAGGAAAAGGTCTATTGGAGAACAATATCAGGTTCTGCTAAGTAGTTTAGAAGGTATAGAATTACCGTTAAGTTCTACCAACTATGCAGAAAATAATTATTGGGTTTTTGGAATCGTTCTTCAGGATGATATTCCAGCTGATACTAATCGTGTTATGAGACTTTTGTCACAGCAAGAAATTGGAACGCGACCGTTTTTCTGGTCTATGCATGAGCAACCTGTCTTTAATAGGATGGGCTTATTTGAGAGTGATTCACATCCTGTATCCGAACGCATTTCTCGACGGGGCTTTTATATTCCATCTGGCCTTGCAATTTCCGAAGAACAAATTGATAGAGTCGCATCTACGGTAAGGGGCGTAATTAACGGTTTAACCTAGCTTTAAGGCGAATGTTGATACCGTAACTATGGCTTTTATTTTTTTCATTTTTTTAAGTGCTAGTCCGACGATGCTAATTTCAAGTTGGCTAATGTGCCTTTCAAAACAATCCATGTGCGGTATGGGTGAATTTGGGGTTTTTCAGATAACTGAAATCATTTTGAGGACCTATTACCAATTCTGGCGTGTTAAAAATTAACTAAGGAGATTGCATTGGAAAATAGTCTGGACCTTACCTATCAGTGGTTTTTAGATAACTTGAATCACTTTCGCTGCTGATTGCTTGCGCGGTTGGTCCATCTCAAAATAATAGATAAAGAAATGATTATGGAAATACATTTTAACCCTGTGGTAAGTGGCCTGGCGACGACTCATTTAGATGGCACTAAACATAGTCATAAGGCTAATGGCTCATTCATATTGAGGTGGGTGCCGTTCACTCTTTAGAGAACAAAACTAGTATGCCACTGCATTTGATTGAGACCCTGAGTGGTAGTTACTTGTGTGAAGATGATATTGAACGGTTAGAAGATATATATGGGCGCTGTTAGATGATAAATAAGTTGAAAGTATCAATAATTACTGTGGTTTTCAATCGCGTTGAGACGATAGCTAGCGCAATAAAAAGTGTACAGATACAGGAATATCCCAATATATCGCATGTCATTGTTGACGGCGGGTCTACAGATGGGACTATGGAGAGAATAAAAGAGCTTCAGTCCGCTAACCAGATAGTAAATAGTGAGCCTGATCAAGGGATATACGATGCTCTGAACAAAGGTATTAAGATAGCGGATGGTGATATTGTTGGCTTGGTCCACTCGGATGATTTTTTTTCTGATGAGTTAGTTATTTCAGATGTTGTATCTGCTTTTTCTGACCCTAATGTTCAACTAGTTTACGGTGATTTAAATTATGTTGAAGAGCCCAATACCAATAAGGTTGTCCGACACTGGGTTGCAGGCCCGTTTAAAGCTCAAAAGCTAAGAATGGGATGGATGCCGCCTCACCCAACTGTATTTGTTCGAAAATCTTTGTTTGATCAATTAGGCGGATATGACACATCATTTAAAGTCTCAGCTGACTATGATGCGATGTTGCGTTTTTTCCAAATGGGAATTTGTTGTGCCTATATCCCTCGCGTACTTGTCCAAATGCGATTGGGTGGGTTGAGTAATCGTGGATTTAAGAATATAATTACTAAAATGAATGAAGATTATCGAGCTATAAAAAAGAATGGTGCAGGAGGCATAGGCACGTTGGTGTTGAAAAACGTATCTAAAATTCGTCAATTTATCACTTAATTTTTTGACAAATTGAATTTATATTATTTCTGCTAAATTGACGTGTTGCTATTGAGGCTTAAAGAAGTTTTCATTGCTGCTTAAGACTAGTTAAAACTATATTCATGTGTTAAGGCTAGTTCTTTGGATTAACCTAATCCTGTGCATTCGATCACTGCACAATAACAGCCTGCAGATAAGGAATGTGATCGATATATTGATAATATCGTGAGAACCTTTTTCTCAATAAATGGTAAAAGTATGCTAACAAATAAACGTATTTTAGTAGTTGGTGGAGCAGGATTTATAGGGTCTAATCTTATAGAACATTTGGTGGAGCATAATTCTGTGGTTTCTATCGATAACTACTCTACTGGAAAGATAAATAACCATGTAAAAGGCGCGGAATATAGGGCGGGTAATGCAAAAGATATTGGTCTAATTGCAAAAGATGACTTGTTTGATATCGTATTTCACCTTGGAGAATATTCTCGAGTAGAAAGCAGTCTTTCCGAGATAGATAAAGTGCTTGAATATAATCTTTATTCCATCTTTCCAGTAGTACAGTACGTGAAATCAAAAGGAGCCAAGTTAATTTACTCAGGCTCAAGTACCAAATTTGGTGATAATGGCGCTAACAAGCATGCTAGCCCATATGCTTGGACTAAATCGATTAATACTGAGTTTATAAAGAACTTTGCTGATTGGTATGGTCTAAATTATGCGATCGTCTATTTCTATAATGCCTATGGTAATAAAGAGATATCTGAAGGGAGTTACTCTACCCTTGTTGCTAAATATATAAACATATGCAGCAGTGGAGCTGAAGCGCTGCCGGTTGTTACACCTGGAACGCAGTTACGTAACTTCACTCATGTCTCCGACATAGTTTCTGCTTTAGACTTAGTCGCAGAAAAAGGGAGTGGTGATGATTTTGGTATTGGTTCTGATCAGAGTTACTCAGTGCTAGACGTTGTGGCTATGTTTGGTAAAAAAGTAGAGTGGTTGCAAGAAAGGCAGGGTAATCGGCTTACTGCAGAGCTAAAAACAGAGAAAACTAAGGCATTGGGTTGGAGTCCAGTCGAATCGCTTAAAAAATATATTGAAAAAAATATGCCATAATTTAAATAGGGTTTACGTTGGCTTACAGCATCTAAAACCAAAAGAATAATAAAAAAGAGGCTTTGTAAATGTCGTTTAAAAAAGGTATTAGTATTTTACGCGATCATGGGTTGGAAAAATTTATAAAGCGTTTTTTTATTTTTTTATCTCAAAATATATTTACTTATAGAACGTATAATTTCTACAAAAAATCATTAAATGACTCAGAAAAGGTTGATCTGGAGTTAAAGGGCCGTGACCCTGCTTTAATTATTATTCATCACTCAACTGAATTGGATAGCCTTATTCAGGATGGGTTTAACTTTGGTCCTTATCAAGATGTTTACGATATCAGAAAATTACTTAACGAGGGTGCGATACTTTTTTGTGTTTTCTTTGGGAAAAACTGGGCACATACGAGCTGGGCCTCAATAGGTAATGGTTCGAGTATTGATCCTTTTTTTGGAAAGCTACAATACCAAAACGAAGGTTATATTGGTACTTGTTCAACAAATCCAGATTGCAGAGGTTTGGGGCTATATCCTTATGTTTTATTGAAAATATGCGAATTCTTTGAAATAAGAGGAAAAACTTCTGCGCTAATTAGTACAGCTAAAAATAATGCGCCTTCGATTACAGGCATATCTAAGGCTGGTTTTAATATTTACTCTGATGGATATAATCTTAATCTCGCAGGCTGCAAATTCTGGGTAGTAAATAAGCCATAAAGCTAGTTTTGATATATTAAGGTATCAGTCTGTTGGTGTCGGAGGTGAAATTCAGCTTGCGGATTCAATAAACATGCAAGCAGAAGATAATAGGGTTGATGCAGTACTTTTAAATGACAAACGTTTTGATTGTGGTAATATTTAAGGCTATGTAGAGGCTATTAAGCATATATCCTCAAATTATAAATTCGATTAAAGATATTTATATAAATAGTTTTGATGGTATTATTAAAAATGGTACAAACAACTTGTTTGTAGAATTTATAAGTTTCAAATAGGGCATACATTTAAAGAAAGCTGTTTGTATAATTTAAATTATACTTTTCTTTACATGATTAAATAGTTATCAATCAACATGTTTAGAAATTGAATTTATACTCATGAACCAAAATAGTAAATTAAACGATGAAATTGATTTAAGGGATTTATTCTTTATACTTAGTGGTGGCAAAATTTATATAATTCTTATTTCGATTATATCTGTTTTTCTTGCGTCTTTTCACCTTCAATCTGCGGAAAGAAAATATTCTGTTGAATATAATCTAAAACCTGTGGGTGAAAAAAAAAGTAGCCCATCATTCTCTGGGTTGGGTGGTTTTGCATCACTTGCTGGCATTCAATTACCAACCAGTTCAAACACTGATTTTAATATATTTAAAGAACTCATAACTGCGCCAGAAGTTTCAGAAATAATCTTTGAAAATAAAAAAATCATTAGAGATATATTTAGATCTGAATGGGATGAGACACTT
>Ga0209119_1002473_pt1 | contig 16914 bp, 12 predicted proteins | sample COG_03_FD_184747 | JGI IMG/M metagenome (GOLD analysis project Ga0209119, IMG submission 184747) | Pelagic Microbial community sample from North Sea - COGITO 998_met_03 (SPAdes) (version 2) | ecosystem: Environmental > Aquatic > Marine > Neritic zone/Coastal water | place: Helgoland, sampling... | reverse complement strand
AGCAGGCTGCCGATAATATCAGTCTCGCTGAGGGAGAGTTGCGGATTGGCACTATAGCCGATGGCGAACGCTATCTCTTTGTTGTGGTCTACGGCCAATATCCCTCTCGCCAGCAGGCCGAACAAGCCACTGCACAGTTAGTTGAATTAAATCCGCAATTGGATTTTTGGATTCGAACTATTGCCTCTATACGCCAAGCCGATTGACGAGCTTACTATGTGTTGGTGACGGTTCTCAGTCTCTTATCTGCTAGCTGCGACGCTGTAAATAAGGTATAAACGAAGCCACTGAAACCAATAATTCCCTGTACTTCTTGAGAGCTCTTTATATGAGTACCCATCAGTCTGCAGCCGGGCAGCTTATTTTTCGCCTCTTCAAATACACTGTCTATGCACTGCTAACCTACAATATTTATCTTTTCTTTCAAGAGGAGTGGCTGGCCACCGAGCAGACTTTTAGTCAGGGTATTGTATTCTCTGATCTAATTTCTGGATTTGCCGCCACCATAGATACAGCGGCTTGGGTTTTATTGTTGCTTTTGTTTGAGCTGGAGACCTCGGTTATTGATGATCGGGTGTTGCGACAGCCGCGGGTTAAATACAGCTTTATCGCCCTTCGGGTGGTTTCCTATAGTTTTATTCTCTATGCCTTTTACGGTTACTTCGACAAGATGCTACTGACCTACGATATAAGCCCCTTTGCTCTTGAGGGTTTGGCCGACAATCTGTGCGGTCTGGTGGGGCAGGGTTATGCCAGTATTATTACTATCGACGAATATCCGCTTTTGGATGCTCAGAGTTGTTTGGCGCTGAACGGTCAAGATATCTATAGGCTCAATGGTCAGCAGGTCATAGGTACATTACGGGACTGGCAAGCGGTGCAATGGTTGGCTTGGGTTGATGTGATCAACTCTATTACCTGGGTCGGCGTGGTGATTATTTTGGAAGTGGATGTGTGGCTGCAGCTACAGGGACGCTTTCAGGGTAGCCTGGTTACTCTAAGTAATCTGATTAAAGGGGTTTTCTACAGCATACTGTTTGCCGCAGCGGCCTACTGGGGCGCGCTGGGCGACTTCTTAGATTTTTGGGATGCGTTTATGTGGCTGGTGGCCTTTGTGTTTATTGAGATGAATCTATTTCGCTGGCAGGCTGAAACCAGTTCGGAGTAGTGTTTGCTGAATAGAAACGAGTGGCTCTATTTATCCTGAGCCACTAACAATTCTAACTAAGCAGTCGAGCTACCCTACCCTACATAGGCAGTATGGCCAGAGTAAGCTTGGATAGACAGGTTAATTTGCCGCGATCATCTTCCAGGCGGATCTCCCAGATATGCGAGCGGCGACCCAAATGAATCGGTCGCGCCGTACCAGTGACCAATCCACTTGAGACAGACCGCAGGTGACTGGCGCTGACTTCTTGGCCGAGACATTTGGTGGTGGCAAAGTCAATCACATGGGCACCGGCGATACTGCCCAGTGTCTCTGCAAGCACGACATTGGCACCGCCGTGAACCACGCCATAGGGCTGAAAAGTTCGCGCATCAGCCGGCATGGTTCCAGTCAAGTAATCATCTCCGACTTCAGTAATTTTAATACCCAGATGCTCAACAATGGTGCCACTGTTCATCTTGCCATTCATCATTTCAAGGTTGGGTCGATTGTGCCAAATACTGCTCATAGACATTCCCTAGGCTCTCAGGCGCTTATACTTAACTCTGGTGGGTTGTGAGTCTGTACCTTTGCGGCGAATATAGTCTTCGTGGTATTCGCTGTAACCGCCGGGAAAGAACTCCATATGGCTCTCGCCTTCATAGGCCAGAATATGCGTGGCAATACGGTCGAGGAACCAGCGGTCGTGAGAGATAACCATAACGCAGCCAGGAAAGGAGAGAATCGCTTCTTCTAGGGCGCGCAAGGTTTCAATATCCAGATCATTTGACGGCTCATCAAGCAGCAAAACATTGGCGCCCTGTTTTAAGGTGTTGGCCAAATGTAGACGACCGCGCTCACCACCGGAGAGTTCACCGACGCGCTTCTGCTGGTCGGAACCGCGGAAGTTAAAGCGACCGGCGTAGGCTCGCGAGGAGACCTCATAGCTGCCGATGGTGATCATATCGTGGCCACCGGAAATGGCTTCCCAAACATTGTGATTGTCGTTTAGGGAGTCGCGGCTCTGCTCAACATAGGCCACCTTGACTGATTCACCGAGGCTAACTGTGCCGCTATCTGGTGTTTCAGTGCCGGCAATCATTCTGAATAGGGTGGATTTACCTGCACCGTTGCCGCCGATAATGCCGACTACTGAACCTTTTGGAATCGCCACCGAGAAATCATCAATCAGCACCTGATCGCCAAAGCCTTTGCAGACATTGTTTAGTTCAATGACCTTGTCGCCGAGGCGCTCGCCTGGGGCTATATAGATCTCATTGGTTTCATTGCGGGCTTGGAACTCCTGAGAGTTCAACTCGTCGAAGCGAGCCAATCGTGCCTTACTCTTGGCCTGACGACCCTTGGTGTTTTGACGTACCCATTCCAGTTCCTGCTTCAGTGCCTTCTGTCGAGTGGCCTCCTGCTTGGATTCAGTTTTCAAGCGCCGGACTTTGCCGTCCAACCAAGTGGAATAGTTGCCTTCGTATGGAATGCCGTGACCGCGATCCAGCTCGAGAATCCAGCCGGCGACATTGTCGAGGAAGTAGCGATCGTGGGTTACTGCAACCACAGTACCGGCAAATTCTTCGAGGAATTTTTCCAGCCAGAACACTGAGTCAGCATCCAGGTGGTTGGTGGGCTCATCCAGTAGCAGCATATCGGGCTTGGATAGCAGCAGGCGACAGAGAGCAACACGGCGACGTTCACCACCGGATAGGGAGGTGACATCCGCATCCCAAGGCGGCAGACGCAGAGCATCTGCGGCGACATCTAAGGCGTGATCGAGATTGTGTGCATCCCAGGCTTCAATGATTTCTTCCAGCTCCCCCTGACGTTTCGCCAGCGCATCAAAATCCGCTTCGGGGCTGGCATAGTCGGCGTAGACCTGGTCCAGTTCCGCAAGCGCATCCACAGCCTCGCGAACACCGTCTTCAACATTGCCGCGCACATCTTTGTCCGGATCCAAATGGGGTTCCTGAGCCAGATAGCCAACCTTGAGGCCGGGCATGGGTCGCGCTTCACCTTGGAATTCGGTATCCAGGCCGGCCATAATTTTCAGCAGCGTAGACTTACCGGAACCATTGAGGCCGAGCACACCAATTTTGGCACCAGGGAAAAAAGAGAGTGAGATATCTTTAAGGATTTCGCGCTTCGGAGGAACAATTTTGCTCACCCGGTTCATTGTGTATACGTATTGGGCCATGGGTTAAGACGTCGCCTATGTGCAGATTAAAGAGTGCGCAGTGTAGCGGAATACCGAGCTTGAGAGAATTGCCAATGGGCAATTAGTGGTTGCTGGTTGATCAGACTCCGCCGGCTGGAGAAGCCGGTAGAGGTTTGACGAAAAATTTCTGGAAATGCTTCCCTGCCTAGGATGATGCGCAACTCAACATAGAGTTGGTGCGCAGCTCTGCGTAGGGTTAATACACAGCTCTACATAGGGTTGATGCGTAACCAGGGCTTCATCAAAAAGCCAAATGGATTGGTCAGTTTAATCGGTGCTGACAGGGCTGAGAGGCAAATACATTCGCCATTCTGTGCGCCCATGGGCTGATGTACATCGCCGGGTTCGCGGACCAAGAAATCACCCTCGCGGTAGACTGCGTTCTCATCGGAGAAGCTGCCTTTCAAAACCACTGTGTACTCAAGGCCCTGGTGGTCATGCTTAGGTGTCTTGCCGCCGGCACAAATCTTGTGCAGCGCTACTTCAAATTCACTCTGTCCAGTCTCAAAGCGAGCCACGTCCACTGATGCGGTGAGACGCTTCCAAGTCTGAGAGACAAGGTTGTTTTTCATCAGCTTGCTAACGCTAAAGGGATAGCTTGTGCGCTTGTGCTCGGTTACGACTGGAGCCTGTGGGGCGCTGTCGAGATTGGCCATCACTGACTCAAAGGCATGGTCTTCCAGCTCCAGAGGTTTGGCTTCACTCATCAGCTGGGCACCCACTTGGTCGAGGCGCAGCAGAGACGCGCGACACTTGGAACAAAAGTGCAGGTGTGCGGAGACACAGATTGAGGGTGCTGTGGCTAAGGTTCCCGCGGAGAACTCTAAGAGCATGGTTTCATCGGGATGGAATTGGCTTGAGTTGTTCATTCTTGCGCCTCTGTGGACACTATTACTTGCATTTTTTGTAGCGCCAGACGCACACGTGATTTAACGGTGCCCAGCGGTAACCCCAGTTCGGCAGACGCTTCGGCGTGGGATTTACCTTCCAGGTAGACCTTGCGCAAAATTTCATCTTGCTCTTTCGGCAGCTGAGCTAGAGAGCTCTGTACCTTGTCTTCGCTGCGCTTTTGCTGCAGCAGTGAGATCGGTGTCTCTTCATCTGGCTCATGCCAGAAGTCTTCATTTTCCAGGGGAAGATGTTGGGTATTGCTCTTGCGGCGCAGCATATCGATGCGGCAGTTTCGCGCAACAGTATAGATCCAGGTGGTTGCTGAGGCTTTCTCGGCATTGTAACCACCAGCCTTGTTCCACACTTTAATCATCACTTCCTGAACTAAATCGTCTCCAAGCCCTGGGAACCAACCTTCGTTGCGGCTGGCATGGGCAAAGCCCTTGAGCAGTGGGCCAAAATGTTTAAACAACTTGGCAAAGGCCGCGCGGTCGTGAGTCTCGCCCACAGAAATAAGCAGCTGACTCCACTGGTCAGAGCGCTTTTCTGTAGATTTGAAGACGGCCACGCGATCACCATTGGGTCTAGGAGTTGCTGGAGTTTTAGTTTCTATGCTGTGCAGGCTCATCGAGCTGGTCCCTACTTTATCATCTTTTATCGCAGTTTTACGCCCCATGCGGGCAATTGGATTAAATCTATAGTGACTATTTACCCTCTGATCATAGGTTGCTACTAGTCTTTGAGCCCATTGTGGTTCGTCTTACGTATATACTGCGATTCATAAAAATATCGTCCTTATAAAAATAAATCTTCAGGATAAAACATTGAAAAAAGTTCTTATGCCCGTTGCTGTGCTCGTTGCAGCTGCAGCCATCTCAGTCATTATTAACATTCTGCGTCCAGCGCCTCTAAAACTAGAGGCTCCAGATACAGCAGTGGCGGTAAAAACTCTGACGCTCTATTCCCAGAGTGCCGATTTGCTGGTTGAGTCCCAGGGCACAGTGTTGCCACGTACTCGTACTCAGCTGATTTCAGAGGTCTCCGGTGCCGTATTAACTGTGTCGCCCCAGTTTGTGGTGGGTGGCACCTTTAAGGCGGGAGATGTTTTGCTGCAGTTGGATCCCACCGACTACGAAGTTGCACTGCAGCGTGCCGAAGCTCGCCTGATTAGCATGAATGCCCAGGCCACTTTTGAACTGGCTCGGGCCACTCAGGCACAAAAAGAGTGGGCTATGACCGGCCGCCCAACGTCGGAGGCACCACTGTTGGCTCTCCGTGAGCCCTATTTGGCAGAGGCTCGGGCCAATGTTTTGCAGGCTGAAGCTGAAGTCAAACAGGCCAGACTCAAGCTCGCCCGCACCACCATTCGCGCGCCCTATGTGGGAATGGTTTCGGCAAAAACTGTCGACATAGGTCGCTACGTCACCGTGGCCACGCCTCTGGGTGAAATCTTTGCCATCGACTCTGCTGAGGTGCGGTTGCCGCTGACGGAAAAGGATCTCGCCCGTATCGATCTAATCAAACACAGCGGCAATGCCGAGCTGCCCGCAGTGACGCTAAATGCTACCGTCGCCTCTCAGCCGGTGCAGTGGTCCGCGAAAGTGGTGCGCTCGGAGGGCGTGGTTGATCAGCTCAATCGCTCCCAGTATCTGGTTGCGCAAATTAATGATCCCTATGGGGTTGTAGGCAGTGCCACTGACAATGGCTCTCCGTTGCTTATGGGCACCTTTGTCCGTGCCGAAATTGTCGGCAAGACTATCAACAATGTTTACGCCGTACCGCGCCATGCGCTAATGGAAGGCAATAAAGTCGCGCTGGTGGATAGCCAGAAGCGTCTGCGCCTAACCTCAGTTGAAAGCTCCCACGGCGACGACCAGTTCTACTATGTGAACGCAGGTCTGGTGGACGGTGCTGAAATTATTGTCAGTGCTATGGGCGCCGCGATTGAAGGCATGTTGGTCAGACCTGTAGGAAGTGCCAACTAATGCAAAATCCCACAGACCCCATGCAACCCAGCACTGGCCTAATGGCTTGGTTTACCCGCAACCCTGTGGCGGCCAACTTGCTGATGCTGTTTTTACTCTGCGCTGGCATTTTCAGCTCGTCGGATATGAGCAAGGAGATGTTTCCCAGAGGCGAGACTGATGCGATTCAGATCAGTGCTCCCTATCTTGGTGCTGCCCCGATTGAAGTGGAAAAAGCAGTTATCCTGCCCATGGAGGCGGCGCTGCAGGGTTTAAAGGGCATAGAAGAGATCCGTTCGTTCGCCGATCGCGATATGGCTTCTATAGTGCTCGATGTTGAGTCCGGTGAAGATATTAATGAACTCATGGCGCTGGTTGAAAACCGCATCGACAGTATTGTTAATCTGCCGGTGAATCTAGAAAAGCCTACAGTTAAACGCATGGATAACTTTGGCTGGGCTCTGGGCATAGCGGTCTCTGGTGATATGGATCAGCGTACCCGTAAAGAGATGGGCCAACAGATGTTTGACGAGGTTCAGGCATTGCCTGAGGTCAAGCGCGCGCAGCTCTGGGGCGATGGTGACTATGAGATCTCCATTGAAGTAAAAGAAACCCGCCTGCGGGAACTTAACCTGACCCTTGCCGAGGTTGCTCAAGTATTGCGCAACTCATCGCTGGACTTGCCCGCTGGTATGATTCAGGCAAGCAATGGCAATGTCTTATTGAGAACTCAGGGCAAGTCATACAGTGGTACAGAGTTTGCCAATATTGTTTTGCGCAGCGGCGATGATGGCAGCCAGTTGCTGCTCTCCGACGTAGCCACAATTAAAGATGCGTTTACCGAGGCCCCAAGCCTTTTACGCTTTGATCGCCAGGACGCGTTTTCCATCGGCGTGTTTACTCTCGATGATCAAGACCTGATTACTATCAGCAGGGCGGTCCAAGACTATGTAGATATGAAGCGGCCGCAGTTGCCCGAAGGGCTGAGCATTGCGACTTTTAATGATGACTCCTTTCATTTGCTGGGGCGTCTCGACATGATGCTGAGCAATCTGGCTGCCGGTGCGATTTTGGTGGCAGTGGTTTTGGGCCTGTTCCTAAATCTGCGTGTTGCCGCCTGGGTTGTGGTGGGTATTCCGGTGAGTTTTCTCGGTGCCATCTGGCTGATGCCAGTGAATCCCTTTCCGGTAAATATCAATGTACTGAGTCTGTTCGCGTTTATTTTAGTACTCGGGATTGTGGTGGACGACGCCATTGTTATTGGCGAGAGTGTTTTTACCGAGGTCAAGGACGAGGCCGATAGAGTCCTGGCCCAGAGCAGTGACCCCAATCAGGTCTATGTGGCGCCAATGGCGACGGTGATTGCCGGAGCCAAGCGAGTGGCCATTCCTTCCACCATAGGTGTACTGACCACGGTGGCCGCTTTTGCGCCCTTACTATTTGTTGGCGGCACCATGGCGCCTATGTATGAAGCTCTATCTGTAGTGGTGATTCTGTGTCTGCTGTTCTCATTAGTTGAGTCAAAGTTGATCTTGCCTGCGCACCTGGTGGGGCTAAAGTTTGGTGGTTCGAAAACATCACAGAATATTCTCAGCGCTACAATTGAGCGCTGGCAGCAGGGTATTAGTGCAGGGTTAAGCACTTTTATTGAAACCCGCTATCAGCCGTTTTTGAAAAAATGTATGAAAAATCGCTATGTTACTTTGGCGACCTTTATTGGCGTACTGATGATTTCCATCTCGACTCTGAGCGGCGGTATCGCCCGGTTTGAATTTTTCCCGGATGTCCCCGGTGATGATATTCATGCAGTGGTCACTATGCAGGATGGCAGTTCTACAGAGAATTTCAATGAGGCGCTGCTGGCCATTGAAGAAGCTATTTACCAAGTCGACAGCGATTTTATGGCGGCTAACCCTAAAGCTAAAAGCCTCTTGGCTCACACCTTCTTCTGGACTCAATCAGATGTCTCAGCGAGTTTTCGGGTGGAGCTCACACCTGGAGAGAGTCGTCCTTTAAGTGCGGTTGATGTGGAGAAGCTGTGGCGTAAAGAAGTGGGTACTCTGCCCAATGTGCGCAAGCAGGATTATTACTCCAGCAGCAGTGCCGGGGGTGGAGCGAAGATTAATATGTCACTCTATGGGCCTGATCCAGAGCAGTTATCACTGGCCGGTGTCGCTCTAGCCAACAAGCTTGGCGAGTATGACGGCGTGTTTGATATCTACAACTCCCAAGGTGTTGGTGGCCGTGAAATTCTGATCAGCTTAAAACCCTATGCCAGTCAGCTGGGTATCTCCATGGCGGATGTGGCCCGCCAGGTGCGTCAGGCATTTTATGGCGAGGAAGTGCAGCGCCTGCAGCGTGGGCCCCACACTTTAAAAGTGATGGTGCGTTATCCCCTTGCGGAGCGCAGCTCAATTGCGACTCTGGAAGATATGCATATTCGCACTGCCAGTGGCCAGGCCATTGCGATCAGTGAAGTAGCGGATATTCGCCTGGGTTTAGGTTTGGCAAAGATATCCCGAATTGAGCGCAAGCGCGCAGTGACGATTACCGCGGATGCCGATGCCTCGAAGGTGCAGAGTAGTTCAGTGATCGATGATATTCGCGATAATTTTATCCCTCAGCTACTGCTCGACTATCCCAGCGTTGAGTTTGGTGTCTCCGGTGCCAGTCAGGAAGAGTCTGACTTAATTGGCCGTTTAATGATTGCCGGTGTGGTATCGCTTTTCTTGATTTATGGCCTGTTGGCAGTGCCGCTGCGCTCCTATGTGCAGCCACTAATAATTATGTCAGTGATTCCCTTTGGTTTTGTCGGGGCGGTAATTGGCCATATCCTCTTTGATATGGCGATTAGTTCCCTGTCCATCGCCGGTTTGATTGCCCTGTCTGGGGTAGTGGTGAATGACAGCTTGATCTTGGTGGAGTTTGCCAACCGTGCCCGAGAGTTTGAAGACAGTGAAGAAGACGCACTGCTGGCCGCTGGTAAGCGTCGCTTTAGAGCGATCCTGTTGACTACGTTGACCACCTTTGTTGGGCTGCTGCCGATGCTCTTTGAAACCAGTATGCAGGCACAGTTTGTGATTCCTATGGCCCTGTCTCTAAGCTTTGGCATTTTGACTGCCACCGCGATTACGCTGATTTTGATTCCCTGTTTGTATCTGATTTCCCACGATCTGAAGTTGGGCGTGGCGCGGGTGACTGGGTCTATGAAAGTAACCCAGGAATAACATTTCTGCTCGCCTCGATCTCTGGGTGGGCTCCCCTGGAGTCTGTGAAAATTAGAACCCCACCTCAAAAACACACATTTTTGAGGTGGGGTTTTTTTATATTTAAGAGTCTTATCTGTGTCGGTAACAAGTTCCAAATTCGATAATTTATTAAAATATCACCCGGTCGATCTCTGGTTTCACTTCAGTAGCTAATTAAAGCGCTTCGGCTCAATAGCCCTGCTTATGAGCTTTTTAAGAGACTAGTTTAGTTAGCGCCACTAAAGCGTTTCAATTACTCGCCAATTTTTTTGTTGCCAAAATTCGCTCACTGCGTCGGCGGTTTTTCCACGACGTCTCTTAAGAGGAAATATGTTTCATGCAATAAAAAGCCGCTGGCACAGTTCAAGCGGTTACAAGGATGTTCTTGTCTTAGCGATTCCCCTGGTTATCACCACAAGTGCAGGCAGTCTGCAGAGCTTTATCGACCGGATGTTTCTCTCTTGGTTTGATCCCAATGCCCTGGCCGCAACCGTGCCAGCAGCCCTCGTGAGTATGACGCTCACTGCGGTGTTTCTTGGTTTGGCCAGCTATGTGGGAGTGTTTGTCGCACAGTATTATGGTGCCCGTGACCATGCACGAATTGGCGCGGCAGTCTGGCAGGGTTTTTACACCATAGTCCTGTCTCTGCCGGTGGTGATTCCGATTTACTTTTATATAGTTCCGATATTTCAAATGATTGGTCATGACCCCGTATTGCAGGTAATGGAGGCAGATTATGCGCGAGTTGTCATTCTCACCATTCCCATTGCTATTGTCTCGGCCTCCCTGACAGGATTCTTCTCGGGTATTGGTCGCACCTCTGTGGTGATGTGGAGCAACCTATTGATCACTGTCCTAAACGTCGTTCTAGATTATGGTTTGATTTTTGGTCATATAGGCATGCCGCGTATGGGAGTGGAGGGCGCTGCATGGGCGACCTTTATTGCTCTTTTGGCGGGCACTGCTATGCAGTTGTGGGTGTTTTTTATTCCCAAGTATCGTCACACCTATAACAGTCTTTCTAGCTGGCGGTTTGACTGGGAGCTGTTTCGTCGTCTACTACGTTTTGGCTTGCCTGTAGGTTTCCAAGCTCAGATGCAGATGCTAGCTTGGACATTATTTGTTTTACTGATCGGTAAGATTGGTATCGCGGCACTGACTGCCCACAGTATTGCCATGAATGTCTTTATGCTGATGGTTATGCCGGTGATGGGAATGAGTATCGCGGTATCCATTTTAGCTGGGCAGAGTTTGGGCGCCGAGGATCCAGATTCCGCCGAGCGGGTAACCTATTCTGCTATTCACCTGTCTTTACTATTTTTTGTTGTGGCTGGCCTGCTATTGGTCACTCAGCCCAATTGGTTTATTGCGCCTTTTGTTCAGGGCATGACACCAGCGGTCTATGCCAGCACCATACCTTTGGTAAAAGACCTGCTAACCGTTGTGGCGATGTTCTGTGTGTTTGAAGCTATTTCGATGATGATGGCTGGCGCCCTAAAAGGTGCGGGTGATACTCATTTTGTTGCCTGGGCGAGTATTCTCTGCAGTTGGTTAGTATTGGTTTTGCCTACTGCTTTGTTGGCCTATTTTTGGCATGGCAATTTGCTCTGGTCATGGTTATTCTTTTTGCTTAGCGGCTTCACCATGTGTCTGGTTCATTGGTTGCGATTTAGAGCGGCAAAATGGAAATTACTGCGGGTTACGGCTTAGCGATTAAAAGGTGTAATGGTTGCTGAAAAACTCGGTGGCAAGGTCAGTGCTAATGTTATTCTTGGCTGGCGCTAAAAATTGTTTAGTAGATGAAAAGGGTGTTTGGCTAAGATGACCGATAAAACAGATCAAGTAGAGCTCTATGCTCAACATCTAAGTGAAAAAGTCAGCCGGTTTCAGGCTATTCTGGCGGCTACAGATTTTGATGAAATCGTTATTGCCGCCGGCGATAGCAAAATGCAGTTTGCCGACGATATGGCCTATCCTTTTGTCGCTAACCCCTATTTTCGTGAGTGGGTGCCCCTGGGTAAACGCCATGGTTCCTATTTACAGATTTCATCTAGCTCGGATCGTCCGCGTCTGTTCCTGCTCTGTGTTGAGGATATTTGGCACACCGCCCCTCAGAGTCTGCCTGCAGGTTTTGAATCGGGATTAGAGGTCGTTGAATATGCCAACCTTGACGAGTTGAAAAAGCATCTCTCTGATAGAGAGCAGGGCACTGCTTATATAGCGGAGAATAACAGTCTTGGTGTTGCACCAGAGTGCTGGAATCCTAAATCGGTCACCAGTCAAATAGACTACCAGCGTCGAGGCAAAACTGCTTATGAGCAGGACTGCGTGCGTCAGGCAAATCGTCTGGCAGTGCCAGCCCATCGCGCTGCCTATGACGCTTTTATGGCCGGCGCATCTGAGTTGGAAATCGCGGCTGCCTATCTGCGCGGCTGTGACTGCAGTGAAAATGAAATGCCCTACGGTATTATTGCCGGCGTCAATGAGCATGCCGCTGTTCTGCACCATCACAATTTAGATAAAACTCGACCCACACCGCGGAGCTTTTTAATTGATGCTGGGGTGGCAATGAACGGCTACGCCTCGGACATTACCCGCACCTATGCCTATGATTCGGGTTCTGATTTTGCCGCGATGATTGAAGCTATGGATGTGGCACAACAGCAGCTAGTAGTCAGTGGTGGTATTGGCAAGAGTCCGGTTGACCTGCATGTGCAGTCCCATTTAAAGATCGCTGAAATACTGCGCCAGTTTGATGTGCTTAATGTCTCTGCAGAAGAAGCCTTTACCTGTGATATTAGCGGAACTTTTTATCCTCATGGTCTGGGTCATCATCTCGGCTGCAATGTTCATGACAAAGGCGGCAACCTAGCCAATGCTCAGGGTGATCTATTGCCTGCTCCAGAGAAGTATCCTAAGCTGCGCGCCGCCGCGCCAATGGTAGCCAATCAGATTCATACAGTTGAACCGGGACTCTATTTTATTCCGGCGTTATTGGAGAAACTGCGGCAGGGCGAGCATGGTGCCAAGATTAACTGGTTGCGAGTGGAGGATTTTCTACCTTACGGCGGCATTCGTATCGAAGATAATATTATTGTCCAGGCCGATGGGTCTTTAGAGAACCTAACGCGGGATGCATTTCGGGATTTAAGCTAATGAAAAAGCTACAGATATTCACTACCGGTGGCACCGTGGATAAAATTTATTTTGATGCCCTGAGCGAGTTTCAGATTGGTGATCCAGTAGTGGGTCCCATTTTAGAGAGTATGAATGTGGGCTTTGAATTTTATGTTGATGAGTTGATGCGCCTGGACAGTTTGGATATGACTGATCAGCACCGTCAAACTATTCAGCAGCGGGTCAGTGAATGCGATGCTGAGTATATTTTGATTATGCACGGCACTGACGGCATGGTTGAAACGGCTGGTTGGCTTGGGGGTATCGGCAATAAAAAAATTATTTTTACCGGTGCAATGCAGCCGGCAGCTTTTTCTGACACCGATGCAGTGTTTAATATTGGCTGTGCAGTGGGTGCGCTGCAGATGGTTGAAGATGGCGTTTATATTGTTATGAATGGTCAGGTGTTTGCCGCTGACCATGTGGTTAAGAATCGTGCTGCTCATCGTTTTGAGGCTGTTGATTAGGTACAAACCGCAGCTATAAGGGGGCCTCAGATTCAGTTTTGGCTGCTATTCTGGGACTAGAAGGCTGGGACTAGAAGGCTGGGTTTAAAGAGCTGGGTGCGAATAGATCCTAGCCATACCCTTGCGATCGGTCCCATGTACGTCATTATTTTCAGCGTTCGCACAACTCGCTGTCGCTCAGACAAGTGCTCTCTTTTTCCGAAAATAATGACTCCCATAAGCGGGCCCCGATTGATCGCAAGGCTATGCCCAGGGTCTATCTGGATTATTGTGGTCCAGCCATGAAGTGGGTTCGGTTATCACTGCACCCTCTGTCATCCTGAGCGAAGTCGGAAGATCTCATTGCCCTGTAGCACCGGTCTTAGAAAAGGCTCTATAAAAGGTCCTATAAAAGGCCCTATAAAATCATTAGTCTGGTGCCGGCTGAGGGGGATCCCGACACTAAGGTCGGGATGACAGGGTCTGCTGTCAGACCTCTAAACCTCAATCACAGGTCACAGGTCACAAACGCCAATCCTGAATGCGCTTCAAGTCGCTTTAGTAGCGCATCACCCATGGCCACTGATGGCGTCAGAAAACCACCAGCACGATCTTCTTTCTTAATATCCAGTGCCAAGCAGAGTCCCGCCTGACCGAGCATTTTCGCCGTTGAACCATAACCGGGATCGCGGTCGCCAGTCACTTTTACAGTAAGCTGATTGCCCTGATCATCACGGCCGTGAACACGCACATCAAAATAGCCATTCAGCTGCGCCTCTGGACTGGGACCTTCACCAGGTGCTGGCAGAACAAACTTTTCCAGTAGGGCTCTGGTGGGGCTGAAGTAAAGACCTACGCCCAGCATGCCAAAGGCCACGGTCGACATCAGAGCGCCAATGCGTCCCTTTAAACCCTTACCTGTAAGCATGCCTTCGCTGTAGGAAAAGTCGCGGCCATAGGCCATATCCAACAGGGCATTGGAGTGCAATACCACACGGGAGTTAATTGCTTCCATAACAAAGGGTGCAGTCCAGCAGTTAAAGTCCGGATCAAATTGCGGGCCTGAGACGCTTTTGGCGCGAATGCTGTACTGATGATCGCTGCCGCACAAAAGGTAGGGGTTACCCATTTTCTTGCGCATTTTTGGATCGGCTTTAGCCGCTTTAAGAGCTTCGATCATACTTGCGATAGTGCCCCCCGAAGCGCCGCCTTTCATGGCTTTCACGCGCAGTTTTGCATGGGGCAGTGGATGACCAAACTGCGCCTGGGCACGCTGTTGCATGGCAAAGACACCCATGTCTGAGGGTATAGAGTCAAAGCCGCAGCAGTTGACTATGCGCGCGCCACTGGCCTCTGCAGCCTGGTTGTATTTGTCTTTCATCATACCAATCCAGTGAGCTTCACCGGTCAGGTCGGCGTAGTCTGTGCCGCTTTCGGCGCAGGCTTTGATCAGCAGTTCGCCATAGAGGGCGTAGGGTCCGACGGTGGAAATAATCACTCGTGTTTGGCTGCACAGTGTTTGCAGTGAGGCTTCGTCGTGGGAGTCGGCAATCAGCACTGGCAGCTGGCTAGCGGCGTCGCCTAGGGACTCTTTTAATATGGCTAACTTGGACTCTGAGCGAGAGGCGATGGCCCAGGAAATTTCGCCATTGACCCCTATGGTCTCGACCAAATAGTTGCTGAGGATTTGTCCGACAAAACTGGTGGCGCCGAAAACGATCAGATCATAGGGTTTGCTGGATACTTCGGAAGTAGACATAGGTTATTATTCTTATAGTTGACAAGGTTATTTTTTAGTTAGTTCACGGAGCAGCTGTGCCCACAACGTTACCTATTTTATATTCTTTTCGTCGCTGCCCCTATGCAATGCGGGCGCGGATGGCTCTGCTATATGCGAGTATAAACCTAGAACTCCGCGAAGTCCTACTGAAAGCCAAGCCCGAAAAAATGTTAGCTATCTCCTCCAAGGGCACAGTGCCAGTGCTGGAGCTTGGGGATGCTGTGGTGCTCGATGAGAGTTATGAGATTATCCGCTGGGCGCTAGAGCAGAACGATCCGCAGAATTGGGTGAGTGCTGAGCTTGAAGCTGAGATTAACGATTTAGTTGCCCGCAATGATGGTCAGTTCAAGATTGATCTCGATCACTACAAATACTGGCAGCGTTTTCCCGCGGAATCTCGAGAACAGTATCGCGCGCGCGGCGAGCTATTTCTCACTGAACTCGAGGTGCTGCTAAGTCGTCGGCCCTATCTGCTGGCAGAGCGAATAACCCTGGCGGATATTGCTCTGTTTCCCTTTATTCGTCAGTTTGCGTTTGTCGATAAAGACTGGTTTGACCAGTCGCCCTATCCAAAACTGCGCGCTTGGTTAGAGCAGCTGCTGGTGTCAGAACTGTTTCTGGCGGCGATGAAAAAATCCCCACCCTGGCAGGATGGGGACTCTCCGATTGCTCTCTGATGAGTGCTCTTTAGTGATTACCGTTTAACTACTGATCCCAATCTATAACCACTTTTACCCGCGCCTCATTAGGGGCTTCTGCCGATGGCTTGCCCAGTTTAAAGCGCAAACCCATCTCCGGGATATTGGCGCCGCCAAAGGGCAGTTTTGGGTTCTGATAGCGGTTTGGTCGTGCATCGGAGAACTCACTAACTGGCGGGTAGGCTTGATTGCTCTCTTCCACTAGGCGATCGCCATCAATGGCGTACACCGAGCTGCCCTTGGCAAAGCTCTCTAGAGCAAAGGGGGCATCACCGGAATGACGATTCCTAAGGGCACGATCATAGAGCCGGTATTCGGTTTTGCCACCGCGAATACGCAGATCAAATAGCGAGCTGACCCCTTTGTATTTGAGGCGGTCGGCACCGGGCAGTAGGCTATTGATCAGAGTGTAGCCATAGATCAACTGGCGGCCCTCCCAGTTCAATGATTCCACTGCGGGCAGGCCATCGATCAGGGCGTCACGGCAGCGCTGTCGATCTGTGCCATTGACATCACTGGAATAGAATGCCGAGCGGCGCTGATGGCACATAACATCGACAAAGCTCTGTTGCAGCCAGGGCTGAGCGCTGTCATCGAACTGATACGAGGTCCAACCCTGATCGTTGACAAAATACTGTTCTGGCACGCTGGGCAGATTAAATTCCTGAGGGTTGGCATCCACCAGTAATAAGAAGCCGTTGCCTGGTCCAAACTGGGCCGGTTCATTTTGGCTCCAGAGATATTCGCCGTTGTAATACCAGGCCAAGACCCCGGAGCGATAGTTGGCACTAAAGGCCTTCATTTCACCGTCGCTGTCCTTGAAGAAGGAGAACCCTGGTTTGGCGAGACCCGCATCATAATTTTTCACCCGATCGAAACTGGCATAGGGGTCGCGATATTCGAGCAGATAATAATGGGGCACGGCAATACGGTGCTCTCCGCCACTCAGGGTAAAGCCATCGCTGCTCCAGCCCTTGATCGCACCTGACTCAAAGTCTTCTTTGTAGTTCAGGGCTTCGATACGAATATTGTCGATCAAGGCACCATCTTCAACGGCGGCGCCATCGGCAAAATAGTGCAGTCGAATAGATACCTGTTTGCCACGATAGGCTTCAAGATCAAATTCCGCGGCAATCCACTGGGCGCTTTCGCAGGCATCCTCTAGGTTTACCCCTACGCGATCTTCCGCCAGAACTTTGCTTGCGGAGGGGTCGCAGCCAGCGGCAATCTCAACTTTGCCATCGCCATCCATATCACCGGAGCGACCACTAAAGCCTGGCAGGGAACCCTCTCCCTCATGGCCCTTTTTCGAGGGCATGATGCTGTTAGTGTCGGCAGC
>Ga0209119_1002467_pt1 | contig 16948 bp, 10 predicted proteins | sample COG_03_FD_184747 | JGI IMG/M metagenome (GOLD analysis project Ga0209119, IMG submission 184747) | Pelagic Microbial community sample from North Sea - COGITO 998_met_03 (SPAdes) (version 2) | ecosystem: Environmental > Aquatic > Marine > Neritic zone/Coastal water | place: Helgoland, sampling... | reverse complement strand
CCTTATTCTGCTACTTATTGGAGTTAATAATCAATATCAGGGTTTACCATTAATTGATTTTGAGAAGGACTTTAGGCGTCTTTTGGATACTGCCATTTCATATTTGGGAAACAATAAGAACTATGTCTCGTGTTGTCTATTCCTAATTATTGCTAAACACCTTATATCGTAGACTATAAGGAACAAATCACCAGATAACTTGCCCTTTTTAATCTGCTTTATCAATCCAAATGTAAAGAACTTAGCATAGATTATTTTAACATGACAGAGATATAGTTAAAAGCAGAAAACAATCCAGACTACACCTCAAGTAACGACCAGCAACGTTCTGCTTTGCAATATAAAGCTTGAGTATCCTCCTTTGTCTATAAGGTAATAGAGAAAGTAAACTAATACCCTTCGCAAATCAAATACCGTTTAGGTATCACTTAACAACACCCATTTCCTTACCGACTTTGATAAATGCCGCTATGGCTTTATCTAAGTGATTTTGATCATGAGCTGCTGACATTTGCACCCTGATTCTTGCCTTACCTTTAGGCACTACGGGGAAATAGAATCCTACTACGAATATGCCTTCTTCTAGCATTTTGGCTGCCATTTCTTGAGCTATATTAGCATCATACAGCATCAGAGGAACTATAGGATGCACACCAGGTGTGATGTCAAAACCAGCTTCTGTCATTTTCTCACGGAAATAAGTGGTATTATACTCCAGCTTATCTCTGAGCTCAGTTGTTTCGCTTAGCATATCTAACACTACAATACTAGCACCTACTATACTTGGAGCTAGCGTGTTAGAGAATAGGTAGGGGCGACTTTTCTGACGAAGCATTTCTATTATTTCTTTTTTGCCAGAAGTAAATCCACCACTCGCCCCACCTAGAGCTTTGCCTAGAGTACCTGTGATTATTTCTATTTTACCCATCACACCACAATGTTCGTGCGTACCACGTCCAGTTTTTCCTAGAAATCCAGAGCTGTGGCATTCATCTATCATTACACTGGCATTGTATTTTTCTGCTAGTGCTACTATCTTATCCAGTTGAGCTATAGTGCCATCCATAGAGAATGAACCGTCTGTTACAATCACGCGATTTCGCTGTGCCTGAGCAGCTATAAGTTGCTTCTCTAGATCTTCCATATCATTATGCAGATATCTGTATCGTTGTGCTTTGCAAAGTCTTACCCCATCTATTATACTAGCGTGGTTTAAAGCATCTGAAATTATAGCATCTTCTGCATCAAAAAGGGGCTCAAATAAACCTCCATTAGCATCGAAAGCAGCAGCGTAAAGTATAGTGTCTTCTGTACCCAAGTACTCAGATATTTTACGTTCTAGTTCTTTGTGTATGTCTTGTGTACCGCAGATGAAGCGTACAGAACTTAAACCGTAACCATGTGTATCTATAGCATCTTTAGCAGCTTGTATCACCTTAGGATGTGAGCTAAGTCCTAGGTAGTTGTTTGCACAAAAATTAATTACTTCTCCTGCGGTATCTGTTTTTATATCAGCACCTTGAGGTGTGGTGATTATTCGCTCATTTTTATAAAGTCCGGCTTCTTTTATGTCGGAGATTTCTTGCTTTAATTTGGCTTGTAAAGTTTCGTACATGTGCTTTCGTAAATTATGTGAGGGCAAACATACAAGTCTTTACAATGAGGTGCAATACATAAAAAAATCTGCCACCAAAAATGGAGATAGTGGTGTCAATACTGCAGAGCGACAGATGAAACTAAAGTTAATGCCGATAAATGACTGAAAACAAAAGAACTAATTAGGTGGCATAGTGGTTGTATCGTTATACTTGCAAAGACTAAAAACGATTCAATGTCGAACGAACAAAAAAAAGGCGATAAGCCTAACAATCAGAATAGTACCCCAAATCCTTTTGATAATAAAAAGCCAAAAGGACAAAAATCTAAGTTTAATCCAATCTGGATATATGCCATTTTAGCAGTAGCATTTTTAGGCTTAACTTTTTTAAATCCCGGTAGCGGAACGAAAAAGTCAACTGGAGAAGTGCTAAAAATGATACAATCTGGTGATGTAGCCAAGATTAAAGTCGTAAATAGAAGTAGAGCTGAAATTTATTTAACGGATGATGCTAAGAAAGCTAGTGATTACAAAAAGGATGTAAGTACGAGTAAATTTGGGTCAACGGACCTAAGCCCTACCTATTTTCTATCTGACATAGGGCCAGAAGATAAATTTGATGAGAAGGTGCAGCAAGCTCAGGGAGACTTGCCAGACAGTGAACGTTTCGAAGTCTCTTGGTCTATAGAGCAAAGCATATTCGATAGTCCCATAGTTCAGATATTACTTTATGTGGCCATTTTTGGGTTAATATGGATGTTTATAATGCGTCGTATGGGAAGCGGTGGCGGCCCAGGTGGTGGCGGTCAACTTTTCAGTATCGGTAAGTCTAAGGCTCAGCTTTTTGATAAGGATACTAAAGTAAACGTAACCTTCAAGGACGTAGCCGGACTAGAAGGAGCTAAAGAAGAGGTGATGGAAATCGTTGATTTCCTTAAAAACCCAAAGAAATATACAGATTTGGGAGGTAAGATACCTAAAGGAGCACTTCTAGTAGGCCCTCCAGGTACAGGTAAAACATTACTTGCCAAAGCAGTAGCAGGTGAGGCTGATGTGCCTTTCTTCTCATTGTCAGGTTCAGATTTCGTAGAAATGTTTGTAGGAGTAGGAGCTAGTAGAGTTCGTGACCTTTTTAAACAAGCTAAAGAAAAAGCACCGTGTATTATTTTTATAGATGAGATAGATGCCATAGGTAGAGCTCGTGGTAAAAATGCAATGCAAGGCGGAAATGATGAACGTGAGAATACATTAAACCAACTGCTTACTGAGATGGATGGTTTTGGTACAGATACCGGAGTTATAATGCTTGCAGCGACTAATAGAGTGGATATTTTGGACTCTGCACTGCTAAGAGCAGGCAGATTTGATAGACAGATATATGCAGATATGCCAGACCTCAATGAGCGTCGTGAGATCTTTGAAGTACATCTAAAACCTATCAAAGTAGAAAAGAATTTAGACATAGATTTCTTAGCACGTCAGACTCCAGGTTTTAGTGGAGCAGATATAGCTAATATGTGTAACGAAGCTGCACTTATAGCTGCTAGATATGATAAAAAGCAGGTTGAGAAACAAGATTTTTTAGATGCTGTAGATCGTATCATTGGAGGGCTAGAGAAGAAAAATAAAATAATAACTCCAGAGGAAAAACGTGCTGTAGCTGTACACGAAGCAGGTCACGCCACCATTAGTTGGATGTGCGAGCATGCTCACCCACTGGTAAAGGTTACTATCGTTCCTAGAGGTAGAAGTTTAGGTGCGGCGTGGTATCTTCCAGATGAGCGTCAGATTACACGTACGGAGCAGATGCTAGATGAGATGTGTGCTACCTTAGGTGGTAGAGCAGCGGAGAAAGTGGTGTTTGACAAGATCTCAACTGGAGCTCTAAGTGACTTAGAAAAAGTAACCAAGCAAGCTATGGCTATGGTAAGTATCTATGGTCTTAATGACAAGATAGGTAATGTATCGTACTATAATATGGATCAGGGATTTAGCAAGCCATTTAGTGAGAAGCAAGCTGCACTAATGGATGATGAGATCAAGAAACTTACAGACGAGCAGTATGCACGTGCTATTAAAATACTATCTGAAAATAAAGATAAGTTACTTGCTCTAGCAGATCAACTTTTAGAAAAAGAGGTGATATTCAAGGAAGATCTAGAGAAAATATTTGGTATGAGTGCCAGTGATGCAGTAGCTAAAGCCAAGCTATCTGTGGTATCAGAAGCTGAAGTAGTGGTAGAAGAGACAGTAGCTGAGGTGGAGGCCCCTGCTGAGGAAGCTAGTGAGCCAGAAGCTGGAGAGTAATTCAGATTAAGAATAATATAAAAAAGGGTTTGCCATTGGCAGACCCTTTTTAGTTATGCAAAAAACTCATATAATAAAAAACTGAACCAAGGGCATCTAGAACATGGAATGGGGCAGTAAACTATCGTCTTTATGGTAATAGTAGGAACCCTGCTTCAGATGCGGTGGTCCTATATTTATGGGAAATAGAATAAGCCTTTCTCTTTTCAAAGTGCTCATTGCTGAATATAGGAGACATTAAAAAGGCTCGCTAGAAGCGAGCCTTTTTAACAATATCGTTACTCTGGTTTCATTTTAGTATTCATATACTTGGCTACCTCTTCTGGCACTAAGTATTTTATACTTCTGCCCATACGCACAAGACCACGTATATAGCTGGCAGATATGTTCAGCATAGGACCTTTCATTACACGTACTTTTTGATTTTTGGCAAACTCGCCACCTGGGAAACCCTCTCTGAAATAAGATAGAATCTCATATTCCATTAGTATCTCTTCGTGATCTTTCCATTTTTCTAGGTGTTGTAGATTGTCGGTACCTAGTATCAACTGAAACTCAGTCTTAGGATGCATTTCTCTAAGTTTTTTTAGTGTGTAAGCACTATAAGAAGGTATAGGCATACTAAACTCTACATCTTCCACTTTGAACTTGTCATTCCCTTTTATAGCTAGCTTTACCATATTCAGTCTATGGTCAGCATCCATTATATCTTTTCCTTTTTTCAAAGGATTTTGCGGCGAAACTATAAACCATACTTCGTCTAGTTTGGCTTGGTCTAGCATGTATTGGCCTATTATTAAGTGTCCGTGATGTATAGGGTTAAATGACCCAAAAAATAATCCTACCTTCATTCTAATCTTCTGATTTTAAAAAACTTGTAACTATGCTTTCTGCGTTTACAAAGGTATCACTTAACACATCGTTAACAATAACTTTATCAAACAGTTGTTCAAATTTTAGTTCACTATGTACTTTGGCTATTCGCATGGTAAGTTGTTCCTCGGTCTCGGTGTTTCTGCTGCGTAGTCTGTCTATCAATATATCTACAGACGGCGGTCTTAGAAATAGGGCAAGTGCTTGCTCTCCATAGTATTTTTTGATGGTAAGCCCACCCTCTACATCTAGGTCAAAAATCACCGTCTTGCCTGCTTCCCAGAGACGATGTACTTCGGTCTTTAGTGTGCCATAGTATACCCCTTCGTATACTTCTTCATATTCTATGAATGCGTTTTTTTCTATAGCTGTCTGAAACTCTTCATTGGTATAAAAATAGTAGTCATGTCCGTGCTTTTCGCCAGCCCGAATAGGGCGAGTAGTGGCACTTATGCTAAACTCTAGGTCGGGTATTACATCAAGCAAATAACGCACTACAGTAGTCTTTCCGCTACCGCTAGGTGCAGAAAATACTACGAGCTTGTGCTTGCCTTGTTTAGTGTAATCTTGTATGGAGCCTTGCTGCTTTTTTTCAGTCATCTGTGGTTGATTTATGGTCATAGCAGATTTAGTGCTTGTTCTTTTATTTTTTCTAGCTCTTCTTTCATAGCTACTACCTCTTTTTGTATGCCAGCGTGGTTTGCTTTACTACCTAGGGTATTTATCTCTCTGCCCATTTCTTGAGCTATGAAGTTGAGTGATTTACCTTTTGGGTTATTATTTAAAGCTTCACAAAAGTGGTCGCAATGTGCTTGCAGTCTGTGCTTTTCTTCGTTTATATCATACTTTTCTAAGTAGTAAATAAGCTCTTGCTCAAAACGATTTTTATCAAAAGATTCGTCGTCTACTAGTTGTTTTAGATTCTTCTGCAGACGCTCCTTAGTACTCTCGGTACGTACAGGTTCTAGCACCTCTATTTTAGGTATGCCAGCTGCTATATTTTGAGCATATGATTTTAATACAGCTCGCAGTTCCTCACCTTCTCTTAATCTAAAGGCATCAAAATCTGTATAGGCTAACTCGCCTACCTCTTTTACTAGTGTATAGAGATCAGCATCTAGTTGCTCTTCGTCCTGATATACTACGTCTTGCATCATAGTGGTGATACGAAAAATATCGTGTTGTGGGGCATTCAGTTTTTCGCTAAGACTTGTAAGTTTCTTATAGATCTGAGATGCCAAGGCATCGTTTACCTGTATGTCATTCTCGCTTACCTTATGCTTTACTACATTGATGCTAAGAGTAGCACTGCCACGCTCTATCTGCTTACCAAAGGTGTTGCGTATTTCTATTTCCTTAGACATTAAAAAACGAGGTACTCGCAGGTTTAGGTCTAGGTACTTACCATTAAGGCTCCGCAGCTCTACCTTCACGCTGTAGTCTGCAGTATGTTTTTCGGCCATACCGTAGCCAGTCATTGATCTTATCATGTATGAGAGGGCAAATATAATAAGGTAAAGGTTTTTTAAGAAAGAATCGAGGAGCACATAATGTACCACGACTATAATTCACTACTTTTGGAGGTATGAAAATAAAACAGACCCTATTTATTCTACTATGTATATTGGTTCCTGGAGTTTCTGTTGTAGCTCAACAAAACGTTCTAAAAGTAGCAGAAGCAGAAGTTTGGCTAGATACGGCTACCCAAATGGTAATGGGCAGAATTACAGATCAAAGTGCTGAGCCTATCTTCGATTATTCATCCTTAGTGGGCGAAGCTACCAAGGATTTCTCTTGCTGGATGAGTATTACTAAAAGAGACGATGTAGCATTTAGCTATAGGCAAGGTGAGTTCGAAAAGGGTCTACTCACATTGCAGCAGGGCTATATTATAGATGTACTAGCTCACAAATTATTCAACTCAGATGATGTCGACATTTCACCGGATGCAGTGCAAAATTTTAAGCCAATAGATATCATAGTCGTAAGTGGAAAAGACACCTTTTACGATAAGGTAATAGGACGAGTGGTGGGTGAACAGCTAGAGATAACCTATAATCAGGTGAAGATAAAAGAAGATTGGCAGAAGTATCTGAAGGAGACAAGTAGTATAGAAGCCACATTCGTAGAATTAGAAATCACTCTAAACAGTGAAGGATACTACCAGCTCACAGCTAGCAATACTGACAGCACAATACAAGGGGCAATACTCCTTGTGCTAGTAGATGGCAAATTGTATGAACCAGTAGATAAAATATTGCTCACATGTGCTGCGTGTTCTGCCCTAGAAGGCCCAGTAACAATGCCAGAAGGAGGTTACTGCACTGCAGCTAGCAAGAAGCAGCCCTGTACCAAGACCGCAAGCATATCTAGTGATAAGCGAATATTTAAGTAATAAAGGAATAATTAAAAGATAGGTGCTGCTAGGAGAAATCTCACCTCCCCCTATTCGCCAGCCAAAGCCCTAGCACAATGAGTAGTCCAAAAACTGCCTTGCCCCAAGTTATAAAATCCTCTTCAGGCAATTGGCAGTAATTTCTGAGTGTTTAGTAATTTGAGGCACAACTATTATTTACCTTGTGAAGCAGTTGTTAATGCTTTCCTTCTGATATTCAGGGAATTATACCTACTTATTAAAACTTTCTTATTAAATTATTTTTCTATTACTTTGTAAATAGCTACCTCTTAATCTCCGAATGCTAGACATAAGGATTGAGAGTATGTAAGCGGATGTCTACACGTTTTTTTGGTAGACAGAATTTAATTGGTTTAAAACAGATTTCTTATGAATAATAAACTTATTGAAAAGTCATGTATTCTTATTGTTTTTATAGTGAGTATTGTAATGTTCTCGGGTTTTGAGATGACACCAACAAGTTCTTATCAAGTCAAGTCATTGAGTGCAGATGGAACGGAAATTGTTACCTTGGATATAGTTATTAGCTCAACTGGTCAAGCGAGTATTTCAAAAACTACTGCTCCCTTTTCTCAGACTGATATTATTCAGCAGTCAATTTTAGGTGATGGTGTGAACTTAAATTCTAGTACAGCGGGCAACAATGCTATAATCACAGTGAATGGAATTTCTACAGGACAAGAACTCTATTGGGTCCCCATAGAACTTGACAATCCACCTATTCAAAATGGAGGTGGTTCTGTTACATTTTATTGTATTGGAAGTGACTGCGACGCAAACTCGACTTGTGATTTATCTGTAATGATGAGTGCACCAAATATTGCGAATCTTTATTGTAATAATACGTGTTCTGGAATATGTAGGTTAGTAAGTGGCTGGTCAGGGTTTGGATCAGCAGATAATGGTGGTGGTGGCGTTTATATTGTAGCTTCTTCAGTTAACTATCTTAATTAAATTTTTATGAAAAGCAGTATTCAAGTATTCTTCCTAGTAGTTATAGTAACTTTCTTTGGTTTTACAGTTTCTAAAACGCTTAGTAATTCCAATGTCGTAACTGAAATAAAATCAGCATCTAATAATGACCCCAACTTAGTAATTAGCCTAACGATAACCCGTAACTCTAATGGAGATATTAGTATTGATAAATCAACTGAACAGAATTCTGAAAATGTAGGTTTAAAGGCATTTGTTTTAGAAGACTTTCATTATCCCGTAATGTCAATGCCAAACGATAGTGTATTCGTAGAGTATGATCCGCTTCCAATTGGGTATAACGTATATTGGATTCCTATAGATTGTGACACTCTACCTATGGCTCGGGTTGGTATAGGTTATGCATTTTGGTGTGATGGCTGTTCGGGATGTAAGCCATCTGTAGTGAGTACAGGAAACAGTACAACGGTGACTTGTAATAACTCATGTTGCACATTAAAAAAGAGAAAGGTTGGTGGTTTAACTTTAGCAGACGGAGCTGGGTTTCTAGTAGTAGCTAAGAGCGTAACCTATAATTTTTGATTTTTATAGTATCATTATTTGACTAGGCTCACCTCCCCCTATTCACCAGCCAAAGTCCCAAAAGAATGAGTAGTCCAAATGCCGCCTTGCTCCAAGTGAGCACATCCATGCCCAGGCCTATAGCTATAGTGGTAGCAAGAAGAGGTTGCAAATAAATATAACTACCTACTTGTGAGCTGCTACTATGTTGCACTGCCCATACATTAAGTATGTAGTTAAGCAGAGTTACGAAAATCACCACAAAGACTAAGGCGAATATGGCTTGAGCAGTAAATAGGTGCCACTGCACAGCTACAAACTCTGAGTAACCTACAGGTAGCACAAACATAAAACCAATCATAAACATAAAGGCAGTAACGGTAGTAGCCTTGTATTTCTTTAGCAATCGTGCGACGTAGTAGAGGTGAAAAGCAAAACTGCAGGCATTTAGTAAAATAAGTAAATCGCCGTGCAGGCCATCGCTACTTAGTGAGAATGAACCAGCATTTACGAGTAATGCTGCTCCTACAAATGAGATGATGATTCCTAAGATAACTCTGCTTTTTATCCTCGATTTGGTTCCTATAGCTGTATAAAGCACTACCATAATAGGAGATAGGAGCATGAGTACAGATGCATTGATAGCAGATGTCATGCTCAAGCCTTTGAAAAATGCTAACATATTGAGTGCTACACCAAAAAAGGCACACACGGCAAAATCAAGATAATCACGGGTATCTATTATTTTTTCTCTTGAGAATAGGAAATAATAAACCCCAAAAAACAAGGCTCCACAACCTACTCGTAGTGTGATAAAAGCAAATGGAGATATAAACTCTGGCATAGCCCACTTGGCTATAGAATAGTTAGCAGCATAGAATAATGCTACACTAAACATGGCCAGATGTACTCGTATTTTCTTGTCCAGTTTCAAAGCGGCAAAAATATGTAGGAACAAGCCTCAGAGGCGTGTTCCTACATATTTAATTAACTAGGCACTATCCACATCCCTTTTAGTATCTTTTCACATAGTTGTCTTATCCTTGCACGATGTACGATTATTTATCAGGCAAGATAGACCGCATTACTCCCACAGAAGTTATAATAGACTGTGGTGGTGTGGGGTATTTTATGCATATTTCTTTGAACACTTTCGAAGTGCTAAAAGATAAAAAAGAAGCTAAGGTATATGCACACCTGATAGTGAGAGAAGACAGCCATACTCTTTATGGATTTGCTACCACTAATGAACGTCAGTTGTACGTAAAATTAGTTGGGGTAAATGGAGTGGGACCTAGCACAGCTCGTATGATACTAAGCAGTATGAATGTAGATGATGTAGTAAGTGCTATTACCAATAGTAACATAGCCATGCTTAAAAGCATAAAAGGCATAGGACCTAAAGCAGCACAGCGTTTGGTAGTAGAATTGCAAGACAAGCTAGGAGGCATAGGCTCTGACGATGCGTATAGCCTAAGTGGTGGAAGCACAGAAATGGACGAGGCTACAGAGGCACTACTTTCACTCGGCTTTGCAAAGCCTGCCGTTGGTAAAATACTCATGAGAATAAGCAAGGAGTCGGGCAATAATCTTACGACAGAAGAGTTAATCAAGAAATCGTTACAATTATTGTAATTTTGCTTGGTAAACACTAGTAGCCTATAAGCAAAACTCATACTTAATTAATCGAGTTTAATAAACTTTTGATAACAAGAATCTTAAAAATGAATGGAAGAAGAGCTTTAGCGGCTTTTTCAATATTGGCTCTATGTGCTTTTCTGAGCGTAAATCTTTACGCCCAAAATGATAGTACGCTTCGCTATAAGCTCAAGGATAAAGACCCAAACACAGGGGAGTCTCCAGGTAACTTGGTAGATTTTAAAGATCCGCCAAACGTAAAAACCATATATAAGTATGATCCAGAAACGGGCAACTACCTAGAGATTATAACTATAGGTGGCCGCCCTATCGGCTCGCCACGTGTACTCACCCTTAGAGAATATACTCAGGCCAAAGAGCGTAGAGATAGGGAAGTATATTACAGAAAGAAAAGTAATGCAGATACGTATGTAAAAGGCGGTGGCCTGATTCCTAAAATAGCTGTAACTCCAGAGATATTTGACAAAGTTTTCGGTGGAGGTATTATCGACATACGACCTACAGGTAGTGCTGAGGTTACCTTCGGCGGCAATTTTAATAAAGTAGAAAATCCAGCGTTTCCTGTTCGCCAGCAAAAGAATGGGCAGTTCGATTTTGGCATGAAAATGCAGCTCAATGTAACTGGGCAAATAGGAGATAGACTAAAACTAAACTGGAACTACGATACAGAAGCCACATTTGAATTCGAAAACCAAATGAAGCTAAACTGGCAAGGAGAAGAAGATGATATCTTAAAAAATATAGAACTGGGTAACGTGAGTTTGCCGCTAAATGGTAGTTTGATACAAGGAGGCAGAAACCTTTTTGGGGTAAAAACGCAACTGCAATTTGGCAAACTGAAAGTAGCTATAATAGCCACTCAAGACAAAGGGGAGACTAGAGAAACAGAAGTAACTGGAGGTGCTCAGGTAACGAAGTATGATATACAAGCACATAATTATGATGTAAACAGACACTATTTCTTGTCTCAATACTTTGCAAATAGTTATGACAATGCTTTAACTAGACTGCCTATTATTCAATCTAATATTCAGATAAACTACATAGAAGTATGGGTGACCAATAGGAACAATGCCGTAGGCAACTCTAGAAACATTGTAGGGTGGATGGACCTAGGCGAAAACACCGACAACACTTACAGAGACTTCTACTTTCAGACGGGATCTGTATTCCCAGATAATGGGACTACTAATATGTTCACTAGTGTAGTATCTCCAAGTGAATACTGTAACCCATCAGACAATAGAGTAACTGCAGGTATAGACTACGAGTGTTTAAATAATGCTAGAAAGCTGAATGATAATGAGTTTAGTTTTCACCCTACTTTAGGTTATATCTCACTAAACCAATCGTTGAATAATGACGAAGTGCTCATGGTAGCTTATGAGTATACTGCCAATGGAGCTAAGTTTCAGGTAGGTGATTTGAGTATAGATAACCCTTCCACTACAGGTGACAAAAGTCACTTGAACCTAAAGCTACTAAAACATTCGACTATCAAAACCACTCTTCCTGCTTGGGAGCTGATGATGAAAAACATTTATTCTCTAAACACGTATAATCTAAAACAAGAAGATTTTACGATGAATGTGGTATATGCAGATGATCCATCTGGAGCAGACCTAAATTACTTACCTGTGGAAGCTTCGGAAACAGAGATTAAGAATAAGCAGCTGATAACAGTACTCAACTTAGATAAAATAAATAAGCAGCAGGAGGCAAAGCCCGATGGAGTCTTTGACGTAATAGAAGGGGTAACGATAGATGCATTAAAAGGTAGAATCATATTTCCGGTACGTGAGCCGTTTGGTAAGTTCTTACGCAGTAAGTTTAAAGATGGAAACAGTGCCGATTACTATGCATTTGATTCTCTCTATAGAACGACAAAGTGGAATGCTGAGCAAGACCTAAAGCACAATAAGTATTTCCTCCGAGGAACATTCAAAGGTTCATCATCTGATCAGATACGACTGCAATGCTATAATATATCGCAAGGTTCTGTAAGAGTTACAGCTAATGGAAATGTACTAAATGAAGGTTCTGATTACATTGTGGATTATACGCTAGGTACGGTTAAAATAGTAAACCAAGGACTAATGAGTTCTGGTGCCGCTATTAAGGCTACTTGTGAGAGTAATTCGCTTATCAATATTCAACAAAAATCTTTGCTAGGGACACGCCTAGACTACAAGCATTCTGATAAACTCATACTAGGTGCTACCTTTATGCATATGACTGAGCAGCCGCTTACTAATAAGGTAAATATAGGCGAAGAGCCACTTCGAAACTCTATTTGGGGTTTTGATGGGTCATACAATACAGAGTCTCGTTTTTTAACACGAATGGTAGATAAAATACCTTTTATAGAAACGAAAGAAATATCTACAGTGAGTATCACAGGGGAGTTTGCTCACCTCATACCTCACAAGGCAAAAACACAAGGAGACAAGGGGACCTCCTATTTAGATGATTTTGAAGGAGCAGAAACTCCCTATGATCTAAAGTATGTACGTAGCTGGAAAATGGCTAGTACGCCACTTGGTCAACCAGACTTATTCCCGGAAACGGCGAGTAATGTAAAAAAAGATAGCACGTATAATTCTAAAAGAGCAAATTTAGCTTGGTATAATATTGACCCTGTCTTTCAAGGGCAGAGTAATTTTACGCCTAGTAATATTACACCTCTGGAGCAGTCAAATCATTGGGTGAGAACCATCACTCAAACAGAAATATTTCCAGATTTAGAATTACAACAAGGTCAACCTCAGCAATTGCCTACCCTTGATTTGAGTTATTATCCTGATGAGAGAGGGCAGTATAATTTTAATACTACCAATTTGAAAGCTGATGGGACTTTAGATAGCCCAAAGGAAAATTGGGGTGGCATTATGCGTAGAGTAGAAACCAATGACTTTGAGGCTACCAACATTGACTACTTAGAGATTTGGCTTATGGATCCTTTTGTATATTCTAAATACGATGGCTCGCCGCATAATACAGGTCAACTGTATATAAACTTAGGAAGTATATCTGAAGATATTATTCCAGATAATAAAAGATCTGCTGAGAACGGACTTCCTGTTCCTAACTCCACCTTTAGCACAGACACTAGTGACTATGCCCTTACTCCATTGGGCCAAATTATTAATAAAGCTTTTGATAATGATCCACAGTATCGCTCATCACAAGACGTAGGTCTAGATGGAATGAGTGATGCTTCAGAGAGAGAATTATTAAATAGTTATTTAGAAGCTGTAGCTGCTAAACATGGGATAAACTCGAAAGCATATCAACTAGCACAAGCAGATCCTAGTGGAGACAATTATGTATTTCCAAGAGATCCATTATACGATGGGCAAAATGCTTTAGTGCTAAATAGATACAAAAGATTCAATGGTTTTGAGGGGAACAATACGCTAGATAATCTAGCTGACGGCTCACCGAAGTCTAACAGCACGTTGCCAGACGATGAAGATATTAACCAAGATTATACCGTAAGTTCTACAGAAGAATATTTCCAGTACAGAATAGAGATAGACCCTACACGTATGAAAGTAGGCGAAAACTATGTGACAGACGAAATCACAGTAACGGCAAATCAGGTAGATCCAGGCGCATTGCCAAATGATGTAACCTGGTACCAATTAAAAATTCCAATAAGACAATACGAGAAAAAAGTTGGAGGTATTCAAGATTTTAAATCGATACGTTTTATGCGTATGTTCCTCAAAGGATTTGAGGATAGCGTAGTGTTGAGATTTGGTAATTTGCAACTAGTGAGAGCGGATTGGCGTAGGTACTTAAACACACTTAAGTTTCCACCGAGAGTAGGCCCTCCTGTAGATCCAAATGACGATACCGAATTAGTGGTATCTACTGTTAATGTAAATGAGAATAGTAAGCGTACCCCAATAGCTTACGTAGTGCCTCCTGGTTTTAGTAGAGAAGTAGATCCTACACAAGTAGGCAATGTGCAGCAAAATGAGCAATCTCTATCTATAGCAGTTTGCAACTTAGAAAAAGACGATGCTCGTGGTGCATACCGCACGCTAGACTACGATATACGAAATTATAAGACACTCAAAATGTTCGTACATGCTGAGTCCCCTACAGCTCAAAATGGAGATGCTATTGCTATTATGAGAATAGGAACAGACTTAGAAAGTAACTTCTACCAATATGAAATACCCCTTAATATATCGCCAGAAGGCAATGCCGATCCTCATGTAGTTTGGCCTACAGAGAATGAACTTATCGTAGAGCTACAGAGTTTTTATGATGTAAAGCTAGAAAGAGAAGCAGATAAAAGTGGAAGCCCCAATAGATATTATACAAAGGTTTTACCAAACGGTCATAGGATAAGTGTTACAGGACTGCCAGATCTTAGTAATGTGAGAACGATATTATTAGGAGTTAAAAATTCGGCAACTAGCAGTACCAATGCTCTATGTGCCGAAGTATGGTTCAATGAGTTACGCCTAGTAGATTTTGCTAACAAAGGGGGCTATGGTGCTAATGCGAGAATGGTAGCTAAGCTAGCAGATTTTGCCAATGTTACGGTTTCTGGAAATTATCAATCTATTGGTTTTGGTGCGATAGACAAGAAGTTAAACGAAAGAAACCTGAACGAGGAGATACAGTATGATATAGCATCTAATGTAGAGCTAGGCAAGTTCTTTCCTCAAAAATCTGGGATCAGTGTACCTATGTTTATTGGCTATAGTGAAAAGATTATTAATCCAAAGTACTATCCACTTAATCCAGATATTTTGCTTCGTACGGCTATTAATAATGCGGAGACACAGGCTGATAAGGACGAGATAAAAAGTGCTGCACAAGACTATACTTCTAGATATAGCTTAAACTTTACTAACGTAAAGAAAAACAGAACAGCTACTTCTGGAGATAATCCGCATTTCTATGATATAGAAAACTGGAATACATCTTTTGCCTATCAGCGTATTTTTAGACGAACGCAGGTGATAGAGAGAAATGATGCGAAGACTTATAAGTCGTCTTTAGGATATAACTTCTCCCCTAAATCCAAATATTGGGAGCCCTTCAGGACTAAAATAAAGTCTAAGAGATTAACATTAATCAAAGATTTTAATATTGGATTAAAACCTACAAATATGAACTTTAGAGTAGATGTAGACAGACGCTATTCTGAAATGATGAATAGAGATAATGACAACTTTAAGTCTATAGTACCTGTGCTGTATGACAAGACATTTAGCATAAATAGAGTGTATGGCTGGAAATGGAACCTAACTAAAAGCTTGTCTATAGACTACGCAGCTAATGCTAACTCGTGGATAGAAGAGCCGGAGGGTGATCTCAACACACCAGAAAAGAAACAAGAAGTATGGGATAATTTCCGAAAACTGGGTAGAATGAATAATTTTAACCAAACGGTAAATGCCAACTATACATTGCCACTTCGTAAAATATCATTACTAAACTGGACTACCGTAACTACTAGGTATAGTGCCAACTATGAGTGGAGAAACGCCCCGCCAGCGTCACCTACGCTGGGTAATACAATACAGAATTCTAGAACCTTTGGGGCTAATGCGAGTCTGAACTTTATGTCGCTCTATAACAAGTCTAAATTCTTGCAAAAAATCAATAGACCTCCGCCACCTAAACGACCCAATAAAGATGTGGACGAAGATGCGGATGAGCTAGTAGATGAAAAGAAGAAAAAAGAGGGAATAAGTAAAGGGACTCGTGCAGTTTTCCAGCTACTGATGATGCTAAAACAAGCTCAGGTAGGAATAAATAAAACGGATGGTACGACGCTGCCAGGTTTCACCAAGAGCATAGATTATGGCGGCCAAAACTTTAAGCATAATACCCCAGGGCTACCTTTTGTATTAGGTCATCAAGATGAGAACTTTAGATTTGATGTAGCCAGAAACGGGTTTTTAACTACCGACTCTAACCAGATATCAAGATATATTAATCTCAATGCATTTGACTTAAATGGATCGGCTACCGTAGAGCCATTCAAAGGGTTCCGTGTTAGTATAAGTTTCAACAAGCGTCAAAGTTTAAACACCAATAGTAACTTTAGATATACAGAAGCAGCAGGTGATTTCGAAGATCAGATATTTACAGAGATTGGAACTTTTAGTACTTCTTTTGGAACTTGGAATACTATGTTTGATAAGCTAGAAGATGATTATTCTTCTGAGGCGTTTAATCAGTTTAAGGACAATAGACTTACAATAGCACAACGTTTGCAGAATAGAGAGTTCACAGGCGATGGTATCTATGCAAATATGTATGCTGATAGTCTTGGTATGATAGATGATTCTACAAGCTTCCCTGCAGGATTTAGCAACAAACATCAAGAGGTGCTTCTGCACTCATTTATAGCTGCTTATAGTGGCAAAAATGCTAATGACGTAGCTCTTACTCCGTTCAGAAAAATACCAGTACCTAACTGGAGATTTACGTATAATGGGTTAGGTCAGTTAGATGTATTTAAAGACATCTTTAGCAATATATCTATATCACACGCCTATTCTTCTACTTTAACTATTGGCTCGTTTCAGCGTCCACTAGATTATGGTACAGACGAACTATCTAGGGGAAAA
>Ga0209119_1002465_pt1 | contig 16960 bp, 14 predicted proteins | sample COG_03_FD_184747 | JGI IMG/M metagenome (GOLD analysis project Ga0209119, IMG submission 184747) | Pelagic Microbial community sample from North Sea - COGITO 998_met_03 (SPAdes) (version 2) | ecosystem: Environmental > Aquatic > Marine > Neritic zone/Coastal water | place: Helgoland, sampling... | reverse complement strand
CCTTCTTGTTCTTCCGAAAAGCCTTTCTTAAACTCCAATTCATAAAGGGCATTTTTGATAGAAGTACAAGCGACTTTTGGGATAGGGAAATAGCCGACTTTGTTATTCATGACACAAATTCCTTTAGCCGAACATATGGCTTTCCATTCTTTCCAAACTTGGTCGACGCTATAATATTCATTTAATACTTCGTAATCATCACGGTAGTACTCTAACAATACTTCTATAGATTGTTTGCTTAACGCTCCAATCGAGATCACTGGAGCACTATTTTGCATGTTTGGGAGTGTCACGTTCTCACCTGTCATATTAGACAAGTCTTTCTCTAGAGAGTATATATTTTCTAAAGGGTACACCTTATCAAACTGCTTAAGGCTTTCTGTCTTGCTCAATAGCGTACACATGGGTTGAAAGTGATGCTGAATAGTATCCACCTTTAAGTAAAGAGGTAAGTTTTCGATAAATTGATTAAGTTTTGGATCGAAGAAAGGAATTTGTCCCTCCAATGATGGGCATGTATTTTGAATAAAGTTTTTTGAAAGCTCCTTATGCATCATCACCCGGTTGGCGTACCCTGACAAAAATCGTTTAATCGGATCTCGTATAACTATAAAGTTGAAGTCAGGCAAAGGGTTGTTTTCTGCTTTTTTCTTTTCATTAAAAAAATTATGTATATGTGTATTGTGCTCTTCTATTGAAAAAGCCTTTTTATTTTCTAATTTATAAAGAGCATGTTTAATGGACGTACTGGCTATTTTTGGAATAGGTGTATAGCCAATTTTATTATTTATAACAGAGATTTTTTTGAAAGGAGATGGTGGCGTAAATGCCACCTGTTTCAGTTGGGTTTTTGGCTTCAAAATATTTTTAGTTAGGTCTTTTAATCTGGTTTCCCAGAAAAAATAAAGTCTCTTTAGTTGGTTATTTTTTGATTTTTTGACTTCATGTACTATTTCATTTTTTTGAAACGTCAAGACTGCTAATAACACATCGTTGTGTCCGTTATTTTTCATCCACAGTTCATTACGTCCTTTGGCGATCCAAGCATTAGATAAAAAATGACCACCTTCTAAGGAAGTATCTACAAGGATGGATCCTGTTCCTTGTTTCAATAATAAATCTACACTTTGACCATTTTTGTCAACAGCAATGCCAGAACAATGAAAGCTGTTTCTTTCTATCCCTGGAAGAATATTGATGATCTCAAAGTGTTTAAAGTCATTAATTTCTTTCGTTTTATCTAACTGATAGTTGGGGACTAGACAAAGGTGTAACTGGTCTAAAGCTCTTACTTGTTTGAGGAAATCTTCAGAACCATTGAAACGTGTGTAATCTGTTTTCGTGCCTTGAGCTCCCTTTTTAAGAAGTTTTTCAAAAAATTCTTCAGGAATATCTGTCATTGATGGCACTAGCAATGTAAATAAGTCTTGCACTAATTTTTTTGACTGCTTATAGGGTTGTTTATATAAGTTTTCGAAGCTAACAGTTAAGGGAAATGCCTTAAGAGAAACAGATTTTTGATAGATAGACTTCATTTGTTTTCTGCATGTCAATTCATGTTGAATGAGTCTTTTGCTTTCAATTTTTTGAGAAAATATCGAGTTATCTAAATTGGATTTATTCTTAAAATCTGACGACCAGACACCTGTTTTTTCTGCATAATTGAGACTTAATAATCGACCTTCTGCCTGCTCTCTGTATAAGAATAAATGCTTATAACCATACTGAACGCTAATTTCTAACAAAATGGCATTTACTTCATCAGGGACATTCTCTAAACAATGCTTAATACAGACTTTTTGAGATAGAATATCTATAAGCGCGTTTTTCAATTGTTCTTTATTTTTACTTTCCTTCCAATTTTTTACGACATACCCATAGATACGATTTTTATTGAAAGGTTCATAATGTGCATTAGCATTGTCCATAGACGAAAATAAAGTATGTGCTAAATTTGTTCCTCCTGTCCTGCGAAAAGTCCATATAATTAGAGGTGATAGATGTTGTTTTCTTATTAAAAGTGCATATTTTTTTGGCTCTGTGTTTTTATAAGAAATAGCAATATTCTCCATTGCCTTTATAATAAGGGATGAAATGCTGTTATTAAATTTAGGCATCAGGCCATACAACTGGTTGATGGTAGACTCTTGCCAAAGCTTTTCTTTTTGAACCGGTTTGATTTCAGGGTTAGGATATTCTAAATTATAATTTGCTTTTAACCATCGCCTGTCATTTTGACTTTCAGAGATGATTTTTGTCTGAACTTCTTCACTTAGGGAAAATTTCACTCCTTGTAATTGCGATAAGATTTTATGCTCATTCATTTTCCTATGTGGATTAACTTTTTTATTAATCATCGTAGGGACTTTTTCGTTCATATATGAGATGAGCTCAATCGCTTCATGACAGTAACCAAGATTACTCCAATTCTCTTCATACTTTCCTTGTAAATCAGCAGATATTCGACCTAAGAAGTAATTAAATGGCCCCTGTTTTGACACAAGCATGTCTTCAAAACGATAAACATCAACAGCATCTTTACCAAATGCCGTGATGTATTTAGTCAGTACATCTTGAAATAGATTAGGCTTTTGAGGTGTATTCTTACAGATTTCATCTAGGGAAATAACACCTATTTTTATATTCTCTTGGCATAAGCTTTGCCAATAGGACACGGGCTCACGTAGGCAACAGATAATTTTAAACTCAACAGCTCCTTCTGTTAATGTTTCTATGTCTTTTTTAAATTTATTTATACCTTCAAGGGGAAATTTCGATAGCTTTTCTGCAGAAAAAATGATGGCTGGGACTTCCTCTTTCAATACTGCTGCTAGTTGAGAAAGATAAGATGCTTGTAACACTTTTACCTTCTCAACAGTATCAATTCCGATTCGCCTGTTATTACTCCACTTAAAGGGATTTACATCGTAAAGGTTTGTAAATAAACTCCCATGATTGGATTCAGTATTTTGTTTATACGAGTTTTTAAATAGCGGGAAATAATATCCCAACTGTTTTAATGTATGATGGTGGTCACTAAAAGATTGTTGGATCGAGGTAGAGCCTGTCTTATGAATGCCTATATGGATAATTATTCGCTTCAATTTACCATTGCCTTATATAATTTATTGTTACACCACATTTCCTTCGTGTTAAACCGTTCTTCGCAATAGGAATAGGTGTCAGCGTAGTAATTAACAATGTCTCTCTTCAGCTGTTCACTTATTGTTTCAGTTTTTTTTGACTTATTGAATACTTTATTAAAATCGGGTTTAAAATCAGGGATGTTCAAAAATTTCTCTAGACACTGATTTTCTTGTTTGGAGAATAATTTTTCATAAATGCTATAAAATACTTGTTCAGGCTCAAAAACAGCATCTAAGTTCCTCATTGTTTTTTCATATTGTGTTCGCAGACGGCAATGTTCGCTTTTGTAATATGCAAAGGTATCGATTTCTTCACTTGTTATCAATTCTTTGGTTTTTCTTCGGTTTGGTCTTCTAGACATCCTGACTGCAGAACAAATTCTCTCAAAAGGATCTCTCATCAAAAAGATAACCTTAATGTTATACCCCCTTTTTGCAAGTTCTTCTTTGACCTCTTTTAACGCGTCAACAGAAAGCCCCGCATATGATGGAGATATATCGCCAACAAAATTCACTTCTGGTTTAGTAGAAATTAATTTGTCGAAAAAATTATAATACGAATCAATATCTTGACGAAACTTAACAAGCAAATCTAAATTCTTTTCTTCCTGTGATTTTATAATCCCCCACTTTCGTGTCAATTTAGATCTATCTTTTAGTGTTTTTTCTACAGGATCGTTACATCCCATATACTTGACATCTAAAACGTGATGTTCCTTTGTAAAACCCATGTCGACAAATTTACATTTTATTAGTTGTTTATATAGCCAAGTTGTCCCACCCTTTTGACACCCTACGCCCAAAATAAATGTTTTTTCCATCATAATAAATTCCTAAAAAAAGATTGAATACATCTAGCAAGAATAGATTGAAAATTTAAGTCTATGTGGCTCTTGAATAACGCACAATAACCTAGTTAATATATCGATGAGTTCGGTAATGTAAGACCCATGTTTTACGTTGTTTCAGGTTTAAACGATAGCATCAAATACGGTCAAAATAGTTGGCGGCTCCTAGGATATTTTTATTAGAAGAGTATAAAGATTTTCTAACTTTTTGTTTCAATTTTACTGCTATGTCTGAATTAGTTTCAATAATAAAAGCAAGGCAAAATGTATTTGCATTTCCCCAAAATACCCCATTAAGGGTTTGATTGTGAGTAGGCAGTGTAATCTTTTTTGCCCCACTAGTTCCCGATTTTTTTGCAGAAATACTGTAAGGCTGAGCTACCAGCCTTGGGACTTCCAATATGTTATTTATACTCTTTCAAATAACTTTCTGCCAAGATTTTATATTTTTTCTGTGTGTAAAATTAAATTTTTAAAGTTGTTTGAATTCTAAATATTTAGAATTTTTTAAATACATTGCATTCATCTCATGAAAACGTTTTAGGTAAGTGCTTTTATTAAATTTTTCAAATACACGTCGGTTAGCTTCTTCCCCCCAAGCGTGTTGTAGGGATTTATTTGAGTATAAGTTTATAAGGGCTGACTTGAGTACAGCGAGGTCACCTAAAACTGCACTTACACCAGCACCATCATCAAAAATAGCGCTAATGTCACCTGTGTTTTTAAAAGAAAAAATCGGCAAATTAAAACTTGCAGCCTCTAAACACACCTGTGGGCATGGGTCTTCTTTGGAACTGAGAAAGAACATATCTCCTATTGAAAAATATTCCATAATATTAGGTTTGTATCCTAGGAATTGAACTCTATCCCTCAGTCCGTATTTAGCTACAAGCTTCTGAAGTTTTGACATTGCTAAACCTTCCCCCAGCCAAATAAAATCAATATCATCATTAATAGAACAAACTTGTTGTGCTAGTTTAATAAAGGCTTCTGGGTTTTTTCTTTCACACAACGTACCTGCTCCCAAGACAAGAAAAGCATTTTTCCTTAAGCCCAATATTTCCCTTAAGGCGACTTTATTTGTGAGATCGAGTTGTTTGCTTCTTTTACTCAGAAAAGGGCGTAAAACAGTCATTCTAGATTTATTGACGCCATATTTTTCAAGCATTAACCTATGTGTATATTTTGAAGCTAAAATAATATGGCTTTGACTATCTAGTATCTTTTGAAGTGATTCTCGATATAACTCTAAACTACAGCCCATTTCGTGTATATAAGCAAACTTAGGACTGTCCAAATAAGAAAAGAAATCAATGATTCCAGCCGAAACAATGGTATTGAAATAAACCGCACTAGAATCATCTGTAACAAATGATTCTAGTGTTGCTTGATGTGTTACTTGCGATATGGTGTACAGATGTAATACTTTGCCACATTGTTCAAATTCATCAATTAAGGGTCCTCCTTCTAAAAGGATAATTTGCAGTGAGAAGTCCTTTTTTAAATTTTGGAGAAGATTTACTAAAAATAATGGTGCCCCTGTTCTAGATGCATCATGTGAAACAAATACTAATTTAGCTTTATTTGGGTATAGTTGATGACCGCTAATGATGATGTTTGGAGATACTTTACGGCCTTCATTTTCTCCATACATAATATAATGGGCCAAAGGACCCATTCTATATTTTTTAACATCATAATATCGTTTGAGGTAAAAAGAGGTATCAAATACAGAACTAGGTCTGCGCCCTTCTTTTTCGCCATGCATTATGTAATGTAACAATGGAGATATATTGCTTTTTTTTACATCCGGGTTTTGTTCTAAATACCAGGGAATATTAAACAAACCTGATTTATTGATTACTTTTCGTCTACAACAATAGCGGAAACTGTTCCAGACATGTAAAAACTTATTTTTGATTGCCATCGTTTTTTTGCCGGTTGAAAAATAACTTATGTGGTTTAAAAACCCCAAAAATAAAAATAAAAATAAAAATAAAAATAAAAATAAAAATAAAAATAAAAATAAAAATAAAAAGTCAATAAAAACAGGCCATCAATGCTACGTGAGGCGTTTTTTAATGCCCTAATGCCCTAATGCCCTAATGCTTTAATTATAGATAATTTGAACGAGTTACCTAATTTATCATATTGAATAACAAACTGAATTTGGGCTGCAATCATTAGGCTAAACGGGCTATTCAAATAACGTGTATGATGTAAGAAAAATCGATGATTTGTGCAAGATTCAAGACCTGAAGTTGCTACCGTTTTTTCGGACTATATAATATAAAAATATTTGTCTGTTCATTTTTATGCTAGCAAGCGTAATAAAAAACTGAAGCCAGGGTTGCACTGCAAGTTTAAAAACACTTTATAACAACTCTGGGTTTTATCTTGCTGATAAAATTGATAAAATTAATAAATTAATAAAGTGTTTCGTAGTATACTCACAAGTTACTCACAAGTTACTCAAAAGTTACTCAAAAGTTACTCAAAAGTTTAGGGAAAATTTCAAACATGGCATCAGTATAGAATGCAACATAAATTAAACAATTTGCGTTTTTGGCAACTCGTAAAAGTTAAAATCCAGATGAACTTAAAGTCAGAAGCGTCAAAGCATCAGCTCAATTACATCTGGTGGCTTCTCGAACCGGCATTATTTATTGCTATTTATTATGTCATTTTTGGTGTCTTTCTGAATGCTCGGTCTGAGAATTTTATTGCCTTTTTAATTTGCGGGAAGATCCCATTTCTTTGGTTTAGTCGCTCAGTCACCAACGCTTCAAGTTCTATAATGACCGGAACCGGGTTGATGAACCAAATTGACATTCCAAAACTATTTTTCCCACTAGTAGTTATTGGGCAAGATCTAGTGAAAACTTTTTTTGTATTTATGCTAATGCTATCAATATTGTGGACAATGGGCTATCAACCCTCGCTGGCATGGTTTGCAATAATTCCCGTTGCATTAATGCAGTTATTGTTTATTAGTTCTTTGGCGATTATTTTCGCTAGTTTTGTGCCTTTTTTACCTGATTTACGTTTTATTGTGCAAACATTTACAATGTTGATGATGTTTGCTTCGGGTATTTTTTATAATCCGTCACAGTTTTTAATACCAGAGCATAAAGTTTTATTTTTTTTTAACCCATTGGCTGCTGCAATTGATATGTATCGAGATATCATCATGGAGGGACTACTGCCTAATTGGAATCAGCTCACAATATTGGCTATTGGGTGTGGTTTGGCCCTAATTGTTGCAATTTTTTTGATAAGAAAGTTCGATCACAATTACCCAAGGTTGGTGCTTCAATAATGCCTGTTCAAGAGACTTGTATAAGATTAGAAAATGTTGGGGTGACGTTTAAAAGTCGCAAGGGTTTTTTCCGATATTCAAAACATCGCGCGCTAAATAACGTATCATTTGAAGTATACAGAGGCGAAACATTAGGTGTGATTGGTCGAAATGGTTGTGGTAAATCTACCTTGTTAAAGTTGCTTTCTGGAATTCTTAAACCTGATGAGGGCAGTATTAAAAGTTATGTGAAACATGTCAGTCTGCAGTCACTGCAGACCGGTTTTGATAGTCAGTTATCGGGTCGCAACAACGCTATTCTTATGGCAATGCTTTTAGGGCACAGTAAAGACGCTGCTTATAAAGCCCTTCCACAAATTTTAAATTTTTCTGAATTAGGCAACAGTTTTGAGGAGCCTGTAAAAACTTATAGCTCTGGTATGCGAGCAAGATTAGGATTTTCAGTCTCTATGTTAATGCGTGCCGATGTGTTGCTAGTTGATGAAACATTGGGTGTAGGTGACAAAAGCTTTAGAATTAAAGCCGAAGCTGTTATTTCTGAGCGGATCAGTTCTGAGCAAACGGTGGTTTTTGTGTCGCATTCCGGGGAGCAGGTCAAACGCGTTTGTCAACGTGCGGTATGGCTAGACCAAGGTGAGGTGATTAAAGTAGGGATGGCTGAAGACTTAGTTGACGAGTATGAACAATATTCTTTGGGCGCATAACTACCAACAATGGGAGTGAGTCAATTAGTTAATAGTTTATCCTAGCGCGGATATTCTTAATTTTTAAAGATGGAAATTTAATTGACAGCAATCTTCCAAAACCCGTATTTTGGTTATATTCCGGGTTAGATAACTCGTTTATTTCGATTGACTTTCCATTAAGATTTTCCTGACCGAGTAGACGTTGTTTACAAAGAATTTGAAAGCTCTAAACTCGTTAATGATATTGATACGTACGGGGCTATTCCTCTATATTTTATATTATTTATGCGACAAGAAATTAGCGATGAATCTGCAGGCTTGTATGTCACGGAGTATATTTAAGAACTTGATGGTAAATGTTATATGTCGATAGAAAAAATGACTTTTTTAGTTACCGGCGGTGCGGGCTTTATTGGCTCCGCAGTTATAAGGGAACTAATACAAAATACGCCACATCGCGTGATAAATGTAGACAAGCTGACTTACGCTGGCAATTTAGAGTCATTAACTGAGATTGAAGACAATCAACGGTATACCTTTATTGAAGCTGACATTTGTGATGCGGATAAGATGGCAGCTGTACTCAAAGAATATCAACCCAACATCATTATGCACTTAGCGGCAGAGAGCCATGTGGACCGTTCGATTGATGGACCGGCAGAATTTATTCAAACCAACATTGTCGGTACGTTTAATTTGCTCAATACAGCCAAAACATATTGGCTGGAGTTGGCAGATGAGTTGAAAAAACAGTTTCGTTTCCATCATATCTCTACCGATGAGGTTTATGGTGATTTACACGGTACCGATGACCTATTCACTGAATCAACATCTTATGCCCCAAGCTCGCCTTACTCTGCCAGTAAAGCCAGTTCAGACCATCTGGTTAGAGCATGGAATCGTACCTACGACTTTCCAGTGGTAGTCACCAATTGTTCAAATAACTATGGCCCCTTTCATTTTCCCGAAAAATTAATTCCGTTGACTATATTGAACGCACTGGAAGGTGAACCCTTACCTATCTATGGTGCAGGCACGCAAATTAGAGACTGGCTGTATGTAGAAGACCATGCACGGGCGTTAATCAAGGTCGCCACCCAAGGTGTTATAGGCGAAACCTACAACATAGGTGGGCACAACGAAAAGCAAAATATCGAAGTGGTCAACAGTATTTGTGCCATTTTGGAAGAGCTTAAGCCAACTAAACCTGCTGGGCTGAATAATTATGCCGACTTAATCACCTTTGTCACTGACCGCCCAGGTCATGACCTCCGCTATGCCATTGACGCAAGAAAGATTGATAAAGAATTAGGCTGGACGCCACAGGAGTCCTTTGACAGCGGCCTTAGAAAAACCGTTGAATGGTATTTAGCCAATAAAACGTGGTGGCAACGGGTCAGAAGTGGTCAATATCAGGGCGAGCGTTTAGGCCAGTTATGAGTCATACCTTTAAAACCATATTAATTACCGGTGCCACTGGACAGGTGGGCTACGAATTATGCCGTTCTTTATCGGTATTGGGTGCCATTTTATCACCCAACCGAGAAGAGCTGGACCTAGCCGATGCTCACTCTGTAGACGCCTATTTAGCTAAACACCAACCTGATTTAATTGTGAATCCAGCTGCATGGACTGCCGTAGACGCAGCAGAAGTTAATCAAGAGGCCACAGCACGTCTAAACACAGCACTGCCGGCACAATTAGCCCAATACGCCCGTAAAACCAACGCTTACCTGATACACTACTCTTCAGATTATGTTTACCCGGGAACGGGTCAGAACTATTGGCTTGAGAGTGATGCGGTGGCGCCACTATCTGTTTATGGCCGCACCAAGCTCGGTGGTGACAAAGCTGTCGTCAATCACTGTTTGCATTACCTGATCTTTAGAACTAGCTGGGTTTATTCGGACCGGGGCAACAATTTCATGAAGACCATGCTTAACTTAGGTGCACAGAGGGAGTCACTCAATATAGTCAACGACCAATTTGGTGCGCCAACCAATGCAAGGTTGATTGCCGAGGTCACAGCGCTTGCAGTTTACCGCCAATTAGCGAGTAAACCCATTGACTCAGGGATTTATCACCTCGTGTGTGGTGGCATTACCAGTTGGTATGGTTTCGCTGAAAAAATATTTGAGCTAGCCAAGCGTGAAAACCTGCCATTGTTGTTAAATGAGCTTGGCGGCATTAGTACCGCAGAGTTCCCCACTCCAGCGGCACGCCCTCAAAATTCGAAGTTAAATGTGAGTAAACTTGAGGGTGCATTAGGGATAACCCTGCCAAGCTGGCAACAACAGCTTGAATTCACATTCAACAGCTATATGAATAACAAGGATTAAAGACATGGCACGTAAAGGTATAGTTTTAGCTGGCGGCGCAGGTAGCCGACTACATCCCATTACCATGGGTGTCTCTAAGCAGTTATTACCCATTTACGACAAACCTATGATCTATTATCCCATGTCGGTACTAATGCTGGCTGGTATAAGGGATATATTAATAATTAGCACACCTGAAGATTTACCTAATTTTAAAAAGTTACTTGGAAATGGTGAACAGTTTGGACTGCAATTATCCTACGCAGAACAGCCTTCACCGGACGGATTAGCACAAGCTTTTATTATAGGTGAAGAATTCATTGGTCAGGATTCAGTTTGTTTGGTCTTAGGAGATAATATATTTCATGGACAGCATTTCTCAGAGTCCCTTAAAAATGCCAGCGCGAAAAGCGAAGGTGGGACTGTTTTTGGTTATATAGTCAATGATCCTGAGCGCTTCGGTGTGGTGGAATTTGACCAAGCGGGTAAAGCCATCTCGATTGAAGAGAAACCGGCTATCGCAAAATCCAATTATGCGGTAACAGGCTTGTATTTTTATGACAATGATGTGGTGGAAATAGCCAAATCTATTGAGCCATCAGAGCGCGGTGAGTTAGAAATTACCAGCGTGAATAATGTTTATCTCGAACGTGGCAGTTTGCATGTGGAACGTTTTGGAAGGGGCTTTGCGTGGTTAGATACCGGCACCCACGACAGCTTGTTAGAAGCCTCTCAATATGTGCAAACAATTGAACATCGCCAGGGCCTAAAAGTCGCATGTTTAGAAGAAATTGCCTTTGACAATAACTGGATCAATAGTGTCCAGCTAAAAAAGCAAGCCAGCAAATTTGTCAAAACGGGTTACGGCCAGTATTTATTGAAATTATTGTAAGAGACGAAAGCATAATGCAGGCAACACGATTAGCCATTCCTGACGTAGTGGTTTTTGAACCAAAAGTATTTGGTGATGAAAGGGGCTTTTTCTTTGAGAGCTTCAATCAAAAAATATTCGAAGAAGCCACGGGTCTTACAAGGCAATTTGTACAGGACAATCATTCAAAGTCATCAAAGGGAGTATTGAGAGGTTTACATTACCAATTGCCTCCGATGGCACAAGGTAAGCTTGTGCGAGTAACCCAAGGTGAAGTGTTTGATGTGGCTGTGGATATACGTAAAAGCTCACTGACATTCGGCAAATGGGTGGGAGAAATACTCTCAGCAAAAAATGCTAAGCAATTATGGGTGCCAGAAGGGTTTGCACATGGCTTTATCACGTTGAGTGACACTGCAGAGTTTTTATATAAAACCACAAATTATTATTCACCTGAGCATGAGCGCTGCATCGCATGGGATGATTCTGATATTAATATTGACTGGCCTATTTTAGATGATGTGCCAGTCAATACCTCTGCCAAAGATGGCAAGGGGTTGGGTTTGATGGTTGTGGAATACTTTTAAATATTTGTAATTCATTGATGTTACTTGATTCAATTTCAAACCAAATTTTAAAGGCCTGTTAAGTGTTCATATGTTTGGTAAAGTATCGGCAATTGATTTGGTCTCTTGCTAAAAGGGATGTTGTTGGACGTTATAAAGGTTCAGTGTTTTGTTTAGCATGGTCTTTTTCAATCCTTTGGTGATGTCCATGCTGCTCACCGAATTTTTAATATGATGGTGGGCCAAGGTAATAGATGTTTGTCAATACTGCAGATATATACTTATACCAGTGGGGAGGAATTTTAATGCTGAGCAAATTAAAATATTTAGTAAAAGGTTTACATAATGTGTTGTATGGTCAGCGTATGAATCATACGACATTCACACTAGGAAGCTCAAAGTACAAGTTTCTGCGGTCATGAGTATTTATCTTTTAAGCAGCTCTGCGCTAATCGAAAGCATGTGTGACAGGTGTTTAATTGCAAAAGGCTAGAAATCTGAATGTCTTGTCTACGTTCTACCAGTCCTAATGTATTGATTTTTCTAGCTACTCACAATTGCGAAATGTTTATTCACGGGCAAATTGAAAGCATAATAAACCAAACATAGAAGCATTGGGTGTTATTAATTAGACAACACCTTATTTTTTGTTAAAAATGACAAACGACAGACCCGAGGATACAAATACTAGATAACCCTGATGAAACAAGCGTTTCTGCTTTGGGTAACTTCTCTAGATTAGAATCTTGTTATGATGAATTTGCAGCAGATTATTTTTGTTTCTGTGATCAAGATGATGTTTGGGCTGCTGACAAGTTAGCTAATTTATTAAAGGCATTAGTTAAAATTGAAAACGATAACAATTTAAAAAAATTACCCAAATTAGTGCATAATGATCTAAAAGTGGTTGGCCAAGGCTTGAATACAATTAATAGGTCGTTTGTGAAAATGATGGGATTATTCCTTCAAATGAGTGTATGCCTGGCAGATTATTATCACAAAATAAAGTAACCAGCTGAACGTTGATATGTAACAAAGGTAATGCCGGGGTCAAGTCTTGAATTTTGCATGTCTTCCTTTTAATTTATGATTATTCTTATCTAGTTAAGATACCAGGAGATATGCGTCGGTCATCACGATTTTTTTTGTTGCTTAGCTTTATTGTATTAGGTCATGAGGTAATGGTATGAACACAATCTATCTTCAGGCCAAGGATATAGTTGATGAATATGAGCAGTTTTTTCAGGATGTAAAAGTAACGCCTCAGGGGGCTATGTGAGACATTTTCGGATTTACCCTAATGCAAAGATTGCTAATTTACTTGGCGATGGTGATTGCGTTGAAAGCAACTTACCCATCAGTGGTTCATGGTTTTATCAAGAGTCAGACAGCGTATCTCTTTCTATCGATAATTTTCTCAAAGCTCCCTCAGGCGGAGTCACAATTGTTTACGAGGAAGTTAAAAGCCCTAAACTTGTTAATGAATCAGATTCATTCGCGTTTGTGTTTCCATCTTTTGCATTATTTTTGCAGCAAGAGGTTGGCGATGAAGTAGCAAACCTGCAAGCCATTACTGAAGCTGAATCCCTTTGGTTAGGATACTCCAATGCAATCAAGTCACTGTATATGACTTATCCCAAGCAATGTCAGATTTGTTGCGGTGAAGAACCCAAATATACAAGCACTCAACTTCAGCAGCTAGGACATTTTTTAGCGCAGCAAAATGAGACAATTAAAAAACGAGAGCAAGAGCTCTTAGCAATCGACTCTCAATCATCACAAAACGATTACCAAGCGTTATCGTTACATCAAGCCCATCAAGTTTTTTTGACATTAACCAGTAATTACAACAGCAATACTTCACTATTCGAAAAGCTTGAGCGAGATTTAGAGCAGGCTAAAAATGAGTTATATATCAATACAGCAGAGCTTGAGCTTACACAATTACAAATTGCACAGTTACAAGAAGAATTAGAGCATTACTTCACTCTTTATACACAACAAAAAAATCAGGCAAGGCAACTAGGCATATCATCAGGTGTAGATGAACACAAAATGTTAAAAGTTGAAAATGCATCGTCATTACATTTAATTACCAGAATACTTTCTAGCACAACAGCCTGAACTACGGAGCCAGTATGCAAGAAATAACAAAGGCCATCTTAGCCATTCAACAAAACTTTGACCGAATTGTTTACGTAACATCTGGCGAGATGCCAGATATTGACGTGTTACTAACAAAAACCAAGAGTTTGGGTATTTATTTGCCTGCTGGGCAAGAGTACGACCAATGTGCAAAATTAATAGACAAGCAAGCCTTTGGCCAAAGTGTGCAGTTAAATAGTCAATATTTAAGCCAAGCTCATAGCGATAAATGTTTTTATCAAGGGAGTATTACTAAATACAGCAGTGTTTTAAAGCCGGCTCATATAAAAAAACTTATACCAGGCCTTACCTTTAATGAACGCCACGATGTAACAGGCATAACCGTTGAGCAATTACTGAGTAAGGAGTCGCTGGGTAAAAATGACACGGCCTTATTAGTATTAGATATTAATGGTGCCGAGACTGAGTTGAAACATGTGTTAGTAACACTGGTTAAGGTGTTCGATAGCTTAGTAATAAAAACGGCACCAGAAAGCTTATTTGGTGAAACGCCAGCTCCGATGAATACCCTGAGTAATCATTTAAAAGAATTGGATTTGGTGCCTATTGTGCTCCCTGACGTGTCTCCCCCCTATGTTAACTTAGTAGTGAATAATGCTAAGTACCTAACTGCAAAAGAAGAGTTAGCAACACAAGTTTCCGCTTTGCAGAATAAACAAAACGAATTAGTTGATGACCAAAAAGATAAAGACACTCAAATAGCCAAACTGACTGCACAGCTTGGTCAGCAAACGCAAGAACATCAAGAAACAAGGCAACAGGCTGAGTCGCTTAAAGCTCAAAACGAAAAACTCAGCGCCGATAGTGCACAGAAACTGATAGATATTGAACAGCTAGCAGCTCAAGTTATGGCGCTACAAGCTAAGCATAACGTACTGGCTGAGACGCTCAAAGTCGAGAACGACAGACTCAGTGCTGATAGCGCAGAAAAGCAAACAGCCAACCAACAGATAGCAGCACAAGTCACCGCGTTGCAGGCTAAGCAAAACGAATTAGTCGAAGGCCATAAGAATAAAGATGCGCAAATTATAGCAGTGACTGAGCAACGGGATAAAGAAGCGCACTCGCATCAAAAAAATAAAAATTGGGCTGAAAGTCTTAATAAGCAATGTGCAGAATTAAAAGTTTATAGCGTTGCACGTCAAAAAAGCGCTGATTTAGCACTAAAACTCCAAACTAAAGCTCAGATTGATCTCGATGATTTACGCGAGAAATATCAACATAAGCATATCAATGAGCAAAAGTTAGTTTCATTAATCAGTGAGTTACGAACCAAGTTGCAACAAGCCGCTGAATATTACTACGAATTGCAAGCAAAGCACCCAGAACTAAATAAAGTGACACAAACGCAGGTTGAACGCTCTCATATTGAAGAACACCAAACAGATAATGTCGCTGAGTTAGTAAAGAAAACACGGCCTGCTAAGAGAAAGAAACGTAGTAAACAGGCCAAGTCTGTCACTCGTGGTAAGTCATGAAGACAACGTTGCAATCACTACAAGAGTCTATATCGAATGCGGTTGATATGATTGACCGGAGTCAGCTCGTAAGTGACGATTTACTGCTTCAACAGTCCACTAAGTCTTCGGCTAATAGTCTTGATTTTACAAATGCTAACTCATTGCTAGATAAATGTGAGCAAGTGACCACAAACTACAAAAATACTAAGTCGCTTATAAGAATCATTCATCATCCAGCTTGCAGTGGTGGCAGCCTCATCTCTAAATGTATATCTGCTATGCCAAATGCCTATTTATTAAGTGAAGTTCACCCACTATCAGATATGCATATTCCAGGGATTAATGGTTTTTATGCCCCATCAGATCTTACGACACTATCTAGGTTTGCAGGTATACCAGACTTAAATGGTTTATCAGGAGATTTATTTACTCAAAATGTAGAGGTTATATATCAACATTTAAAATTGAGAGGCGCTGAGCTTGTACTTAGAGAGCACTCTCATTTCGATTTTTTTAAGGGGGAAATGTTAACCACGCCAGCTGTCAGTAATCTCCTAAAGAACAAATTTGAGCTATTACAAGTTGTAACCTTGAGAAATCCGATAGATTGCTATCTTTCCTTGCTGAACAATAATTGGCTTACATTTCAACCACAAACATTCGATGAATATTGCCGAAGATATTTGAAATTTATACAGATTTATTCACATGTTGAGATCCTAAAGTATGAAGATTTCTTGGATAATCCACTAATATTTATGACTAATATGTGTAGTTTACTTGATATTAGATTTTCTGATTTGTTTATCGACCTGTTAGAAATCTTTAAAGTGACCGGAGATAGCGGCCGTTCGAGCAACGCGATTGCTAAAAGAGACAGAAGAGAACTACCTTCTGATTTTATTGATGAGGTGAAAAGTTCGAGTTATTTTAAATCAATTCAGGCTGAGATTGATTATCCAGGTTTATAGTCCAATTTATTAAACTCTAAAATAGAAAGTGATATAACAATGAAAAGTTTGGTAATTACCAGTGTTAATCCATATACAAAAATTGAAAGTCAGACAAGATGTTTCAATGCTTGGAAAGCATTGGGCTATGACATAGTTTCGTTTAATCCCAAAAATGAAAGAACAATTCTTTTAAAACATGGATTCGAAGTTGAGGAACTCTGTCTGATTGAACTATCAGAGACCGCTGTCGCTTTGTTTGGCAAGCAGATACCACGAATACTCCCGGTGTTAAACCGAGCATGTGGACTACCATATGACAATTATATTTTAACAAATTCTGATATTTTTCCTGCGCACCGTAAGCCAATATCTTCATTCTTGGCGAGCCTAAATGACTGTATAGCCTTAACTAGAAATGAATGTGTCTATTTACCTAATAATACATATACAGACAATTCTCCTTATCGAGGTGGGCTAGATATATTTTTCTTTACTCACCTTGGCTTAGTTAACATCTTCAATAAGTTAATCAATGAAGATGTGGCAGAAAGGATGACCTTTGGTATCCCTGGCTGGGATTATTTTTTAGGGCATTTGATTATTCAATCTGGAGGCTTGGTAATGGAT
>Ga0209119_1002463_pt1 | contig 16961 bp, 5 predicted proteins | sample COG_03_FD_184747 | JGI IMG/M metagenome (GOLD analysis project Ga0209119, IMG submission 184747) | Pelagic Microbial community sample from North Sea - COGITO 998_met_03 (SPAdes) (version 2) | ecosystem: Environmental > Aquatic > Marine > Neritic zone/Coastal water | place: Helgoland, sampling... | reverse complement strand
GTACCTCAAGAGAGTTTTGTAACTAATAACCTTAACGCACATCAATTTGCTGATACTGAATGTGTCAGTGTTGGAGACGGTTCTTTCTATTGTAGTGAAAATGTAACAGCACCTGAGTATATTGAAGACAGGGTATTTTCAGCACAAGATAGTGATGGTGATATGGAAATTTTTGTGACTATTGAGGGCAAAACAACACAGATTACACATAACGTTGTTGACGATGCTGCACCCCAATACGATGGCCTTTCTAATACTATCGTTTGGCACAGTATGCAGCATGACAGGTTCCAGATTGCTCAATATGATGTTAAAAGTGGTGAAATTACGTATTTAACCGATACTTCATATAATAATATGGAACCTGTTGCGTACGGGGGTATTGTTATGTGGCAAGCATGGATTGGGAACAATTGGGAAATAATGATTTCAGACGATGGAGAATTATCACAACTTACCGATAATGAAGTGCATGATATAACGCCACAAATGCGCGATGGTTATGTAATGTGGCAGACACAGTTTGCTGAAGGTTGGAAAGTTGCACTCTATGACGAAAAGGCTGATAAAGTAAATTATATTGCAGATAGTGACGGTTCGAAAGTTGCAAACCCACGATTTGTACTTGTATATGATAGTACCGACAAGGTGGGGGACGTCCGTACGCTTGGGTATGACTTTGGTTCTGGGTCGTCATTTACACTCGGAAGTCTCCCTGCGGAAATGCCTGAAGAGATTCCAGAACCTGATCAAACAGGGGAAACGAGAGCCTTGATCCAGGCAAAACCTTCAACACGTGAAGGAGAGACAGAAGATGTTCAACCAGTCCCATCTTCCACAGGCACGTCCACCGACGCAACTACAAGCACTACACCCGATACATATTCTGACGATTTAATTATTGTACCGCTTGATGTAGTGGCGACCTCAACTCAAGATGTGGCCGAGGATACCCCAACAGCTGAAGAAGTGGTTGATATGCTCGTTGAAGAAGCATTATCTGATTCCGGTGAAGATGTTTCCCATATTGATGATGTAGTTATCCCACCATTTGTTGCTACAACTACTGCCGAAGTGAGTTAAAATAGAGATACATATTGTTATGAACGAACGGCATATTAAAAACCGTTGCTATTTGTATGTACAAAAAACTACTGTTTTTGTATTGCTTTTTGTATTGGTATTTTCTGATATGCAGACGATATTTAATCTTTCATTTTTACCTTCAGTGGAGAAGGTATTTGCGGCAAATGGAGACTTTTCAGTATTTACTGAGTCCACTGGCGCTACAGTTATTGATGCTACTGGTGTGCCTCTTGATGTGACATGGGGAACTACTGTTTCGTCTAACGTAAATATTCCAATACAACCCAATACTTCCGATATTGACCTCACTGAAGGAGGGAAATATTTGGTAATGTACAACGTTTGGTCAGATCAGGGCGCAAGTGGAGGTACAAACAGGAGGAGTATTAATACGTATTTGACTCTAGCGGGCACTGAGCTACCATATGGACGTGGAGCAGGATATGTACGAGATTCTGAGGGCCTTACTATGGCCTATAACTCTGGTGCAACTATCGTTGATGCTGTTGCTGGAGATGATTTACAGGTACATATACAGCGCGACGACACAAACACGGGTGCGGGGCTAGAAATTATGCCAAGTTCCAATGGTGTGTCGGTGTTAAAAATGCCGAGTAACATCGATTACTTCAGGGCACACCTTGCGGCAACCAGTAGTGCTGTTAATGGATTTACTACTTTTACCGACATGGTGTGGGATACTGCTGATGAAGTAGACACTGGTTCATTTGGTTTTACACCATCTTCAGCAATTATAAATGTATCAGGTTCCGACGGAGCAAACTTCCTTGTAACTGCCAATGTGGGTTTGTTTGTAAGTGCAGGAGGAACCACTCGACAAAATTATGAGATGCGATTAGTGCTTGACGGTGTTGAGGTCCCAGGTAGTCGTGTGACGTCTTATATACGAGGGACAAATGATACTTGGTATGGTCAGTTAGCATACTCAGGAATTATTGCTAAAAACCTGAGTGCAGATCAGGTGCTAAAACTACAAATCAGGAGAGAGTCCTCTGGAGGTGCAACAACGGTAATTATGGGTGACAAAAGTGGTATAGCAGTTGCAGCGATTCCTGACATAGCTAACGTAGTTCGTCTTGATGACAATAGTGGGACACAAACAACTTCTAACACAGTGGCAAACGTTACTTTTGACACACAAGCAGAAATCGATGCAAATAACTTCTCTCACTCCACAACGACCAGTAGCTCTCAGGTGAATATTGACGCAGCAGATGATTATGTCTTCTTTGCTACTGCCTTTACCGATACCACCACATCTGGAAATAATAGACAGCCGTTTAGGGTTGATTGGGACGTAAACGGGACTGCTCAAAATTATGGTTCTTTTGGTGCATTAAATCGGGCGAACACTTCTTTTTCAGGGGGTGCATCTGGAGGTCTTTTGCTTAATGGACTTACTGCATCTGATTACGTACAGTTGTCCCAGTATGATGAATCATCCAATGCTCCCGTTGATTCTACGTTTGGTGCCGGGAGAGTTTCTATGCAGGGTTTGGCACTTAATGATAACTTTTTTGGTACCGACGTATTTGTTTCGGCTACAGGAACCCATGCAGTGAGTACTGAAATACCTTCTACTGATGTTTATGCAGGAGGTGGATTTGTGATTAAAGAGAACTCAGGTACACGTAACGTATCTAGTATTGTAATTAATGAGTCGGGTACTGTTGATGGTCAAAATGGACTTGCAAACATTAAGCTCTATTATGACCAAGACACTACGGCACCATACGACTGTACGGGTGAGTCGTATGACCCTGGAGTGGATGCACAATTTGGTGCAACAGATACTAATGGCTTTTCTGGAGCGGATGGGTCCTCTAGTTTTTCTGGGAGTGTGGAAATTACAACCACCAAAGCAATGTGTGTGTACGTTGTGTATGATGTTACTTCTGCCGCTTCTGATGGTCAAACTGCTCTTTTTTCAATCGATAATCCATCTACTGAAGTGAGTCTTACAGGAACTCCAACAGTTGGGCCTTCTGTACCTATTTTGCCTACCTTGTCGACAGAACTCCAGAGTTATGAGTTTACACAAATCCACTATCATTGGAGGAATGATGATGGTACAGAGGCGGGAGCAACTTCAGCAACAGGGGGAAGTGAAGATACAGCCCTTGGGGCAGTGTCAATTGGTGCCCCTAAACGCCTTAGAATGGAGGTATCTCATGAGGGAAGTCGGACAGATGCTCAGGCAGTGAGTATTCTTGACGCGTACACAACAGGATCTACTAAAACAATTTCCTCGGGAGAAGATCGTCTTTTTGTTGTAGGTATTCACTCTGAAGATAGTGCTTCTAATGTTGATGTTAATACTGTTTCTTACGGGGGACAGACACTTACAGAACTTAGTGATGAACAAGTGACAACTGTCGCCTCGAACGGCATGTGGGTAGGGTATTTAACTGAATCACAGATCGCTGCTGCATCAGGTAGTACTATTGCTCCAACATGGACGGGGGGTGCACCTGATACGGCTGTTTTATATAGTTCGGTAGTGTATGAAAATGTTGATCAATCAACACCAATAAGTGGCTGGAGCGGGAATACTGGTACTAGTGTCGCAACAATTCAGCCAACTACCACTGTATCTGTAGCGGAGGGTGACGTCGCTGCGTATTTCACAGTCAGTTCTGGACTTAGTGTTCATACAGCCGCCGCTGGCTTTACTGAAGGTACAGAAGAAACCAGTAACAGTGGCGCTGCAAACGCATATAAACTCATTACTGTCGGAGGGACCGAGCAGCCAACTGCTGATTGGACTAGTGCACAAACAAGACTAGCAATCGTTGCTTTAAATATACAGTTTAAAGAACAACGTGAAGGACTTTTGCAATACAAGCTCCAGTATGGTGTTAAGGTTTCAACCTGTAGTGCTATTTCAGGCTGGACAGACGTTGCAGAAGATGGTGGGCATTGGGATACATCTGACTCAGCTAGTTTAGTCTTTGGTGATGACTCTACAAATATTGCTGAAGGCATTGGTGGTGTTACTAACGAAGGTGCAACGTTTGTTGGGAGTAATGGGGTGTTAGACACTGGTGATAAATCATTGAGTACCATTTTAGATACAGGGGAATATACAGAGCTTGAATATACCGTTGTACCGACTTCAAGTGCGGTAGAAGGTAATACGTATTGCTTTAGAACGGTTGATGGTACACCTGATACAACTCATACGTACCGTATTCCACTAACGATTCAATCATCACAGGTTGGTGCGACTCTCACAGACTTTCCCGTGTTTGTCGATTTCGCTGACATGGGGTCACATTTCTTTAGTAATGTCGATGCATCAGGGGCGGACATTCGGGTTACCACAGATGATGGCCTTACTGAAGTTGCACGTGAAGTAGTAAGTATTTCAACGGGAGGGAAAACTGGCGAGCTTCATTTCAGGGCACCGACAATTTCTGCAACTACCGACACAACATTTTATATTTATTATGGCGGTGGTGTTGGTGAGTATCAGGCATCAAGTACGTATGGAACAAATGGCGTTTGGGCAGGTAATTATTCAGGGGTGTATCATTTAGATGAAACGGGTAGTACATATTTTGATAGTACGATTAATAATAATGATGGTATTGGTGAGGCCGTAGATCCCTCAGCTATTACAGGGAAGCTTGGTGACGGTCAGGACTTTGCACTTAATGGACGTATTGACCTTGGTACAGGTTCGAGTGTCGACTTAAATGCATCTGGTGAGTACTACGTTTCAACGTGGCTTAACTTAGATTCATCAGGAACTGACCAGTCACCAGTTTCTCAGTATACTGGCGTAGGGGACTTCCTTTTCTGGGCAGATACAGGCGGTCTGGGTACAGGTTTTTGTCATTATAACGGCAGTTATTTGCCAGCTAGTTGTCAGGATGATAATGATCAAAATATTGGTACTTGGCAGTACGTAGTTGCGTATCATACAGGGACTGCTGCGGGGATATATCTTAATGGAGCTGAAACTGGTGATGGTCCAACTACAAATACAGCAGCAGTTGATGCAGCAGAACGTTTTGCTATTGGTGCACAAAACGGTGATTCAACGGCTCGATATTTTGATGGACAAATTGATGAAGTGCGTATTGCAACTGTTAATTTTGGTTTAGATTGGTCGGTTGCAGAATATACTAACCAGAATACACCGACAACATTTTATTCAACAAGTACGGAAGAAACTTTATCAAGAAGTCCGATTGATGTTGTATATGATGTATATCCCGAAGCGACAATTAACGCCGATGCAATTGTAAGTGCGACAGGTACACAAATAGCTACCGTAAATGAAAATAGTGTTGATAATTATATTGGAGGAGGTTTTGTTATTCAGGCAAATACTGGTACACCAAACGTGACTGAGATAACGCTTACTGAGAATGGAACAGTCGATGGTTCAACGAGCCTTGAAAATATTAAGTTGTACTACGATCTTGATACGACCGTACCACGTGATTGTACTGGAGAGGTGTATAATGCAGGCTCTGATAGTCAGTTTGGCGCAACTGACGCTGATGGGTTTTCCTCAGCTAATGGTACTAGTACTTTCTCTGGAACTGTAGGTATTAGCACAACTCAGTCGTTATGCCTGTATGTTGTTTTGGACGTTAATGCGACCTCAACAAATGGCGAGACGATTGATATTCAGATTTCAGCACCCAATTCTGAAGTGGTTATTAGTGTTGGGTCCGTAGCTCCAGGAAGTACGGTTGGTATCACAGGAAGTACTACTATAGCAGGGCCAATTACAACACAGACACACTATCACTGGAGAAATGATGATGGTACTGAAGCTGGTGCAACATCAGCGACGTTGGGTGTAGAAGATACTGCTATTACTGCAGTGGCTAAAGAAACAACTAAACGTTTGCGTATGCAAGTTTCTAATGAAGGAACGGTAACTACAGGGGCAGAACAGTATCGTCTGGAGTATGGTACAAAAGTAACCACATGTACCAATGTGGGTACCTGGAATGATGTTGGGGAAGTTGGTGGTGCTTTTGGTATGGTGACCACAGCAAACCTTACTGAGGGTTCTGATACTACTGATATAGCAACAACAACCGGTGGTCTTACAAATGAAAACACCACATTCTTAACACCCAATGGTGGGCAAAGAGATACTACTTCACAGACAGGTAACTTGACTCTTTCCAGCACCAACTTTGTTGAGCTTGAATATGCTATAGAAGCAACAGTTGATGCTGGAGACGATACGGACTATTGTTTCAGGCTTACTCTTGCTGGGGTACCACTTGAGGCGTACACAACATATGCAGAGTTCACTACTAGAGAGAAACAAGACTTTTTTATACAACGTGGAGTTGCTACCATAACAGGTACGAGTATTACTCTGGTTGCCGGGACTGACTACACTGCTGTGTCAGCATCTACATCTGCTTTTATAAGGATTACAAATACTCAGCATACAGGAGCTGGAAATAATACCGGCGGGGGGAACACTAATGCAGATGATTTTACAGCATACATTCAGAATCCTGAAAATATTGAAACAAGTATTACTCTCGCTCGACCTGCAGCAGCACTTTCTAATACCCGTGTTGCTTGGGAAATTATTGAATTTATTGGTATTCCTACGACTGATAATGAAATGAAGGTTCGGTATCAGGGCACAGTGGGGTACGCAGCAACTGCGCTTACTGCAACAGGAACAGCGGTAAATAATGTGGTAGATAATACTGATGTCGTTGTATTTATAACAGGTCAATCAAACGAAAATACGGGAGCATCTCAGTTAAATGATGGACTTTCCGTTGCAGAATGGAATGCGACTAATACAGTCCCCGTGTTTCACCGTGGGGATGCTGATTCCGTGGTATCGAACGTGAGTTATGCGGTGGTTGAATTTACTGGTGTAAACTGGAATATCCAACGTGTTGAACATGCCTATGTAGCAGCAGGAGTTACAGAAACAGAGTCCATTACAGCTGTTGCAAGTATTGGTCGCACCTTTCTTCACACACAAAAAAGTGTAGGTGTCGGTCTAAATGGTCTAGATGAGTATGGGCATGAAGTATGGCTTTCGAGTATTGGTGCAGTTTCTTTCCAGTTGCAGTCTGGTGCAGGCACACCAGCTGACCATACTTCTGTGGTGTGGGTTATGGAAAACACTCAAACTGGTACTGGTGCAATGCAAGTGCATCAGTCAAACGGGTCACTCGGTGCAGGTGCTGGAGGTGGGGCCGAACCATTGTCAGAACTTGTGAGTATTGGTGCTACATTAAGTAATATAACTAATGCATCAATATGGGCAAATAACCGTGGTTCAGGTACGGGTACAGCGTTTCCGCGAACTGTGGTTGCTGCAACACTTGTTTCTGAAACTTTGTATGAAATGTGGCGTAGTGATACAGGGCAGACGCAAACATTCCGCGTTGAAGTAGTGAATTGGCCAGTGGCTGAATTGTCATTGCGTCAAAATTATTATCGTTTTTATGTTGATAACGACGCACTTGATCCTACTGACCCCTATCCAATAGGCGCCAGTGACTTAGGTGAAAATACTTCTATCACAGGAGCCGATGATCCACTGGGTGAAACTGATCGAGTTCGTATACGAATGTCATTCCATGTTAATAATGCATCAATGCCTGAGGCAACAGAGAGTCTTAAACTTCAGTATGGTAAGCGAGATACAGTTTGCTCTGCAATTGGGGCATGGGTTGATGTTGGTGCTCCTGGAGATGGAACGATTTGGCGTGGGTATAATGGGTCTGTGACAGATGGTACTGCTCTTGCAACGAGCACTCCAGCAACTGGTACATTGAATCTTTCAGTCTCTGATGCAGCAGGTACCTATGAGGATCAGAATAACTCAGCAGTAAACCCATATGCTGTTGATATTGGCGAGGACGTCGAATATGATTGGATGATTGAACATAACGGAGCAACACAGCTTTCCGATTACTGTTTTCGAGCAGTTAAAAGTGACGGTACAGAATTGTCTGGGTATGATAATTATCCAACCTTGCGAACTACAGGCTACACTCCAGTTATTGCTAATTGGCAATGGTTCGATGATGCTATAAATGTCACTCCTGTTACACCGTTAGCTTCCGAAAATGTAACTCCTGTTGATCTAGTAAATGAAAATGAAATAAAGTTACGTGTGACTGCAGCTGAGGTTGAGGGTGCTCCAGGAGTAAATGTTAAGTTTTTATTACAGTATTCTGAATACGTAGACTTTAGTGATGGTGGAAATCTGGTGATTGCTACATCGTCATGTATGGCTACTTCCACCTGGTGTTACGCAGACGCTGGAGGAGTAGATAATGCGGTTATTAATACAACTGTTTTGTCTGACGGAGATTCGTGTGTTGCTGGTGTTGGAGATGGTTGTGGTACACACAATGAGGCTGCTACTACCACCAGTACTCACGCCCAGTCATCATTTGCTAAAATGGAATACGAATTCACTATTAAACAAGTTGCGGCAAGGCCGAATGCTGTCTATTACTTTAGATTGTATGATGTAACCAATGATGTTCCTCTGGCAGCAAGTTCTTCATATCCAAGTCTGGTAAGTGAGGGGGCTTCTCTCGTATTCTCGATATCTGGTTTGCCCGCAAGTACTTTTACTGAAAGTATTGAGACTGACATACTTTCTACAGCTTCTGGTGTCGCATTTGGTTCTCTTCCTTTTGACACTGACTATGAGGCTGCTCATAGACTTACCGTTAATACAAATGCAACAGAGGGGTATCAGATGCTTATGTACGTAGATCAAAATCTAATAAATAGTTATGGAACTCCTATCCCCGTTGTAACAGGAACAAATGCATCTCCTTTAGGATGGAACGCTGGCTGTTCGGGCGCCGCTACAGGATGTGTCGGTTATCATGCAGGTGATGATTTGTTACAGGGAGGATCAGCACGCTTTGGAGCTGATGACAGTTATGCAGCATTTAGTACTACACCACAAGAAGTGATGTATAGTTCCGTTCCAACCAACGAGTCTCATGATATTGTATATAAAATAAAAGTTGGACAGGAACAGCCAGCCGGTGATTATCAGGAAAATATTACTTATATAGCAGTACCCGTATTTTAGTATGACAAAATTTTTTACCGCACATTTATTTTTAGCTGGAATCATAGCCACTATTGGCTTTATGCTAACAACACAAGCTGCTTTTGCTGCAAATCATCTAGTAACTCCTTTAGTACTGAATTTTGAACTTGAAAAAAGAGATATTGTTAATGAGTATATTACGTTAACAAATACCTCTGATAGATTAGTTCGGCTCTATGCATCAGTAAACAATGTGGCCATGGATGGAAATGGTGTCGTTGAGAGTTTTGAGCAGAAAGTTGCTGCAGACCGAACCAGTACTGCTACAACGTGGATAGAGATATCCCGTCAACGTATTCAACTTGCACCCGGTGAGGTTAAAGAAATTCCTTTTACTATACGAATGAATCCGCAGACTGTACCAGGTGATTACAATGTCTTCATTGGTTTTGCTGAAGCGTCCAACAGACCTGGAGCTGAGGCACAGGTTGCAAATGGAAGTGCTCCAGGAACTATCGTGCACATATCTGTAGATCAGACTCAAAATCAATTTCTTCGTTTAGAACAATTTATGATTGATAAATTTGTTACTGCTACAGCTAATGAAACTATATCATTCACGTTAACTAATCCAGGCGGAGTTGATATTGTTCCATCAGGTGAGGTAATTTTTTATGATAATAATGGAGTTGAGATTGATGCGTTACCTATAAATACTGAACAGAGTACAGTCCCTTCAGATGGTGAAACATCATTTTTAATGGATGTACCCGAAGCATTAACACTTGGTAAGTATAAGGCTTTTTTATCAGTAGAATATGGGGAGCATCTTACTGCGTCAGTACATGATACTGCATTTTTCTATATACTACCGCTAAAGCAACTTATGATTATTTTTTGTATAATACTACTGATCGCAATTCTCATTGCTCTGTATGTGCACCGCAGATATGATTATGCTGATGATGGAGATGGTTCTGAAAATGTTGTTATGTACGTGCGAGATGGGAAGTCTGACGACCAACATCACGATATCGATTTGAGTAAAAAAGATGAAAAATAAACTGTTCACATTACTATTGCTTGGGACACTGCTACTGCCGCAGAGTATTCTTGCTGCCGGCCTGTCACTGAGTGTAACACCAACTCTTTTTGAGATGTCTGCGGTCCCGCTTCAGGCTTGGAATAGTACTGTTAAGGTAATAAACAATAACCCTCAAGACTTAACCGTTTATGCCAGTGTAGTAAATTTTGCACCACAAGGTGAGAATGGTCAGGGTAAGTTTTTGCCTGTTTTTAAAGATTTTACTGAAGGCAAGACACTCGCTGAGTGGATTACTGTCTCTGAAGAACCGTATACAATACCAAGAGAAAGTAGTGCAGCTATTCCATTAACTATTAATGTACCTGTGGATGCTTCACCAGGGGGACATTATGCAGCTATTATGATTGGGACTCGACCACCAGACTCTGGCACGTCACTCCAGGTAAAGACTTCACAAGTAGTCACCTCATTATTCTTTGTGCGTGTTGCTGGTGATGTTGTTGAGAATGGTGTAGTGCGTACGTTCAGGCCGACAGATTCGTTTGTGGAAACATCAGAAGTTGATTTTGAGGTTCGTTTTGAAAATAAGGGTAATGTACATTTGCAACCGCAAGGTGAAATAGTTATTACCAACATGTGGGGGAAGGAGAGAGGGATCGTGCCGATTAATCACCAGACACACTTTGGGAATGTTTTACCAGAAAGTATTAGAGAGTTTAACTTTACCTGGAAAGGGGAGCAATCAGTTACTGACATAGGCCGTTATAAAGCAGTATTAACACTCGCGTATGGTCAGGATGTCCGTAATTTTGTTAACCAGTCAACTTTCTTTTGGGTAATTCCAATTAAGGCTGTTCTGATTGTGTTAGGGAGCCTCGTTGCTATCATTTTCCTCTTTACATGGAGTATCCGAATGTATGTTCGTAAAATGCTTGCCCTCTCTGGAGTTCAAGCATACGTGCCTCGTTCACGCCGCGTGGTGATGGAAGGGGATGTTTTGATTGAAAGTCATGCTTCTGTACGTACACCGCTAGTTCATGGGATAAAAGATTTGCAATCTCGCTTATCGGCTACGCATGCATTTAAAGATACTCTGGTGATGCTTACTCATTTCATCCTTAATTACAAGAAATTCTTTATAAGTTTAATACTCTCTGTTACTGCATTTCTTGCAATGTGGTATTACCTTGCTGAGGTAACAACTTCCCAAAGAGATTACGAGGTGACCATTGAAAATCTAGACTCGTCAGTAACACTCTCATCAGAAGAGATTATTTACGATAAAGCTAAAATTGAAACCGAACCAGCGATGACATCTGAAGAAGAGTCACTAGAACAGGAACCAGAATTACAAAATTTTGAATTAATTTTGATCAATTCCAGTGATACCCCAGGTGCAGCAGCGAGGCTTCAAAAAGAGCTTGAGAGTGAGAGATATGTCATAGAATCATTAAGGTCTGATTTTGAAGAATCAAAACCAGGATCAGTGGTTGTGTATGATATCGAGACTCAGGAAGAAGCGCTTCGACTGAGTCAGTTGCTTGATGGTGCATTATTGTCTGCCCGTCCATCTGAAATCTCGACGAGTCCAGCGAATATTTCTATATATATTGGGAACGATTATAGTCCAGAATAAGTCTCGTGGATATTGTTGGTTGACCCAGTGGCTATATTTAGATGATATACTATATATTATTAGTTTAGGTTGTTATTCTTAACTTATAGCTATTATGGATCAATTTAAGAACAATATTGAAGGTTCATCCGTGCAGTCACCTTCACTACATCGTGTGAGTCGTCGTGCAATAGTTGTTGCGATAGTCTTTTTTGCACTTATTGTTGTAGGAATGTTTACATTTGCCTTTTTGAAAAAAACTGAAATTGAAGAAGAAGCTATCTCTGTTACCCAGGAACAACCTGCAGCAGAGGTGAAGTATGCTTCCATTACAAGAGTTGATGCAAAACATTTCTACATAGGTGGTGTGCATACTCTCGTTGGAGAAATACCGATGCCAACACCGTGTGATTTACTTGAATCAGACGTAATGGTAATGGAATCTTACCCAGAGCAGATTGCAATTGATTTTAATGTAATTAATAACGCAAAATTTTGCGAGCAAATAATCACTCCGCAACGTTTCAAGGTGAGTGCTCCTGCGTCTGTTAAGGCAACATTTTCCGCAAAATTTATGGGACGAGTTGTAGAACTTAACCTTATTCCAGCAACAGAAGGAGAGACTCCTGATGAGTTTGAGTTGTTTATCAAAGGTTAAAGTTTGACCTGAGGCAAATTTTATCTGTTCCTGGTGAGAACCAGGGATTTTCGATGCCGTCTAGGCAAGAAAATAGGGAAAAAGTCTGGGAGACTTTTGCAAGAGGTTACCTGCCATTTTACCTTAGTAAAATGGTGAAAACCTGAACAGCTTCTGTAAGAAGGGGCGAGCTATATATAGTCATCCTACGCCCAGACTGCACTTTATAAAGAGGACTTCTACTGTAACGTTTCTGTCTCTCATGTTTCCACAACAAAACACCTATAACTACACCAAACCACCTTCCGTTTAAACCTTTAAATCATTGACAATACCTATAATAATGGTATTTTAGTACCTTATTACAATTTGCTATATATGAACACAATACTATCAGTTTTGAAGGATTTCTTCCGATTTTTTAACATTAAAACCAAAAAAGGATTAATACGACTATTACTAGTGGTCGCTATTATTGGTGCTGGAACATTCTTTCTAAAACCTTCAGCTGATACCGAGGGTGATTCCGTACAACAAGTACGTGCAGTTGCTACCGCTACGGTTGGTTCGTTTCTCGACTCTGCTTCTACACAATTAATTGGTACTGTTTCATCTATTGATCAAGCTGTTATTCAATCAGAATCATCAGGACGTGTTACATCTGTAGAGGTAACTTTGGGACAAACAGTTTTCCCTGGACAGATTATTGCAAAACTTGAAAATGCCAATGCGTACGCCTCAGTATTACAAGCTGAAGGAGCATATGAAGGAGCACTTGCTGCAGCGCAGATAAGTGATGTATCTGCATCGGATGCTGAAACTAACCTTACTAGTGCACGTAATAATGCATATGCGACCTACGCATCAACGTACTCTACATTGCGTAGTATTTACCAAAGCGACTTAGATTTGATTGTTGCCGACCCTGAAAATACATTTAGGACACCTGGAGCAAGTCTGCGTGAAACTTCCAAGCTTATCAGTGAAATTGATGAGCAGTTTGAGAAAATTGGACTACTTGTGTCTACTCCTATTCAAACAGAGGCAACGATTGAATCTGTCTCAGTGTTACTCACTGATGCACAGACAACGAGCGAACAATTGATGAGTCTCATCAATAATTTACAATTTTTGATTAAGGACGATAAAACTTCAGATGCTTATGGGGCAACTGAATTAGCGTATCTCTCAACCTTAAATACGGCTCAATCGCAGGTTGATGCAGTATTACTATCGTTAAAAACTGCTGAAGACAGACTTTCTGCAGCAAAGGCTGCTTTGGTTAAGGCGCAACTTGGCGGAACTTCTGGGACTGTTTCAGCAGCAAATGCACAGGTAAAACAAGCACTTGGTTCACTAAGAGCTGCTCAGGCAAACTACAACAAGACAATCTTACGTTCTCCTATTGCAGGTGTTGTAAACTCATTAGATATTCAAAATGGTGATTTTGTATCGAGTTTCCAAACAATTGCAGAAGTTGCAAATAATGATGCTCTGGAAATAACTACCTACGTGGGACAATCAGATCGTACTTTACTAACTACACAACAGGAGGTGCAGATAGAAGGGGGTATACTTGGCGTAATTACTACTATTGCTCCTGCTGTAAATGCAGCAACAGGAAAAATCGAGGTTAAGATTCAGTCCACTTCACCTGATTTGGTTAATGGTGATACAGTGACAATTACTCTACAAGCTCAAGAAGAGTCAGCAGGAAATTCTGTAATGCAAGTGCCGCTCACTGCAGTGAAATTTACTGCAACAGCAGGTGTTGTGTATTCAGTAGAAGATGGAGTTTTGGTTGCACACACAGTTGATGTTGGATCTGTTAGAGACGTACTCATTGAAATAATTTCTGGCATATCGTCTGATATGGAAATTGTCGTTGACGCCCGTGGATTGAATGAAGGAGAGCGTGTAACAATTGTTTCTAACTAATTATATATATGTGGGAATTCTTCATAAAAAATAGTAAATTTAGTTATCTTTTTCTTTTCGCGCTACTTGCGTTTGGTGTATATAGTATTTTAACAATTCCAAAAGAGTCATCCCCAGAGGTACAAGTACCAATTGGTGTGGTGACGACAGTGCTTTTAGGAGCACCCGCAGCTGACGTTGAATCATTGATAACCAATGAAATTGAACGAGGTATTACTGGTACATTGGAAAATGTAAAGAAAATAACTTCTACTTCACAAGAAGGAGTCTCAAACGTTATTGTTGAATTTGAAGCAAGTGCTGATATTGATTCATCTATACTTGATTTGAAAGATAAGATAGATCGACTGAAACAAGATTTACCAAGTGATGCTGAAGAACCTGTTGTTTCTGAGGTGAATTTTGTAGATCAGCCCATTATGACCATTGCCGTTTCTGGGGATCGAAGCGATTTTGCCTTTGTGCAGATTGCTAAAGATTTTGAGCGAGAAATTGAAAATATCTCAGGAATTTCCAGAGTTGAAAGTGGTGGTGTGCGTGATCGTGAAGTGTCAGTTATTGTTGATCAGGTAGCTCTTGAACGATATGATCTTTCCTTGCCTCAGATAAGTAATGCATTACGCACTGCAAATCAATCTTTTCCTGTAGGTAAGATTGAAAGTGGTCAGATTTTATACAATGTAGCGTTTGATGGAGATATTGAGAATAGTACCCAGATATCACAGATAGGTATTACTACTAGAAACGGTCAGCCAGTATTTGTTCGGGATATTGCTACCGTTGTTGACGGTTTGAGTGCTATTCAGACACAATCCAGATTAAGTATCGATAATGCTCCTTCACAAACCTCTGTCTCATTTAATGTGTATAAACAACGAGGCGGTGACATTACGGTGATTACTGATGCTGTAGAGGCAAAAATGCTAGCTCTGCAGGCACAAGGCAGTGTACTTGAAGACATGCAGGTAAATGTTGTACTTAACGCAGGTAATGACATTAAGGAAAGTCTTAGTCGACTTATATCTTCTGGACTACAGACTGTGCTCTTGGTGGTTCTCGTTCTTATTGTTGCTATTGGATGGCGTGAAGGACTAATTGCCGGTACTACAATTCCTTTGTCATTCTTGTTTGGTTTTATTGGATTATATCTTTCTGGAAACACGATTAACTTCTTAAGTCTGTTTGCACTTATTCTTGGAATTGGTGTATTGGTTGACTCTGGAATTGTAATGGTAGAGGGGATTAACCGCAGAATGAAAGATGACGTTCATATTGATAAAACTGAAGCGGCTCTGCTTACAATTCGAGAGTTCAGTTCGCCGATTATCGCAGGAACACTTACGACCGTTTCTATGTTTGCGGGATTGTTTATTGTAAGTGGTGTCACTGGACAATTCATTGCGGTGATTCCGTTTACACTTATTTTTGTATTATTTGCGTCGTTGCTGGTTGCTTTGGGTATTCTTCCACTTATTGCTTCAGTATTTTTGAAACGAAAGAGTGTTTCAAAACTTGAGCAGAAACAAGTCATGTACTCACATAGACTTGAGACGTGGTACCGGAATAAGCTCGAAGGCATCATTGGAGATAAGAAGAAGGAAAAGATTTTCCTGTGGGGTATTCGTGCAGCACTTCTGTTGGCATTACTGCTCCCTATAACAGGCGTAGTAAAAGTGGTGTTCTTTGAACAAAGTGATGTTGACTATATTATTGTAGAAGTAGAGCTTCCTGAAGGTTCTATACAAAACAATACCGATATCGCGGTTCGCCGTGTTGAAGAGGTCCTCTATACCCAAGAAACTATTGCCTCGTTCCTTACTACTGTTGGTGCAGGTAATGATTTTGGCTCTGGTGGACGTAATGAGAAAATTGCCAATGTATTTATAACGTTGCGCGAAGACCGTGAACAAATTAGTACTGAAATTCTTGAAGATATTCGTGAAGATTTAGCAGGTATCAATGATGTGAAGGTTACTGTTTCTCAACCAAGTGATGGTCCTCCAGCTGGAGCTCCAGTGAGTATAAAATTTAAAGGTTCTGACCTCACTGAGTTAACGCAGGTTGCTAATCAGTCTGCAGAAATCCTCAAAACAATAGACGGATCTATAAACGTAACAACCAGTGCAAACAATAATAGTACTGAATTTGTTATCACCTTGAATAAAGCAAAAGCTGCTGCCTTTGGGTTAGATCCATTGAGTGTGTCGTCCTTATTACGTACTGCTGTTTATGGTTCAGAAGTAATGTCGTTGACATCGTTAGATGATGATGTAGACGTAGTATTGAAACTTAACATTACCAATACGCCAAACCCAGATCCCAATGAGACGAACCAAATGACTATTGATGCTTTGACACGAGTTGAATTACCAACTCCTTCGGGCCAAACTGTTCTTTTGTCTTCTTTAGTAGATGTTTCTGTACGTGAGTCTAGTGCAGTCATCAATCACGAAGATGGTGATCGTATCATCTCTCTTTCAGCAGACATTACCTCAGCTGGTAATGCACAAGAGATTCAAGCTGAGCTAACAAAACGCATTAATGCTGAGTTGTTTATTCCAGAAAATATTACTATTTCAGCAGGTGGAGA
>Ga0209119_1002461_pt1 | contig 16975 bp, 17 predicted proteins | sample COG_03_FD_184747 | JGI IMG/M metagenome (GOLD analysis project Ga0209119, IMG submission 184747) | Pelagic Microbial community sample from North Sea - COGITO 998_met_03 (SPAdes) (version 2) | ecosystem: Environmental > Aquatic > Marine > Neritic zone/Coastal water | place: Helgoland, sampling... | reverse complement strand
CAAAGTTACGGTTCGACGTAGAAGCACAGTGCTCCCCCGCCCCCAACTTATCCGCATTCATCGCCAGACACATAGAACAACCCGGCTCGCGCCAATCCATTCCCGCTGCAATAAACACCTTATCCAGTCCTTCAGCTTCCGCCTGCGCCTTAACCATCTGTGAACCAGGCACAATTAATACCTGCTTAACTGAACTGGCTACCTGACGACCCTTGGCCACAGCCGCCGCCGCACGCATATCTTCAATGCGCGAGTTAGTGCAAGAACCAATAAACACACGATCCACAGCAATAGACTCAATCGCCTGACCGCCTTCAAGACCCATATATTCCAGAGCGCGCTCAAGACCTTTGCGCTGCTCATCATTCGACTGCTCATCCAAGGTTGGTACAGAAGCCGTCACCGGTGCCACCATCTCAGGGGACGTTCCCCAGGTTACCTGCGGCGCAATCTCATCCGCATGCAGAACAACCTCTGTGTCAAAGACCGCATCCCCATCACTAACTAAACCATTCCAGTATTCAACCGCCTGAACCCACATATCACCCTTAGGCACAAACTGACGACCTTCACAGTAATCAATAGTCTTCTGATCAACAGCCACCATACCGACACGGGCACCCGCCTCAATCGCCATATTGCAGACCGTCATACGACCCTCAATCGACATATCGCGGAAAACCGAACCGGCAAACTCAATCGCGTGCTCATTACCACCCGCAGTACCAATCTTGCCAATAATCGCCAACACCACATCTTTAGGGGTAACACCAGCGCCAACCGTGCCATCCACCGTCACACGCATATTCTTCATCTTCTTGGCCACCAGACACTGAGTAGCCAGCACATGCTCAACCTCAGAAGTACCAATACCATGAGCCAAACAAGCCAGCGCACCATGAGTCGCCGTATGGGAATCACCACAGACCACGGTCATACCCGGCATAGTCGCGCCCAGTTCAGGACCCATCACATGAACAATACCCTGCCCCATCTCATTGATCTTATATTCCTTAATCCCATAGAGATCGCAGTTATCATCCAGGGTCTGAACCTGAATACGCGACACCTCATCCGCCATACCGGCAACACCAGCATCGCGCTCGGTTTTATCCGTCGAGATATTGTGATCAGGGGTAGCGATATTGGTATCCAAACGCCAGGGCTTGCGATCCGCCAGACGCAGACCTTCAAATGCCTGCGGTGAAGTCACCTCATGCAAGACATGCCGATCAATATAAATCAACGACGAACCATCGCTATTCTGCTTAACAAGGTGGCTATCCCAGAGCTTGTCGTAAAGTGTTTTACCTGCCATTGCCGTCTCCTAGACGTAGGTTTTGCTATTGCGCCTATTGTAGACCTGCACTATGATGAAATAAATTCATATTTAGCATATTTATCATTCCCTTATGGAATCCATAAGAAGGGCGAATGATTTGTTAAGGATTACAAGAAGTGGATAACCAGAATCTAAAAGCCTTTATCACCGTCGCCGAACTGGGCTCCTTTTCAGAAGCGGCTGACAGCCTCTACCTGACTCAATCGGCGATCAGCAAACGTATTGCCCTGCTTGAACAGCAAATTGGTAAAAGGCTGTTTGATCGTATAGCCCGACAGGTATCCCTGACCGAAGCTGGCAATGAACTCTTACCAAGAGCCAGACGCATACTGCAGGAATACGAAAATGCCCTGCAGGCGATTAATGATCTATCCGGTGAAGCTAGCGGCACACTTAGATTGGCCATTAGTCACCATCTGGGTCTGCACCGCCTGCCCCCTATTCTGAAACAGTTTGCCCAGCAGTATCCCAATGTGACCTTGGATATTGAGTTTATGGATTCCGAGAAAGCCTATGAGCAGGTATTGCATGGTGATTCGGAACTGGCGGTGATTACATTGGCACTGGATAGTCATCACAATATTGATAGTAAGAAGATTTGGAATGACCCGCTGCGGTTTATCTGTGCGCAGGATCATCCATTGGCCGAGCTAAAGAAACCGGCGCTGAAAGACCTTGCGGAGTATCCGATTATTTTGCCGGGATTAAATACCTATACCGGGCGGATTATTCAGAATCTGTTTCAGAAGGAAGGGATACCTTTAAAGGCACCAATGTCGACTAACTATTTGGAGACGATTAGTACGATGGTTGAGATTGGGCTGGGGTGGAGTGTATTGCCAGAGACGCTAATTAGAGACCTAAATGTAATGCCATTTGAGAAAGTGAGTATTGAGCGGGACTTGGGTTATATACATCACAAGAAACGGACACTATCGAATGCGGCTATTGGGTTTCTCGAATTGATAGATGCTGCTGCAGACTTCTCTAAACACAAGGGATAGAGAATGGAAATATCTAATGGAGGCCATGCTAAGCAATAATATCTGTTCAGAAAATGCCTGGGGACTGATATAGGCATAGAGCGCGTAGAAGGCCTGCAACAGCACCATTAGTAGTATCAACAGACTGGCTGTTTTTTCTGCTGAGGTTTGTTCTGATTTAAATATCTGCATAACGGCCTCTTAAATCTCGAGAAGATGATTTTAAATAAGAGTATTAATGCAGAATTGGCAGTTTCGCAAGTTATAAGCAATAAGCCCCCAGCATAAAAGCTGAGGGCTTAAGAGAGCTTAGAAAAAGTGACAGAAGTGGTTTAAATCGGCTTCAACCCACTATCCACATCAGCATTCTGCCCTCGATTACGCAAATAGTGATCCATCAACGTTATCGCCAACATTGCCTCAGCAATCGGCACCGCACGAATTCCCACACAGGGATCATGGCGACCAGTCGTAATAACTTCCGCAGATTCACCCGCAGTATTAATCGACTGCCCGGGAATACGCAGACTCGACGTTGGCTTCAGCGCCAGATTGGCAACTATATCCTGACCGGACGAAATACCGCCCAGCACGCCGCCTGAGTTATTTGAGGTAAAGCCTTCAGGCGTTAGCTCATCGCGGTGCTCGGTGCCCTTCTGGGCCACTGAATCAAATCCTGCACCGATCTCAACACCTTTAACCGCATTAATACCCATAAGGCCATGGGCGATCTCGGCATCCAGTCGATCAAAAATTGGCTCGCCCAGTCCTACGGGCATATTTTTCGCCACTACGGTTACCTGTGCGCCAATCGAGTTGCCCTCTTTGCCCAGTGCCTGCATATAGGTTTCCAGTTCGGAAATCTTATCGGGATCGGGGAAGAAGAATGGGTTCTGTTCGATTTGGTCTTGATCAAAGCGTTCGGCAACAATCGGACCGAGCTGGGAGACATAACCAAATATCTCTACGCCCAGACGCTCTTTTAAATACTTTTTGGCGATACCACCTGCAGCTACGCGCATAGCAGTCTCACGGGCTGAGCTGCGGCCGCCACCGCGGTAGTCGCGCTCACCGTACTTTTGGTGGTAGGTGTAATCCGCATGGGCCGGTCTAAACAGGTCTTTAATCTTGCTGTAGTCTTTGGATTTCTGATCTTTGTTTTCGATCATCATACCAATCGCTGCGCCGGTGGTTCGGCCTTCGAATACGCCGGAGAGAATCTTTACTTCGTCGTCTTCTTTGCGCTGGGTGGTGTAGCGTGACTGTCCGGGCTTGCGGCGATCGAGATCGGGCTGCAGGTCGGATGCGCTAATTTCCAGGCCGGGAGGACAACCGTCAACAATACAGCCAATGGCTAGGCCGTGGCTTTCGCCAAAACTGGTTACGGTGAAGAGTTTTCCTATTGTGTTTCCGGACATGGTGCGCCTGTGCCTTGTTGTTTTCTTATATTCGTAGCTAAGTAATTAGCCGTTAAGTGGGCGATTATACGTAAGTTATTAGAAAGATTCGCGGTGTTCGACAAGTTGATCGCGAGTTAGCAAAAATACGCCGCCATCTCCCTCTTCAAATTCGAGCCATAGGAATGGCACAGTTGGGAATGCCTGCTCCAGCGCTACCCATGAGTTGCCCACTTCTACCACCAGTACACCCTCTTCGGTTAGATGATCTACCGCTTCTCTTAAAAGCCTGCGGGTAAAGTCGAGACCGTCATGGCCGGAGGCCAGTGCTAGTTCCGGTTCATGGAAGTATTCATCGGGCATGCTGGCATAGTCATCGGCGTCTACATAGGGCGGGTTGCTGACAATCAGGTCAAACTGTTGCCCCTGTAGATTATTAAATAGATCCGATTCTACGGCGCTGACTCTGTAGCCGAGTTTGTGCAGCTCAATATTACTGGCGCTGACTTCGAGGGCTTCGGGGGATATATCGCTGAGCACTACCTGAGCCTGCTCAAAGCCGTAGGCGCAGGCTATACCTATACAGCCACTGCCGGTACAGAGGTCTAATACTCTGCTGGGCTCGCTGGCACACCAGGGTTGAAAGCCGGTCATAATCAGTTCGGCGATGGGCGAGCGGGGAATAATCACTCGCTGGTCGACATTAAAGGGCAGTCCACAGAACCAGGCGCGGCCGGTTAGGTAAGGCGCGGGTATGCGCTCGCTGATACGGCGGGCATAAAGGTCTTCGATTTCCTGTTGCTGCTGCTCTGTAAGCACCTTTTCCAAGACTGCACGATCGGCATCTGGGCTTAGGTCGAGAGCAAAGGAGAGCAGGTAGACGGCTTCATCCCAACTATTATCGGTTCCATGACCAAAATAGAGGCCGCTTTTTTCAAAGAGTGACTGCCCACGCTCGAGCATCTGCCCTACTGTGGGTGCACTATTGCTGTTAATTTCTGTGTTATTTTCTGGCATTGCTATTAATTCTCCGCTAGCCAACTATTTTAACCCTGAAACTGGCAATGATGTGCACTTTGTTACAGAATGAGGGCGTTTTTACACCACACAATAACTTTAAGCTGGAAACCAATTAATGAGAGACCACTACGAAAAAATAATAGAAAGCACTGGCGAAGATATTCGCCGACCTGGCCTGTTAGACACTCCGGATAGAGCTGCTAAAGCATTTTCCTATCTGACCAGTGGTTATGAGATGGACCTTAAAGATGTTATCAACGATGCCCTGTTCCCTTCTGACTCTGAAGAGATGGTTATTGTTAAGGATATTGAGCTATTTTCACTTTGTGAACATCACCTGCTGCCGTTTATTGGCAAATGCCATGTGGCCTATATTCCCAACGGTAAGGTGTTAGGTCTGTCCAAGGTTGCTCGTGTGGTGGATATGTTTGCCCGTCGTCTGCAGATTCAGGAGGCGCTGGCACAGCAGATTGCTTCAACTATTCAGGAAGTGACTGAGGCTCGCGGTGTTGGGGTTATTGTTGAAGCCAAGCATATGTGCATGATGATGCGCGGTGTTGAGAAGCAGAACTCTTCTATGAAGACTTCGGCTATGTTGGGAACTTTCCGCAGCGATCAGGCAACTCGCACTGAGTTTTTGACGTTGCTTAGTAATCATTAAGCTTCTTAAGCATAAAGCAGTATTGAAAAAGCCCACTTTTAAGTGGGCTTTTTTGTGTCCTACTGATTGAGCAAGTCGGTCTTTGCGGCACAGATAAAGTCATTCAGGTGCAAACCACCTATAGCATGGGTCCACCAGGTAACCCTTACTTTTCCCCATTCGGTGAGCAGCGCGGGATGGTGATCTTCGGCTTCGGCCAGTTCAGCGACGCGATTGGTAAAATCCATCGACTGTTGGTAATTATCAAAGCTAAAGGTTTTTTCCAGTTTTTGCAGTGCATTATTGGCGTCTGTGCCGGGGACTACCTGCCAGCCAACCAGCTGTTGAAGATATTCGGCAAGTTCGTTATTGGAGGGTGATTTAGGCGCTTCTTTAGAGGACGGGGAAAAACTTACGCAGGATTGAGTAGCAAGATCAGTCATTGTTAACCTTGCGTCTAACGCGCGAATTCTGTGGGTTTTTCGATCTCATAAAAAGCATCGGTAATAGTTTCAAGTTTTTCTTCGAGAATTGTTCTGGCATCGGCCAGTCCGCGATTGTAATGGTAAGCACCGATCTCTTCATTAAAGAAATCGAGGAGAAACTCGGCGTCAAACTGAGCAATATGCTGATCCAGCTCTTCGCTAAAATAGAGCTTAATCTTGGCGACGATAGAGGCCTTCTCATGCTCATTAAATTCAATTTTTGCCATAGTCTGTAAAATTCCTTTTTATCCTATTGGTTGTAAAAATCCCTGAATCTGTTCAGCAACCTGCTGGGCCTGATCTTCCATATGCAGATGGTGTGATCCAGGCATGGTTAATAGATGCAGACTTGATACCCAGGAAAAGGATTCATCGTTCTCTGGGCTGCTGGTATAGAAAGGACTGCCCTCAGCTTGAATCAATATAACCTGGGCTGTTATTGCACTGTGAAAATCCTTGAGATGGTCGCGGGTCAGCTTTAACTCAGAGGCGGCCTTAAGCCGTTGATCGTTATGCCAGTAAAAGCCGCGAGACTCTTCGCGCACACCGCGCTGCGCAAGCAGTGTTGCAGCTGATTCCTGCAGGGGCACAAAACCATTGACCCGCGCCTGCACTGCGCGATCAAAGCTGTGGAAAAAGCTCGGTGTAGACGCAGTGTAACGGCGGTGTTCAGAAAGTGATTTAGCCAGCTGTACGGCTGAACCCTGAGCATCGGCAAGACTTGGCATATGCCCGTCAATCAGGGCGACATGGCTGATGCGCTCGGGAAAGGTGCCGGCGACAAGGCTGGATATTATTGCGCCACGGCTGTGACCGAGCAGCGCGAAACGCTGCCAGCCCAACTGATCGGCAACAGCCATCACTTCGGCGATATCCTGCCAGATATTGTAGCTTGAGTCTGCGGAGCGGAAACTGCTGTTGCCATGGCCCGCGCAGTCCAGCGCTATCACATGCAGGTTGTCCATATAGGGCAACATAACATCGAAGCTGGCGGCATTGTCGAGCCAGCCATGCAGGGCAATTACCGGGGTCGCGCCCGGGGTGCCCCACTCTTTGGCGGCAAAGTTCAGTCCGTTGACGTTAAAGGTTCTTTCACTGATAAATTCAAGTGACATAGTCGATCTCTTTGCAGTACAGCAGGCTGTTTTTTTTATTATTAGGTGCCGATTATTTTAGCGGCTGATCTCTATCTTCATCAGATTCAGATTCGTCGGCGGTGAACGATGGAATATCATCGTCAACTACCTCTTCGGCTTCAACATATTCTGCATCTTCAATATCGTCTTCCGATGAATCTTCAGCGCTGTTCACCGAATAGCCTTCAGTGGCATCAGTGGATGGCCACTCATCAAAGGGAAAGGGCTTTTCTTCAGCGTTAAAGGTCAGGAACATCACTGTTCTATAGACCCACTTGCCGAGACCCTGACCGAGATTGCGCAGATTCTTATTATCTGAGCCAATCACCAGAACTAGTAGAAACTGTACGACGACTACAACGGCGATAACCAGTCGCGCGACCATCAACAGAAAGCCAAACAGCACCATATAGGCGAGGCGGATCCAGGTATTACAATTAGTTAAAGGTATTTTTTTATCACTCATTGGGTTTCACCATAAATTCAACATCTGTGTTTTGTTCTGCCACCATCATGGCTTGCAGGGACTCAACAATCGGTCGCTGCTCAAACATAATGGCGTACAGGGCCGAGGCCAATGGCATATAAATACCTAATTTATCGGCTCTCTCTTTTACTAGTTTAGTCGTATTTACGCCTTCGGCCACCTGACCTACATCGGCAATTGCCTGATCTAGGCTTTTGCCCTCTCCTAGCGCTAATCCAACGCGGAAATTGCGGCTGAGAGGTGAGCTGCAGGTAACGTAGAGATCACCGACACCACTGAGCCCTAAAAAGGTCAGCGGGTCTGCGCCAAGCTGACTGGCAAAGCGGCTCATCTCGGCCAGGCTGCGAGTTAGCACAACACTTTTGGTGTTTTGGCCAACCTTCATTGCCTCGGCGATACCGGCAACGATGGCGTAAATATTCTTTAGGGCTCCAGCCAACTCGACACCGTAGCGATCGTGATTGGCGTAGATTCTAAAATAATTGGATGCCAACAGTTCCTGAGCGCGATCACAGAGGCTGTCGTGCTCACTGGCAATCACTGTAGCGGTTATTTCAAAGTTGGCGATTTCTTTGGCAAGATTGGGGCCGCTGATAACACCGACTTTGCAGTCAGGTAGTTCCTGCTCAAGTATCTGACTTGGCAGCAGGAAAGTTTCGGCTTCTATGCCTTTGGCGGCACTGATTAATACGGTTTCACTGTCGACCCATGGGCTGACTAACTTGGCCACTTTTCGAAATGAGCTGCTGGGTACGGCAAAAAACACTGTATCCACACCCGCTAGGGCCTGTTCAATATCAGTACTGAAGTTAAGCGTTGGGTCTAATTTAAAACCGGGCAAGTAAGCGGCATTTTCACCGCTGGCCTCGATCGCCTGCAGCTGTTCAGCGCTGCGCATCCACAATGTGGTTGCGTGACCATTGACGGCGAGCATGTTGGCGATAATGGTGCCGAAGCTGCCACCGCCTAATACGGCAATTTTATGATTGTTATTATTTGTCACAGAGCCCTGCTCCAAGCCAGTTATTCTTTAATTGCGGGCATTATAAGGTGATGCCCTGCAAACTTCAGCCGTGAATAAGAAAAAGCGCCCACGGAGGGCGCTTTTTTAATCAACGGAGCTGTTTAACTTATCCAAACATTAAACGATTGAGCTCTTGAACAAACTGCGCAGGATTTTCCAGCGGTCGACCAGCAGACAGCGCTGCCTGATCAAATAGTACACTGGCCAATACCTTGGCCTGCTCATCATCGGCTTCGGTCTCAAGCTTGTTGACCAATGGGTGATCTGCATTGATTTCAAGAATCGGCTTGGCCTCTGGAACCGGCTGCCCTGCGGCAGCCATAATCTTACGCATCTGCTCGCCCATATCATTGGCACCGACTACCAGACAGGCTGGTGAGTTGGTCAGACGGCTGGTGCTGCGCACTTCTTCAACCTTCTCTTCCAGTAATCCTTTGATGCGAACCAATAATTCAGCGTGCTCTTTATCTTCAGGCTTTTGTTCGCCATCAGCATTTGATTCGGACTTCGACTCTTCGCCAGTGATCTTGCTTAGGTCAAGCTCACCACGGGCGACATCTTCAAAGGACTTACCATCAAACTCGGTAAGGTAGCCCATCATCCACTCGTCAATACGATCAGACATCAGCAGCACTTCGATTCCGTGCTTGTCGAACACTTCCAGGTAGGGGCTGTTCTTAATTACCGAGTAGCTGTCGCCAGTCACAAAGTAGATCTTGTCCTGCCCTTCTTTCATGCGGCCAATATAGTCTTCAAGGCTAACATTTTGATCTGCTGAACCGCTGGTCGAGCTGGAAAAGCGGAATAGCTTGGCGATCTTCTCGCGATTGCCATTATCTTCACTGGGACCTTCTTTCAATACAGCGCCAAACTGGGTCCAGAATGTGGCATATTTTTCTGGCTCATTGGTCGCCATTTTGCCGAGCATATCGAGAACGCGCTTGGTCAGTGCGGCGCGAATGCTGTCGACCATGGGTGTCTTCTGGAGAATTTCACGGGAGACATTGAGGGGTAGGTCTGTGCTGTCCAATACACCTTTTACAAAGCGCAGGTACATGGGCATAAACTGTTCGGCATCATCCATAATAAAGGTGCGCTTGATATACAGCTTGATACCGCGTGAGGCTTCACGCTGGTAGAGATCCATGGGTGCATTGGCGGGGATATACAGCAGGCTGGTGTACTCGTGCTTGCCCTCTACGCGGTTGTGGCTCCAGCTCAGCGGCTCATTAAAGTCATGGGATACATGGCGGTAGAACTCTTTGTACTCATCGTCGCTAACCTCGCTTCTGGAGCGGGTCCAAAGCGCCTGAGCATCGTTAACCGCTTCCCACTCTGGAACTATCTCAGCAGGCTCTTCGTCTTTTGGCTCGTCGCCGGGCATTGCCGGTGGTTCTTGCTTAAGCATTTCCACGGGGATGGCGATATGGTCGGAGTACTTTTTAACAATACTGCGCAGACGCCAGTCATTGGCAAATTCTTGTTCTTCGCTTTTCAGGTGCAGAGTGATTGTGGTTCCTCGCTCACTGCGCTCAATCTCTTCAAGCTGATAATCGGCTTCGCCTTCACAGCTCCAGCGAATCGCTGCTGAAGCCTCTGCACCGGCGCGACGGGTCTCTACAACCACTTTGTCGGCAACAATAAATGAGGAGTAAAAACCTACGCCAAACTGACCGATAAGCTGGGAGTCCTGCTTTTGGTCGCCGGTTAGATTCTTAAGGAAATCAGCAGTACCCGACTTGGCTATGGTGCCGAGATTGGTAATAACTTCATCGCGAGACATACCGATACCATTATCGGAAATAACTACGGTTTTGGCCTCTTCATCGAGGGCAATACGAATACGCAGATCACCGTCATCTTCATAGAGCGCGGCATTTTCCAGAGCTTCAACGCGCAATTTATCGGTGGCGTCTGAGGCATTTGAAATCAACTCACGTAAAAATATCTCTTTGTTGGAGTACAGAGAGTGAATCATTAGGTGAAGTAGTTGTTTGGCTTCGGTTTGAAAACCCAGTGTTTCTGCTGATTTAGCTTTTGCTGTCATTTCCTGTCGATCTCCTGATATTAGCTGCATGAACTATTAAATAGCCTGTCAAACAGACTATTAGATGAATTGTTATATGAGCTATCAGATGGGGGCGCTGAAATAAATTTCAACCGCCCAGGGAGATTGTTTAAATGAGGAAATGGCAGCGTGCGGTGGCGATCGGAGTGTTCTCCTCGTCCTGCCAGGCGATAGCCGTGACATTGACCAGTTTCTTGCCCTGACGCAGTACATTGCATTTGGCATAGACGGTTTTATAGCGGCCGGCACGCAGGTAGTCGAGGGAGAAATCCACCACTTTGGGCACGGCGGTAATATCGAGGTTGTAGATAATTTCTACGGCTGCGGCGAGTTCGAGAAAGCCGCCAATAACGCCACCATGGAGAGCTGGTAATGATGGGTTGCCGATATTCGATGGGCGTTTATCTAGCCAGTAGAGCAATTGGTCATTTTCAATTTTGGCCTGGGCGCCAATAAACGAAGCGTAGGGAATCATCTCTATAACTGACTGGGGACATTTTTCCAGTCGGGCTGCAGTGACACTGGCCTGCCAATCTTCGAGCGGATGGTTATCTTGATGTGCGCTCATTTTCCGCTCTCCTGTTCACTACTTGATCTCTGCCCCCAGGGCATAAGCCGACGCAACTGGGTAACGGCAATGGCGCTAAAGTTAATGCTTTTTGAGTCGACTTTCATAAAGTTGGCAACACAGTGGGCAATCGGGTTTTCTTTGTCTTCTTGCCATGCCAGTCCGCGGCAGAAGATAACATTGGAGGTCTGGCGATAGACTTTGGCTTCGACATAGATGGGTTTATGGGGTTCCGCCGGATGCATATAGTCGAGGCGCAGGTCCATGGTTGGGGCTACTGCAGGGGTATTAAGCACGGTCATAGCTGCGGAGCCACAGGCGGTGTCGAGCAGGCTGACAATTACACCGCCGTGGACAACACCGGTGAGCGGGTTGCCGACCACTTCTTCGTTGTAGGGAAAGACCAGATTGATTTCACCGCGATTAATCTCGGTCATCTTGAGTCCGAGGGTCTTACCATGACCATTCTTTTCCATCGCATATTTTAGCGCTGGCCGGAACAGGGCCATTGTCATATCAAATGCCATTGTTTTACTCGGTTGTTTGCTCAAGCTATTTTAATTAATAGTTATTACTTGCTGGAGTAATTATTAGTTCAGTTATTGGGGATCATAGCAGTTATTTTCTATGCATTTCTTATTAGGGAGGAGTTTGGGGAGTTTTGTGATTGAGGGGAATAGCCCCTCTGGATACCCTTGAGATCGGTCCCATAAGTTTATAATTTCCAGCGCTCACGCAACTCGCTTCGCTCAAACAGGCGCTCGCTCGACCTGAAAATTAAAAACTTATAAGCGGGCCCTGATTGATCTCAAGGGTATCCAGAGGGACTATACGAACTATCGCAGTACAGCCTTATTGTTATCCCACATTACTTGTCATCCTGATAGAGCTCTACATTACTTGTCATCCCACATTACTTGTCATCCTGAGCGCAGTCGAAGGATCTCCTGCAGACCCTTCGACTGCGCTCAGGGTGACACTGATATTTTAGATGGAGGATTTGAGCGTTTAAATTACGCCGGCCATTTACGCGCATCATGTAAAACCCGCAATACCTGCAACTCCCCTAACCGTCTGTGATTACGATAAACCACAATAAATGAAGTACCGGTAATAACCAATTCTCTAGTACCCACCACTCGCCCGGATCGACCCGCATCGGGGTATTGAAGCAATATTTTTTCGGTCACATCAATAATCTGTATGACCAAATCTATAGCCGCAACTGGACTGCCTTCTTCAGCTATATAGCTCTCTACATAATCCAGATCTTTTACCGCTAACTCAGTCCAATTGAGCTGCATTCTTTTTAGCCTCCCACCTGGCCTTCACATCGGAATGCTTTTGCAGCTGACCTTGATCAGCAGCTTCTATCGCCTTCTCAATTTCATAAATCGCCCACTCTTCACGGGCGACATATTGCTTGATCGCTTCACCCATCAGCCAGGCGCGAGGGCGATCCATCGCTTCTGCGATATGCCCTACTCGCTCTAGGGTTTCGTCATCTAATCTTACAGAGGTTGCTTTTAATGCCATGATGATTCTCTGAGGTTCTCTAAGAACCTTAACTATAGCACAAAGATTTTATACAACTAAAAACCTTAAAAGACATACCAACCGGTAATTTCCTTTGCGCCTATCCCAGTATCACGAAAGAAACCACCGTCATCCCGACAGAACTCTACATTACTTGTCATCCCACATTACTTGTCATCCCACATTACTTGTCATCCCGCATTACTTGTCATCCCACATTACTTGTCATCCCGCATTACTTGTCATCCTGAGCGAAGCCGAAGGATCTCCAACAGACCCTTCGACTGCGCTCAGGGTGACACTGATGTTTGAGATTGAGGATTGGAGTTGTGAACCCTAGATACTGGCATATGCCAGTATGACGAAAGAAACCACCGTCATCCCGACAGAGCTCTACATTACTTGTCATCCCGCATTACTTGTCATCCTGAGCGAAGCCGAAGGATCTCCAACGGACCCTTCGACTGCGCTCAGGGTGACACTGATGTTTGAGATTGAGGATTGGAGTTGTGAACCCTAGATACTGGCATATGCCAGTATGACGAAAGAAACCACCGTCATCCCGACAGAGCTCTACATTCCTTGTCATCCCGCATTACTTGTCATCCTGAGCGAAGCCGAAGGATCTCCAACAGACCCTTCGACTGCGCTCAGGGTGACAAAAGTGAGGGATTATTCTACAGGCACAAAAAAGCGGCCCGAAAGCCGCTTTTTTATATCACTAAAACCGCAAAAGAACTTACCAACCGGTAATTTCCTTTAGGCCATTACCGATATCAGCCAGACTGCGAACAGTCTTAACACCAGCGTCTTCCAGAGCTGCAAATTTCTCGTCTGCTGTACCCTTACCACCGGAAACAATCGCGCCAGCATGACCCATACGCTTGCCTTCAGGTGCAGTAACACCGGCAATGTAAGAGACAACAGGCTTGGTCACATTGGCTTTAATATAGGCCGCTGCTTCTTCTTCTGCCGTTCCACCAATCTCACCGATCATAACGATCGCTTCAGTGGCTGGATCTTTCTCAAACAGCGCGAGAATATCGATAAAGCTGGAACCGGGAATCGGGTCGCCACCAATACCTACACAGGTTGACTGGCCAAAACCGTAATCGGTGGTCTGCTTAACCGCTTCATAGGTCAGAGTACCTGAACGGGATACGATGCCGACTTTGCCTGGCAGGTGAATATGGCCGGGCATAATGCCGATCTTGCACTCGCCTGGGGTGATAACACCTGGGCAGTTAGGGCCGATAAGACGTACACCGAGGTTATCGCAAACAACTTTACAGTCGAGCATATCCTGAGTGGGAACGCCTTCAGTGATACAGACAACCAACTTAAGACCGGAGTAAGCCGCTTCAAGAATAGAGTCTTTACAAAATGGGGCGGGTACATAGATCACTGAGGCTTCTGCACCAGTCACTGCTACCGCTTCGGCAACCGTGTTAAATACTGGCAGTCCAAGGTGAGTAGTACCGCCTTTGCCCGGGGTTACACCACCGACCATTTTTGTGCCGTAGGCAATTGCTTGTTCTGAGTGAAAAGTGCCCTGCCCGCCGGTAAAGCCCTGACAGATAACTTTAGTGTCGCTATTGATTAAGATAGACATTTAGTTAGCCTCCGCAGCTTTAACAACTTGCTGTGCAGCATCAGTCAGACTGGTTGCAGCAATGATAGACAGACCGGATTCGGCCAGTTTCTGGGTACCCAATTCGGCATTGTTACCTTCCAGACGAACAACCACTGGAATCTTAACGCCAACTTCTTCTACTGCACCAATAACGCCATCGGCGATCAGATCACAGCGAACAATGCCGCCGAAGATATTGATCAGTACCGCTTTTACGTTGTCGTCAGAGAGAATAATTTTAAACGCTTCAACTACACGCTCTTTAGTTGCTCCGCCGCCTACATCGAGGAAGTTAGCGGGCGAACCGCCGTGCAGATGCACTATATCCATGGTACCCATGGCCAGGCCTGCGCCGTTTACCATGCAACCAATATTGCCATCTAAAGCTACATAGTTAAGCTCAAATGAAGCGGCATGAGCTTCGCGGGCATCTTCCTGCGAGGGATCGTGCATCTCTTTGATCGCTGGCTGACGGTACATCGCATTACCATCGATAATGACTTTGGCATCCAAACAGTGAAGATTACCTTCGTCAGTAATAACCAGTGGGTTAACTTCCAACAGCTCAAGGTCTTTCTCTTTAAACAGCTTAGCCAAACCTAAAAAGATCTGTACGAACTGCTTAACCTGAACACCTTTTAAGCCGAGCTTAAAGGCTAGATCACGACCCTGGTAAGGCTGTGCACCGGTTACCGGATCAATAATCGCTTTAAGAATTTTTTCAGGAGTCTCTTCTGCAACCTTTTCGATCTCAACACCACCTTCGGTTGAGGCCATAAAGATGATGCGACGAGTTCCACGATCAACAACCGCGCCAAGATAGAGTTCCTGATCGATATCAGTGCAGGTTTCAACCAGAATACGGCTGACCGGCTGGCCTTTGGCATCTGTCTGATAAGTAACTAGGTTTTTACCCAACCACTGCTCTGAGAACGCTTCAATCTCGGCTTTCGAGCTAACCAGCTTTACGCCGCCCGCTTTACCGCGGCCGCCAGCGTGGACCTGGGCCTTAACAACCCACTTGTCTCCGCCTATTACATCGGCAGCTGCCACAGCTTCTGCGACGGTCTCTGCAGCAATACCTTTCGATACTGGCAATCCGTATTCGGCAAAAAGCTGCTTACCCTGATATTCGTGCAGGTTCATACTTTACTTCCTGTTGTTTGTATTAAATTGGATAAAAAAACAGAGCTACCCAGTGGATAACTCTGCCTGATAAATAGTAACGCTTAGCGACGTTTACGATTGGCGATATGGATGGCGTTGCCATTCACTGCCAGTGCAGCCTCATGAACAGTTTCAGAGAGTGTTGGGTGACCAAAGACCATCATGCCGAGATCTTCCGCACTGGAACCAAACTCCATGGCAATTGCCACCTGCTGTACTAGATCCGCTGCACTTGGGCCAACAATATGGCAGCCAAGAATACGATCGGTATCAGCATGAGCAATAATCTTAACCATACCGCTAGTCTCATTGGCAGCCATGGCACGGCCACTGGCGGCAAATGGGAACATACCTACGTTATAGGCATCACCCGCTGACTTAACCTGCTCTTCGGTCAGGCCAACAGAGGCGACTTCAGGGTGGGTATAAATAACGTTAGGAACGATATCGTAGTTCATCTGTGCTTTGTGACCAGCGATACGCTCTGCCACCATGACGCCCTCTTCTGAGCCTTTGTGGGCCAGCATAGGACCGCGAACCAGATCGCCGATAGCGAAGACGCCAGCAACATTGGTTGCACACTGTTCGTTAACAAATACGGTACCGCGCTCATCGAGCTGTACACCACTGTCTTCGGCTAGCAGACCGTCGGTAAAGGCGCGTCGGCCTACACAGACAATCAACTTATCAAAGGTCACCTTTTGCTCTGAACCATCGGCAGTTGCGTAGGTAACTTCAACTTCTTTACCTTTGATCTCAGTACCGGTTACGCGGGCGCCTAGACGAATATCCAAACCCTGCTTGGTAAAGATCTTTTTAGATTCTTTGGCAATGCCCTTGTCCATAATGGCCAGGAAGTCTTCCATCGCTTCGAGCAACACAACGTCAGAACCAAGACGATTCCATACTGAACCCAGCTCTAGACCAATAACACCAGCACCGATAACGCCGAGACGCTTGGGCACTTCACCGATTTCCAGTGCGCCGGTAGAGTCAAGGATAAGGTCGTTGTCGACAGCAGCGACTGGAATGGCGATAGGCAGTGAGCCAGAGGCGAGAATAACGTTCTCTGTGTCCAGTACCGAAACTACACCATCATTGTCAGTCAGCTCAACTTTCTTGCCAGCCAGTAATTTACCTGTGCCGTACAGCGCAGTAACGCCGTTAGCTTTAAACAGACCGGCAATACCGCCAGTCAGCTGGTTGATAATCTTATTTTTGCGATCGAGCATGGCAGGAATATCAATTTCGACGCCTTTACTGCTAATACCATGTACCGCGAGGTCTTCTTTAGCTTCGTGGTATTTGTAGGAACTGTCGAGCAGTGCCTTGGAGGGAATGCAGCCAACATTGAGACAGGTGCCGCCGTTTACACCAGCGCCTTTGTCGTTCTTCCACTTCTCAATACAGGCGGTTTTTAGACCTAACTGAGCTGCGCGAATGGCTGCCACATAACCTGCTGGGCCGCTGCCGATTACGATTACATCGT
>Ga0209119_1002440_pt1 | contig 17057 bp, 15 predicted proteins | sample COG_03_FD_184747 | JGI IMG/M metagenome (GOLD analysis project Ga0209119, IMG submission 184747) | Pelagic Microbial community sample from North Sea - COGITO 998_met_03 (SPAdes) (version 2) | ecosystem: Environmental > Aquatic > Marine > Neritic zone/Coastal water | place: Helgoland, sampling... | reverse complement strand
ATATGTCAGAACTAAGCCATTTTTAAGACTGCCTCCAACATAACAGACTAGCGGTAAAATAAGATTAAAACGAAATTTGTGTTGAAAATCAGCACGAAGGTACAGTACTACGTTGACATCACGGGAGCGTCCATATATGTCTCTGTAATTGTTTAACGATCACGATTTAGTCTAAACAAAGTCAATTAAATCAGTCTGTTATTCGATAAAATACAGACATGATAGAGACGCAATACCAACAACGCATTACTGAGCTGGAAAGCTTATTGGCAGAGAAAGATGCCAAGATAGCATTTCTAGAAGAGCAGTTCCGCCTTGCCCAACAAAAACAGTTTGGTGCCAGCAGTGAAGGTCATCCGGGCCAAGGCGAGTTGTTTAATGAGGCGGAAGCCGAAGTAGCGCAGCTTGAAACTGAGTCTGTACAAGAGACGACAATTAGCAGGACAGACAATTAGCAGGACACACATGTTAAATCAGCACTCTAAGAAATTTGACACTCCTTATGTAAACAGACTAAATAACACTGCAATTTCGATACATTGACGGCGTATTTGGGCATGTGTCCATCTCATCAGTCATTATGCTCAAAAACAAAAGTGTTCACCTTCACGTAAGAGTAGGGTTGAACATTCTGGTGAAAATAACAATTCGAGATTAGAGAGTGGCTCTGGAAAATTGGAGTATGTTTCAGTAGTATGCCCCTGCCTTAAACATACTGTTATGGCAATCAAAGGAATATCTTCAATATTCAAAAGGGCAATTATGCGTTTAGTAGTGATTTTTTCTGTTTTACTTAATTTAACAACGGCTATTTATGTCCATGCTGCACCTGTAGGCGTAGAAGCTTATGGGAAACTCCCATCAAAAAGCATGTTGGTTATTTCCCCTAATGGAAAACGGCTAGCGTACCGAGATACCACAGACGGCCGAGATATGGCCGTGGTAATCAATTTAGTCGACTTTAGTTTGGTTTCTGCTCTGGATATATCAGCTGTAAAACCAAACAGCATGTATTTTATAGACGAAGAACGGTTAATTTTTGTTGCTTCAGAATACAAGAAAATTCAAGGTTTTAAAGGAAGGCATAATGTCAGCGCGGCAATGGCTTACAACTTGACATCAAAAAAAATACACCAGCTTTTAACTCCAGGTAAAGGCATATACAAAGGTCAAACAGCGGTTGGTAAAATTTTGGGTATATCAAAGGATACAAAATATGCTTATATGTCAGCCTACGGAAACGCTAGTCAAATCAACCTTTATAAAGTCAAATTAGATAGAAAGACCAAACCCAAAATTGCCCAAAAAGGCTCAAGCGATACCATTGATTTTTTTCTCGGCCACGATAGTGAGGTCATTGCCAGAGAACGTTTCAACAATGACAAAAACTTACATATTATAGAAGTGAGGGTCGATGGTGACTGGCAAGAAATTTTTCGAGAAGAAACGGAAATTAGACACCGATCATTTACTGGTGTCACGCCGGACAGAACCAAACTCGTGATGTTAAAACAGGATGGAAACCATGGCCGCCGGGCTTACTTCACTATGTCTTTGGCGGATGGAACCGAAGCAGGTCCTATTTTTAGTCGCGATGATAAAGACATCGAAACGGTCTTGACTGATTTAAATCGAGTAGTATACGGCGTAAGGTATTCTGGCTTTACACCGACTTACGAGTTTTTTGATAAGACATTAAACGCCCGAATGAAAGGCATAAATAAGGCAATGCCAGACAATAACTTTACGATTTCTGACTACACCCCAGATTGGAGTCAGATTGTTTTTTACATGGACGGCACACAAAGCTCTGGCGATTATGTTTTATACAAACAAGGGGGGTTGGACCTATTAACGTCAGCTCGCGCAGATATTACACCTGATGTTGTTAACAATGTTGTCGAATATAGCTACAAAGCCAGAGATGGTATGGTAATTCCAACCTTATTAACTATTCCCAATGGTATACAAGTCAAAAATTTCCCTGCCATAATGATGCCTCACGGTGGCCCAGAGTCATATGATAAAAAAGCGTTCAATTACCGTGCTCAATATTTTGCTAGCCAAGGTTATTTGGTCATTCAACCGCAGTTTAGAGGATCTGATGGCTTTGGAGTGAAGCATTTATTGGCTGGTCGTGGTGAATGGGGCCGTAAAATGCAAGATGATTTAACCGATGCAGTAATCGATCTTGCAAATGCCGGTAAAATTGACAAAAATCGATTGTGTATCGTGGGAGCAAGTTACGGTGGCTATGCCGCTCTTGCTGGCGCAACTTTTACACCAGACTTATACAAGTGTGTGGTTTCTATTAATGGTGTGTCCGACATCGAAAGAATGTTAAAAACTGAAGAGCGAGAATATGGAGATGACCATTGGGTAGTGGCTTATTGGCAAGATGTTATTTCACAAGGTGATGTTGACGAAGCTCATCTTAAAAAAATATCTCCTATCAATCATGTAAAGAATATCAAAGCGCCTGTGCTTTTGATCCATGGTGAACATGACAAAGTTGTCCCAATTAAACAATCTGAAGAAATGTTCGACGAGATGGAAGATGAAGACAAAGATGTTATCTTCTTAGAGTTAGAAAAAGGTGACCATTATATGAGCACTGCAGAGAATAGAATGAAAGCAATGCTTGCTATTGATGCGTTTGTTAAAAAACACATTTAGATTATTCAGGGAATTAAAAGGACAGCCACGTTAATTAGCCGCCACGTTAATTAATTTTAAAAGCACCCTTGATAATTCATGGAGAAACGATTCAAAACTATTTGTCGGAAAAGTGGACGCCGCGCGGGATGGCAGTATGCAAAGCATATGCTTTAAAGCTCGAAGCTCAAAATAGATGGAGAATAGCCGAGGTTGCCAGCCAAAAAAAAGTCAACCAAAGGACAATTAACAGGACTAAGACAATTAACAGGACAGGCATGATAATAAATAACTATTTTCACTCCTTAGATTCCCATCTCTTGTCGCCCAGCCACTATTCTTCGCATTTAAAGTTCCAGGCCAAAATGAATTGCTTTTTGGACGGCTCGGTCGGCAAAGCCGATGCTTTTGACTAACCCTCGACTCAAAGCTCGCCAATTATTAGGTGAATTTAGTGGGGCAATTTGCAGGGACGCAAATTGAGTTTGCCATTGCTGGGAGCAAGTGCAAACGACCTGCTAAATTTGCCTAATAATTGGATGAAGAGCATTGCCCTCGAGTGGCACTTTTTGCTTACTTTATGCTGCTGTAGGCAAAAAGTAAGTCGCATCGAAGGGATTCGGTGTGAAAACTGACAAGGATGGTAGTAAGCGTAGCGCATACTTTAAAAACTTGAATTAGACTGTGAATAGGCAATAATTCCAGACGAAAAAAAACCTTAACAGCAATGTTAAGGTTTTGTCTCTTCTCGCTAGCTATTAAACCAGGAGAAAAATGGTGCCGACTACCGGAGTCGAACTGGTGACCTACTGATTACAAGTCAGTTGCTCTACCAACTGAGCTAAGTCGGCACTGTTTTCTACTTTAACGTGACGCTACTTTTGAGTTGTTGGTAAACTGCTTGGTAGCAGCTAATCACAAAAGCGAGCGCTATTGTATTCATAATTGATATCTTGTCAATCAAATAAAAAATTATTTACACCTACGTTTACAGCTTCACCAATCTTGCGGCTTCATCTTTAAGCATGGGGAAGTGTTCAAGGGGCAAGTATTCGGCCAATGCCAGCATAGTTTTGCCTAATTCAGCATAACTATCTGCACATAAATTGAAGTGACCCATTTTACGTTTTTCACGTGGCGTTTTACCGTACCAATGTAAATGACAACCCGGAATGCTCAGCATGTCCCGTGCAAAAGCTTTGCAGCCTATGATGTTGATCATGGCAGTAGGTGAGGTGACTTTAGTGGAACCTAAGGGTAAACCTCTGACTGCTCTAAGATGATTTTCAAACTGGCAGGTGTCTGCGCCTTGCATAGTCCAATGTCCAGAGTTATGAACTCGTGGGGCAATTTCATTAACTAATAGGTGTTCCCCAACTTGGAAAAACTCAACTGCCAGCACACCTATATAATCTAAAGATTCGGCTAGTTTATTAAATATGTCTTGGGCTTGTTGATTAAGGGCTTCGTCCACTTGCGCAGCAGGAGCAATTGAGACATGTAACTGGCCATGATGGTGCAAGTTTTCGGCAAGTGGGTAATAGGCAACATCACCTTTGCTGCTGCGCACTGCAACCAATGAAAGCTCGCGATCAAAATTGAGCATTTTCTCAACAACCAAGGGCACTTTGTGCAAGTCTAATTTCGACAACTGTTGTTTAAGCTCTGGCAAGTCTTTGATATTTTGTAAACGCCATTGCCCATATCCGTCGTATCCGTCACGACTGGCTTTTATGATCAGCTTTTCACCAAGCTTTTCAACAGCAGTATCGAGTTGTTCAACGTCGGTGACTATCTCAAATGGGCAATTGGCAATGTCTAGCTTTTCTAATAGTTTCTTTTCACGTACCCGATCAGCACCCGTCAGAATAGCCTCTACACTAGGTTTGAGTTTGCCACTGCCGTGGACTAGCTCGAGCAAATCCTCAGGAATATGTTCAAACTCTACGGTGATGGCGTTCACTTCCTCAATCATTCTATCAAGGGAGTTATTGATTATCTGTTTACTCACAGGGTCGACAATTTTGTTATCCGCTACGTCTACCGCTTGCACACTTATTCCAAGAGGATAACCAGCTAAAGCCATCATTCTAGCCAACTGACCTGATCCAAGCACTAATATGCTCATTTACATAATCTCACGTCGACATCTATCATAAAGAGGGAAGTACTAATTCGTCTTGCGCCAGCACAGTAGCAGTTTGTTCAGCTCGAAAGTCTTTGATTGCTTGTTGCACATCGGGGTTTTGTAAGCCGATTATCTGAGCTGCCAACAGTCCAGCATTGGCTGCACCTGCTTCGCCAATCGCTAATGTGCCTACGGCAACACCTTTGGGCATTTGGACAATAGAGAGTAAAGAATCGATACCATTGAGTTGACTTGAGCGAACAGGTACACCAAACACCGGCAAATGAGTATGTGCAGCTATCATACCAGGCAAATGTGCTGCACCCCCTGCACCGCCAATAATCACTTGGTAACCTTGTTCAGCAGCTTGTTCAGCAAAGTCTGTGAGTAAACTTGGCGTACGATGAGCAGAGACAACTTTAGCCGTATAACTCACGCCAAGCTTTTCTAACATTAACGCTGTGTTTTGCATGGTAGGCCAATCAGACTTTGAACCCATTACTATTGCCACGTTTGGCATAATTTTCTCTCTTAAATCACATTTAATAAGATGGGGGAGACCAGCTCCCCTAAAATTTTGGAAGAGTATTGTAGCTTATAGCTACTTGCATAGAAACCACCTCTACCATTGGTTCTATTAGAGTTTGTTTTAGTGAAAATTCATATAATCTAAGGTTAGGTCTGTCAGTAATTTTACGCCTGTTTTCATACCTGAATCATCCACATAAAATTCTGGGGTATGGTGAGCAGGGGCTTGGTCGACTGGCACATCGAGTGGTTTACCCCCTATCCACATATATAACCCTGGTATTTTTTGCTGAAAAAATGAAAAGTCTTCAGCACCGGTAACCGGTTTGCTATAAATAACATTTTCGCGGCCTGCACTTTTAATCAGTGTAGGTACCATTTTTTCCGTTAATGCAGGATCGTTGTACGTAATAGGGTAATAATAATCTAAAGGTAACGTTACTTCGACTTCGGCGCGCATGCTGTCTGCAATGCCTTTAACTTTTCTAGGTAGTGCTTCGTACATGTGCTCGCGGGCGGCTTTGTTTAAGGTACGTATGGTACCCACTAACTCCACTTCACTAGGAATAATATTCGAGCGATTACCGCCGTGAATAGAGCCTATAGTCACCACGGCTGCCTCATCAATGAGTTTGATTTCGCGGCTGACGATGGTTTGTAAACTCATAATAATTTGTGCCGCCGTAGTGATGGGATCAACACTCAACCATGGGTAAGCACCGTGGGCTTGTTTGCCTTTTATGACTATTTTAAAAGGGTCAACTGCGGCCATAGTGCCACCTTCTTTGTAGCGTATTTTACCCACATCGGTATCAGCGCTGATATGTAAGCCAAAAATCACGTCTACGTCTGGGTTGTTCAGCACGCCTTCTTCAACCATCAGTTCAGCGCCACCTTTTTCACCTCTAGGTGCACCTTCTTCCGCGGGTTGAAAAATAAATTTCACTTTGCCCCTTAGTTGGCTTTTCATGTTGACTAAAATTTCTGCTGCACCCATCAGCATAGCAACATGGGTATCGTGGCCACAGGCGTGCATTACTGGCACGTCGTTACCTTCAAGTTCGCCACGCTTAGTTGACTTCCAAGGTAAATCATTTTGTTCAAGTACAGGCAACCCATCCATATCTGCACGTAGTGCGACTACTGGCCCAGGTTTACCACTATCAAGTACCGCTACTACACCGGTTATCGCCACGCCTGTCTGTACTTCTAAGCCAAGGCTCTTAAGGTGTTGAGTAATATACTTTGCCGTTTCAAACTCGCGATTGGATAATTCTGGATTTTGATGTAAATGATGACGCCACTTAATAACACGAGGTTCGATATCGTTAACCATTTGTTCGATGGTAGGTGCTGCGAATATTCTGGGCGTGAACGTTAAGAGTAATAATACGGCGGGTATTAGCTGTTTCATTGATGTCTAACTGTAAGTGAACGAATATCTAATATGTTAAAAGCACATGCGCTTGTCAAATTTTAAGGATGAGATATGCCCTAAAAAAGTCATAAAAAAATCCGCTAACAGTTTCCTGAAGCGGATTTTTATCAATCGATTAAAAAGACTAGCTTTTTTGTCTGCGCATAGCAGTAAAGAATTCATTGTTTGTTTTGGTCATAGACAATTTGCCGATCAGAAATTCCATCGCATCTATCTCAGACATTTCATGGACTATTTTGCGCAATATCCACATTTTTTGTAACTCGTCTTGTGTGGTAAGTAGTTCTTCACGACGGGTGCCAGAACGATTGTAATCAATCGCTGGGAATACACGTTTTTCAGCAATTTTTCGGTTCAGGTGTAATTCCATATTACCCGTACCTTTAAATTCTTCGTAAATAACTTCATCCATTTTAGAGCCAGTATCAATCAATGCTGTGGCAATAATGGTTAAACTGCCCCCTTCTTCGATGTTACGTGCAGCACCAAAGAAACGTTTAGGTTTGTGCAATGCGTTGGCATCTACACCACCGGTCAATACTTTACCTGATGAAGGTATCACGGTGTTGTAAGCTCGTGCTAAACGAGTAATAGAGTCGAGTAAAATGACCACGTCCTTTTTGTGCTCGACTAAACGTTTGGCTTTTTCGATTACCATTTCGGCTACTTGTACGTGACGACTCGCTGGCTCATCAAACGTAGACGCTATAACTTCACCGCGCACCAAACGTTGCATTTCGGTGACTTCTTCTGGGCGTTCATCAATCAACAACACCATTAACAAACATTCAGGGTGATTTGCGGCGATAGATTGTGCGATGTTTTGTAACAGTAACGTTTTACCGGCTTTAGGCGGCGCAACAATTAACCCACGTTGACCACGGCCAATAGGGGACGCTAAATCTAAAACCCGTGCAGTGATATCTTCACTACTACCGTTACCACGTTCCATGATAAGGCGTTCATTGGCATGTAGCGGTGTTAGGTTTTCGAATAATATTTTATTACGTGCATTTTCAGGGCGATCGTAATTGACCTCGCTTATTTTTAATAATGCGAAGTAACGCTCGGTATCCTTTGGTGGACGTATTTTACCTGAAATCGTATCGCCAGTACGCAAGTTGAAGCGTCTGATCTGGCTAGGTGAGACATAAATGTCGTCTGGCCCTGCCAAGTATGAAGAGTCGTTTGAACGCAAGAATCCAAAACCATCTTGAAGTATTTCTAGTACGCCATCACCAAAAATGTCTTCACCGCTTTTCGCGTGAGATTTAAGGATCGAAAAAATAATGTCTTGTTTGCGAGCGCGAGCCATGTTTTCTAGCTTCATTTCTTCGGCTAGGCTAACTAATTCACTGATCGGTTTGTTCTTGAGTTCGGTAAGATTCATAATTGGTGGGTCTTTATGCTAGAAGCTTGTCTTTCAAAGCCAGTTTGATTGAGTGATTCAAAGGTTTTTACTTATTTAATCTCTGATTTGATCTGAGTATAGGTCTGTTCGGGTGTGAACGTTGTAAAAATTAGCACCAAATAATTCCCGCGTCCAGTGAATTGTCTGCTTGTCAGCTGATTTAACGACATATTACGGGCAATGCATATTTGTGACAGCCCAAGATAATAAACAGTAATAACAATTTATTTACAATAGGAATGGGCGCTGCAGGCAAGGTTCTTGTAAGACATTTACAAAAAAACTCAGCATTTGCTGAGCTTTTATATTTTATTTTGTAATAACAAATACTAAATGTTTTCGTTCAAAAACTCTAAAAGTTGGGCTTTTGACAAGGCACCCACTTTAGTTGCCGCTACATTACCACCTTTAAATAACAATAAGGTAGGTATACCTCTAATGCCATACTTAGGCGGCGTTTCGTTATTTTCATCGACATTCAGCTTACCAACTGTTACTTTGCCGTCAAATTCGTCTGCTACTTCATGCAGAATTGGTGCGATCATTTTACATGGGCCACACCATTCCGCCCAAAAATCAACTAACACAGGACCAGCTGCATTGATAACATCGGCCTCGAAACTATCATCAGATAACTCGATAATTTTGTCGCTCATTTTTTTCTCCGTAATTTTTCTCTCGCTGATATGACACAGCGCAGTTATGATTGTTATATAGAAACTGGTTTTTAATGCAAGCAATGATAAGCTATAAGCTATGCCAACTACACACTTAACCGATACAAAATTTTCAGATTTACCCATTAATCAACAGGTTGTAGATGCGCTGTCTGCGGCCAAATTCAACCACTGCACACCTATTCAAGCATTGAGTTTACCTCCCTTACTTGAAGGCAACGATCTTGCCGGTCAAGCACAAACAGGAACAGGTAAAACCATTGCATTTTTGGTTGCCACTTTCCACTATTTGTTGACTAACCCTCAAGACTCAAAACGTCAACCTAGAGCAATCATCATGGCGCCTACCCGTGAGTTAGCTGTGCAAATTTTTAACGATGCAGAATTACTTAGCCAACACACAGGTTTGACCCTTGGTTTGATTTATGGGGGCGAGGGTTATCAAAGTCAACGGGAAAAATTGCAAGGCGGTGTAGATATTATTATCGGCACCACAGGTCGTATCATTGATTATTACAAACAGAATATCTTTTCATTAGCCTCAATTCAGGTTGCAGTATTAGATGAAGCCGACCGTATGTTTGATTTAGGCTTCATCAAAGATATTCGTTATTTATTTAACAGAATGCCAAAACCCACTGAACGTCTTAGTATGTTGTTTTCTGCTACTTTGTCTTACCGCGTTCAAGAATTGGCCTACGACCATATGGACAATCCTACTCATGTACAGATTGAGCCAGAAAGAAAAACGGCAGAACGGGTAAAAGAAGAATTATTTTATCCATCAGACGAAGACAAGCCTTATCTGTTACTCACTTTAATGGAAGAAGAATGGCCAGATAAAGCCATTGTTTTTGCCAATACTAAACACGGCTGTGAAAAAATATCTGATTGGTTAGAGGCTGATAATCATAGGGTAGGTTTGTTAAGTGGTGATGTACCTCAGAATAAACGTTTGAAAATACTAGAAAATTTCACTTCTGGTGTGCTTGATGTATTAGTAGCCACCGATGTAGCGGCTCGTGGTTTACATATTCCAATGGTGAGTCATGTCTTTAACTATGATTTACCCGACGACGCAGAAGACTACGTTCACCGTATTGGTAGAACGGGTCGTGCGGGTGAAAGTGGTAGTTCAATTAGTTTTGCTTGCGAAAAATATGCACTGAACTTACCGGCGATTGAGGAATATGTACAACATTCAATTCCTGTCACAGAGTACAACCCAAATGATTTAATGCGTGATGTTACGCCACCTAAACCTCGTTTTAAAAAACGTATGCAAAGTGGTAAAAGTCACCAAAAACGTCCTTCAGGACCACGTCCCAATCGAAATAGATGAATAATAATCCTGAAGTCATTGCCCCCTTTTCTCAGCCTGAACAACTGTATGCGGCTGTAGACTTAGGCTCCAACAGTTTTCATATGGTTATTGTGCGTGTTGTGTCTGGAAGTGTTCATATCATCGGTAAGGTGAAACAAAAAGTGCGCCTTGCCGCCGGGCTAGATGAAAATATGTTGCTTGATCAACCTAGCCTTGAAAGAGGCTGGAAGTGCCTTGAAACCTTTGCAGAACGTTTGCAGGATATTCCCCTTTCAAATATCAAAATTGTTGGTACAGCCACATTACGCTTGGCTGCCAATGCCGACCTGTTTATTAAAAAAGCCGAACAAATTCTCAATCATACGTTAAACGTTATTGATGGTGAGGAAGAAGCCAGACAAATTTATTTGGGTGTGGCCTATACATCGGCTAATCAAGGTAATTCTCTGGTAATTGATATTGGCGGCGCCAGTACCGAAGTGATTGTCGGTAATGACATGAATCCGATTCATTTAGTGAGCACAAACATGGGCTGCGTTACCTTTAAGGAGCGCTTTTTCACTGATGGCAATATATCCGAGAAAAACTTTGAGTCTGCTATAAAAGAGGCGAACTCTTTGTTAGAGCCGTTGAAGGATGGTTTTATCAATTTTGATTGGCAGCAATGTTTAGGCGCATCAGGTACGCCTCAAGCGATTACTGAAATTTTAGTAGCACAAGGTATCAGTGACGCTATCCGTATTGACTATCTGTATAATCTAAAACAGCAATGTATTGATTGTGTGACTATAGATCTCTTGCAAATCGATGGTTTAATCGAGTCCAGACGAGCCATTTTTCCAAGTGGTTTGGCCATTTTGATTGCCCTTTTTGAACAGTTAAACATTCAAGAAATGCAGATATCAGGTGGCGCACTGCGGGAAGGTCTTATCTATGGCATGTTAGACAACATGCAACAAAATGATAGAAGACTACAAACACTTGAACAATGTATTGAACATTTCCACATAGAGCCTCAACACGCTAATCGTGTAAAAGGCATAGCACTTGGTCTGTTTAAACAAGTGCAAGATAAAATGGTGTTAGACAAGGTCGATTGTGAAGCGATATTGATAGCATCTGCCATGTTGCATGAAACGGGTTTACACATCGAATACAAACTACACCATCAACATGGCGCATACATACTGAGCCACTTGCCTATGGTGGGTTATACTCAACAGCAACGGGCTGGCATCAAAACCTTAGTGCAAAGTCACAGGCAGGAAATAAAACTCAGTTTATTTGACTCTTTCCATCCAGAGGTACGTCAAGCGCTTTTGGTGTTAGTCAGAGTGTTACGTTTATCCTGTTTACTCTCCATCCGCCGAAAAGACAACCTGCTGGCAGATTTCACTTTACTTGTGTCAGATAAAAAGTGGACACTGACTTTTCCTGAAGGTTGGTTAAAGGCCCACCCTTTAATAGATGCAGAATTAGCTAATGAAAAATGGCAACAACATAAAGTAGGCTGGTTGTTAGAGTGTTATTAAATTTTTAGCCTGTTTTTCTAGAAAACAGGCCGAAATGGATTCAATTGTTATCTAATTCCGAGGCTAAGTTCTCTAGTCTTGTCTCAACAGTATCGCAGCCTGCTTTGCAAAATAAGTCAAAATTCCATCTGCCCCCGCTCGTTTAAAAGCGATTAGAGATTCTAAAATCACTTCATCTTCATTGAGCCAGCCATTGGCAAACGCTGCTTTGTGCATGGCGTATTCGCCGCTGACCTGATAGGCAAAAGTGGGGACTTTGAATTCGTCTTTACAACGCCTAACAATATCTAGGTAAGGCATGCCGGGTTTGACCATGACCATGTCTGCCCCTTCTTGTAAGTCCAATGCGATTTCGCGCATCGCTTCATCTGAATTAGCGGGGTCCATTTGGTAGTTCTTTTTATTGCCCCCTTTAATGTTGCCTGCTGAGCCTACTGCGTCTCTGAAGGGCCCATAATAGCTCGAGGCGTATTTAGCCGAATAAGCCATGATACAGGTGTTGATAAAGCCACTATTCTCAAGCGCTTGGCGCAGCGCACTCACTCTGCCATCCATCATGTCGGATGGAGCAATAATATCAGCCCCCGCTTCTGCATGAGACAGAGCTTGTTTGACTAAAACCTCGATGGTTTCATCATTTAATACATACCCCTGTTCGTCAATCAGGCCGTCTTGGCCGTGAGAGGTAAAAGGATCGAGGGCTATATCTGTAATAACGGCAATGTCAGGTACGGCTTGTTTGATAGCGCGTATTGCTTTTTGCGCCAATCCTTGTGGATTAAAAGCTTCGCTTGCACACAACGACTTGGCTTGCATCGGTGTCACGGGAAAGAGCGCAATGGCAGGGATACCAAGTTCTACAAGTTCATGTGCCTCTTTGACTAACAAGTCTATAGATAAACGTTCAACACCAGGCATAGAAGGCACCGCTTCTTTTTGACTGTCGCCCTCTAATACAAACATAGGGTAAATTAAGTCACTGCTGCTGAGTTGGTTTTCTGCCATTAATCTGCGGGTAAAATCGTGTTTACGTAATCTACGCATACGGGTCTTGGGGAATTGTTCGATCATGATAAGTCCTGCTGTTGAATGATGTCTAAATAGCTGCCTTGCACATTATTTCGACCTGCATTTTTGGCGGCGTAGAGTTGTTTATCCGCCAAGGCTAGAATATTGACTTCTGGTTGATTTAAATCTGCTATTGCGGTCCCTACACCAGCGCTAATAGTAATGTTTATTGATACGTCATCAGCTTGTACGGTGGTTTTTTCAATTTCAGCTCTGAGCTGTTCTACCAATACTAAAGCCCCCTCTAGGTCGGTGCTGGGTAGAATTAGGGCAAACTCTTCACCGCCATAGCGGCATACGTCATCACTGGGTCTTTTTAAGGCTTTGCTCAGTGTATGGGCCACACTTTTAATACATTCGTCTCCAACTAAGTGGCCATATTGATCATTCACATTTTTGAAATGGTCAATGTCCATCATCACAACAGACAATTGGGTTTGTTCTCGTCGGCTTCTGCGCACTTCGGCCTGATATTTTTTGTCAAAATAACTGCGATTACGAATACCTGTTAATGCATCTAGGGTGTTTTTTTCTTGTAGCTCACGATTAGTCTCAGATAACTCACGAAGGGCAATTTCTAATTCTAACGTACGCTCTTGTACTTTATATTCCAGATCTTCGGTCGCATTTTCTTGTAGTATCAACATGTCTTTTTGTGCATGTTGAGCTTGTCGTTCTTTGTTTAACAACTCTGCCTGTGTATCCAGTAATTTTTGACGTTGCTGATTGTTGCTAATGGCCAGAATGAGTGCTAAGAGCACGGTTTCTATGCCTGTACCTAACATCAATAAGTAGTAATACGGTAAGTTAAGATTAATGATGTTGCGCACATCTAGGCTTACCAAAAAACCACAAATCAACAGTACTGCCCATGCGAAAGTGTAATATCGTGCAATCGTAATGCCTTTCATCCATAACCAAATTGAGACCCCGAGAATCAATACACCGCTGGCACATAACATCAGTAAAAAAACGTTAACAAAGACTTGAAGCGAGACAAACAAACTGATGACTAGAGCGATTAAAAAAGCATAAGCGGTTATGTTAATTAGTTTGCTGAGTCGATTATTATAGGCCCTGACATTGAGTAAACGATCACAAAATATTATAGAGAACCACACGGTTAAATTGGCAAAAATACCAACGGCATGTTGCTGTAACCAAGGTGAATTAGGCCAAATATAGCGATAACCTAAGCCTTGTAGGGCAGATAAGGTTAAGGCTAAAAATATAACATAACTGCCATACAGCAAAAAAGTAGGTGAACGGGTTGTGATAAAATAGAAAAGGTTGATTAGCCCCATGGCCATCATTAGACCAAAAAAACAGCCCATGATTAAGCCGCTTTTACTGGTAAATTCTAAATAATGCTTTTGTTGCCAGACATTAATGGGTAAACGCATTGAGCCTTGGGAATAAGTGTTAACGTAAACGTCTACAGGTTGCCCATTTGTAGGTACCGGAAACAGAAAGTTTTCATGTTCAACGATACGTTGCGAGAAAGGCAAAGTATCACCAACTTGATATGCGGCGAGCACTCTTTTGCCTTGCACAAACCAGAGGTTAAGGTTGTCTAATAAGGCGTTGTTAATTTCTAATAACTCGGATTGTGCAGGGTCGATGTTATTTAGGGTAAACCTAAACCAATGTAACTCGTTAGGCATACCTAATGCATGTCGGTCTTGATTCAATACCTGCCAAATATTCTCTGTATTACTCAGAATGTTAGAAATCGAATACTGTTTTTTTGAGTCAACCAAAAATTCAACGTCTTGCACGACTGTATGGTTTGGACGGATTGTGCTCGAAAAATTAGTGATTGCAAAAATCATGATAATGCAAAAAATACTGATGATGAACAGCAGCCATTTTTTACCCAGACTAACGTTAAATTGATTATGTGGCATGATGAACGCTCATGCTCGGGATATTAAACAATGTTTGTGTATTATCCTGACTCGCAGCCTGCAATGTGTCGATGTCAGTTGCCATTAACCTGGCTAATTCCTCAGCTATGTATGGAAGATACGCGGGTTCGTTATTGCCATTATCCACTTTACGGTTGTTGGCCAGTCCCTTGGGCCGTAAATAGGGTGCATCGGTTTCTAATAAAATACGATTTATTGGCAGTGATTTAACGGCGTCTCGCAGCGCGCCACCACGCTTAAGATCACATACCCACCCCGTAATCCCTATATATAAGTCTAAATCTAAGTAACGATCCATCTGTTCTGCATTGCCGGTGAAACAATGCACCACGCCACCTTTCAATTCTTTATGATATTTGGTTAGCAATTCAATCTGTGGATCAAATGCATCCCGCTCATGCAAAAAAACGGGTAAACCTAATTCACAGGCTAATTTGAGTTGCTGCTCAAAGGCAAAAAGTTGTTGTTCGGGTGTCGAAAAATTCCGATTAAAATCCAAACCACATTCGCCAATGGCCACTACACGATTAGATTTGGCTAAGACGTTTAGTTCATTTAATGTTTGAGCGGAAAATTGATTGGCGTCGTGTGGATGAATACCAACAGTGGTGGATAAGTGGCGAGGGTGTTGGTCTGCTAGCTGGATCGCTTGCTGGCTTTTATTTAAACTAGTACCGGTAATAATCATATGCTTAACATCAGCCGCTAAGGCTCGTTCAAACACTGACTCAAAAGGTAACCGTTTGTCGGTAAAGTTGACACCAATATCACACCACGGCATTAACTTAATCTACCCGCTTAGCACGTATTCGTTTGTTTGCGTTCACTTTGCCAATAAAAAATGAACCCATTGCACCGCGTTTGATAATAATCACTTGCTCTTTGATTAATTTCAGACGGGTGTTATCTGTTTGACGCCATACTTGCCCATTATCAAGGGTAATAATTAACTGACCGTGCGGTGCTTTTTCAATATTGATGATTGTAGCTTGGATCTGTGTGATTAAATTTTCTGTGTGTTGTTTATTTTCTTGACCAAATTCTGCCTGTTGTTGTTCCTTGTGCTGCTTAGTTTGGTTGTTCTTTGTCTTCTCAGTCAACTTGTCATAACAAACTAAACGTTGTAAACCATCCGCATTTTTAGCGCATACCAATAAGTCATCTAATAGTGTATTAGCCATGGCAAAAGGACTCATAAAGGCTAACAAAAAAACACTCTTGCTGAAGTAGGTCATAGGTTATCCTGTTATTTTTGTTCGACTTTTTTCCGAGTGTAAATACTGCCTACTACTATACCAAACTCATATAAAATCCACATAGGTATAGCAAGCAATGTCTGAGAGATGATATCTGGTGGTGTGAGCAACATGCCCACTACAAAAACGCCTACAATTACATACGGGCGTTTTGCCCGTAACGCATCTGGCGTGGTGACACCTGTCCAGCACATTAAGACTACTGCCACTGGGATTTCAAAGGCCAAACCAAAAGCAAAGAAAATTTTAAGTACAAAATTAAGATAACTACTGATATCGGTATTGATGACCACACCTTCAGGTGCCACGCTAGTAAAAAACGCAAACGCTAGAGGAAATACCACATAATACGCAAAGGCCATACCCGTATAAAACAACAGCGTGCTAGAAACAAGCAGAGGAACAACTAAACGTTTTTCATTTTTATATAATCCTGGCGCCACAAAACCCCAAATCTGGTACAGCACCATAGGAATAGCAATAAAAAATGACAGCACCATCGTCAGTTTAAAAGGTGCAAAGAAAGGTGACGCTACGTCTGTAGCAATCATTTGTGCGTTTTCTGGCAATGTGTCTAACAAGGGGGTGGCTAACCAATGGTATAAGTCTTGTGCAAAATAAACCAAGCACAAAAACACCACAAACACACTAACCACTGCTTTTAATACACGGCCTCTGAGCTCAATTAAATGAGCAATTAAGCTATTTGGTTCAGCCATGTTAGTCACTCTTTAGAATATGGTTTTTGAACAGACTTGGCTGCATCGCGAAGCTCATCAACAGATTTTTGCAAATCAGGAGAAAGGTTTTCGAGGTTTTGTTCCTCGGCTTTTTTCAAATTTTCATGTAATTCATGAGTTTTGAACTGCTGCTCAACTTCCTGTCGAAAACCATTGGCCATGCCCTTAATACTACGTACAGTTTTCATGGTCGAACGAATGGCACCGGGTAACCTTTCAGGTCCCAACACCACTAAACCTACAACACTAATGATTAATAGTTCGAAAAAGCCAATATCAAACATTAATTAGACTCTTTTTGTTCGCTTTTGGTTTGTTGAGTCGTATTTTCAGTTTTTTCAGCATTATCAGCATTATCAGCATTATCAGCAT
>Ga0209119_1002438_pt1 | contig 17068 bp, 14 predicted proteins | sample COG_03_FD_184747 | JGI IMG/M metagenome (GOLD analysis project Ga0209119, IMG submission 184747) | Pelagic Microbial community sample from North Sea - COGITO 998_met_03 (SPAdes) (version 2) | ecosystem: Environmental > Aquatic > Marine > Neritic zone/Coastal water | place: Helgoland, sampling... | reverse complement strand
CGAGGCGCAGCGCGACATCTTCGACCGCATCACTTCGCGCTTCAACGAAACCAGTGTCTCGCAACAAATCAACTCCACCACCATTCGCATCCTCGACCTCGCCGCGCTGCCGCGTGCACCTGTCTCACCCAACATCAAAAAAATCGGCCTCGCCTCAGTATTGCTGTTTGGCTTTGTATTTGTCGGTCTACCGTTCGGCATCGAGCTGCTGGATAATCGCTTGCGTAGTTTCGACGACATCGAGCGCTACGTCGGCAAACCGATCCTCGGCGATATTCCGCAGAATAAAAACGACCAGGCCGAGGCGATGGCACGACTCAGTGCGTCCGACGACGTCACCGAGCGCGAATCGCTGGCGGCGATTTACGGTGCGCTGCGGCTCAGTCTCGGTACCTTCAGTAAGCCACTCAGCCTAGTGGTGACCAGCTCGGTCCCCTCGGAGGGCAAGTCGATCGTGGCTGCCAATCTGGCCGCCACCCTCGCCGGCCAGGGCTATAAGACGCTGGTGGTCGACTGCGACCTGCGCCGCCCCAGTCAGCACCGCTACCACAGTCTCGACAATCGCCTCGGCCTAATGGAGTGGCTGCGCAGTGATAGCCCGATCGCAGCGGATCTGATGGCCGATAGCCAGCTCGGCATTCATACACTCGGTGAGTCGGGCAAGCATTTCCTGCTCAGCTCCGGTGGCTCGACCACCCATGCCGGCAGCATCCTCGAGAATCCGCGTATGGACCAACTAGTCTCCCGCCTCAAGCAGGAGTTTGACGTGCTGATCTTCGATACCCCGCCGGTCGGGGTCTTCCACGATGCCGCCCTGGTCGGCGATTATGCCGACCACTGTGTGTTTGTTGCTCGCCAGAATGTCACTACCCGACAGAAGACCCGCCACTCGGTCAATTTAATGGACCGCTCGCGCGCCAAGGTGCTCGGCGTGATTTTCAATGGTGTCACTAATCTGCGTGCCGCGGCGGGTGGCTCCGGCAGCTATGCCGGTAGCTACAGTGAGCGTTATCAGTATGGCTACGGCAAGGATGCCAAGGGCTACGCGCAAGCGTATCATCAGTAAGATCAAAGGAGCGTCGAACAAATGATACTTAGATTGCAGAATGCCCTGATTTTCGATCCTTGGGCACCAGTGTTACGGGTGCATGTAAAACGTCGTGGCAAAATAGGTTACCATCTCGGCGGTGCCACTCAATTACTGTTTGGGATCAAGGGTCGGCGCTGGGACAGCCATCCAGTGATTTCGAAATGCTACAATGAGCATTGGATCCGACCGCTCAGCGAAGAAATCCCCGAAAAAGCGAAACTAGTCGAAGAGAGCTGCTATTGGTGAGCACATCACCACAAACCATCTGGTTGGCTGAGGTCGCAACTTCGGGTCATCGCCGCGTCTGGCTCGCAGCCTTTGCGGACGCTCTAATCCAATTGGGCCATCAGGTCGTGGTCTTAGTGCCAGACCCCGAGCCAGTTCGTGCAACACTGCCAAGTGAGACCCTAGAGGGCGGAAACATCACCTTCAAGCAATGGGACCTGCCCGAGCTTCCTCAACGGAACCGCGCGTATTTAAGCAATTTAAGTACGATGCTTCGCCGCTGGCGTTCACTCGCGCGTGAAGTTAAAGTAGCACCCGAAAAACCCGATCTAGTCATCCTGCCTTTTTTAGATGTATTTGTAAGCCACGGACTAATGCCGCAACTGCTCGACCGCATTTTCCCGTTTGCTTGGTATGGGATCTACTTTCAGCCGCAATGGACGCGGATCAATACCGCGAAACACCTCAAACGGCCAACCTGCCTATTTGATACGGTTGCAGTTCAGTCAAAGCACTGCCGCGGCATTGGCATTCTAGATGAAGGCGTCGCAACTTTGGTTGCAGACAAGCATCAGCGTGCGGTCGATTGCTTCCCGGACTTCATCTATCCCCCGATCCAAGCCCATGCGTCTAAGTTAGGTGCGGAGGTTCGAGAACGTGCACGCAGTCGAACAGTCGTCAGCTTTCTCGGCACGATTCAGAGTCGTAAAGGTTTTGAGTCTTTCCTCAAATTGCTCGATGCCGCCGATTCAGAACGGCATTACTTCTTAATCGTCGGCAAGTTCACTCCAAACCGCTTTCCAGCCGAGGTTCTGAAGCGCTGGGCGGAATTGAAAACGAATTCCCCTGAGAATGTATGGATCTACAACGGTGCGATCGAAGACGATCAAGACTACTACGACCTCTTCCGCCAGAGTGATGTGATTTGGGGCGCCTACGAGAACTGGCCCCACAGCAGTAACGGTCTCACACTGGCTGCCGCGCTGAAAAAGCCGATCCTAGTCAACGAAGGCTACTTAATGGCTGAGCGGGTACGCGCGTTCGACCTAGGCGTGGTTCTGCCGCGTGACTGCTCAGCAAACACGCTCACCGCCGCTCTGGGGGAGATCGACGCGGATCGAAGCAGCCAGAGCGCTGAAAGCTTCCGCCAGTCTCAAGCCTTAGCACAGTTGAAGCTGGTTTTGAGTTCCGTCTTAGACCGAATCAAAAAACAGGGTGATTCGCACAAATGAAGCCTTTCTACATAAACAACTCCTTGGTCGAATCTGTTTGGCAACAACAGCAGAACTACAAGGAAGTTGTGGGCAAAAATCCTACAGGGGATGTCTACCTCTATTTTGCTGGTAACAGTATCTACTACCCCAACACGGAAGAAGTGTTTCGACGCACCATCGTAGAGAATGACCACTATGAATTCTTGAATTTTAAAGCCAACAGCGCGAGCACCCACGTCTTTATCCGCGATGTGCACAAGCAATGGTATGTTACCGGCATTAGTCAGGCACTGCCTGATTTGCCGAGCGTCGTTAATTTTTTAAAGCGCCGCTATGCAGGCCGAGCCGTCACAGTTGTCGGCTCATCCGCAGGCGGCTATGCAGCGATCATCGCAGGCGTGCTGCTTAAGGCGAGATGCGTGTTCGCATTTTCGCCCCAATTAGATTTAAATGCCCTAGCCGAAGCTGCGAATTGGGATGAATATCAATTGGTCAGGGACTTTAAAGATGCCTCATCCTATGCGCCTTATTCAAATCCGGCAAATTTCGCCGACGCGAGTGGCTCGGTACCTATTTTCTATTTTGCTAACAGTAACTCAGAAGATGATCAGCGCGAAATCGAGATAGCCAAGCAATCTCGCATGATTACGACATTCATTTTTAAAGGTGACATACATGGAGTTCCGGTCATCTCGACGCTTCTTCCACATTTACTTGCAGCATCGCCAGAGAAGTTGATGCGCGTTGCAAATCCTTTGAAGGTTTGGGACAAGCATATTTTTGGATTTCATATATGCGGACTGAAATATTTTGCGTTGCTAGCTATGTACAAGGCATACCGCGCCATTAAAAATGTGGGCATTTGTCTGAGGAAGAAATGGTTAGCCAATTGAAAGGGCTAAGACAGGCTTCAGCCGTACTTGACTGAAGTGCCCGCAAGTAGCTTTTTTAACGATGTTATCTACTCTAAAGTTAAACCTCCATCTATGCGTCTTTTACCTCGGGCACGTTTTGTTCTACATCGAGTTGCTCAATCAGCTACGCGGTGGTGGTGAACTACGTTTCGTAGGCGTGCAGGGGCAAGACCTCGCGCTCATCGGCGTGCTGGGCTATGCGTTCTTTTGGGTGTCGGGCTTTCAGCAAATTCTCCGCCACCAATGGTCCAAGGCTTATTTGCTGTTTCTTGGGGTATTCACCGTCTATGGCGCTCTGTATGGCAATGAGTTGGGTTGGATCCGCACTGAGTTGCGCACCTTGCTGTGGCCGTATGGTGGACTCGCGTTTTTCCTGATGCTAAAAAGTAGCCGCCGCCCAGTCTGGCACCTGGCGCTGATTATGATAGCGCTCACCGCGATGATGCACCTCGGCAAGTTGCAAGCGATCTCCAGCTTCGGGCAATTGACCGTCGGCCAAGACCGCTTCTACAACCTGCACCTGATGTCGGTCTGCGTGATTTTTCTGATCTACCTCGGCTTATTGCTGAATAGCTTTGACGGCCTCAAACGGCATTACTGGCTCACGCTTCCCGCCCTACTTATTTTTCTCTATTACGGCGTGATCATCGCCGGTACACGCAGCATTATGATGTCTTTTGTGCTATTGCTGGGACTATCCGCCTACCGGCAATGGTTCTACCGTGAAGGGGTGCGTTTCAGCCGCGTGTTGCTGTTTGGTGTGCTGACGCTTGCCATCATTCCGGTGGCGCTGCAATCCCCCGCGGGCCAACGCTTGCTCAGCGGTGATAAAACTGACAAAAAATCAACCAACGAACGCTGGGAGGAGGTGGTCGCCGTCTCCGAGGAATATGCGCCCTACGAACTGCTTTTCGGCAAAGGCGTCGGCTCGACCTTCGCCAACGCCATCAACCCGGGTAACAATTCGCTGCACTTAGGGGTTTTCAACCTAGCCGCAAAATTCGGCCTGCCTGTCTTCTGTGTTTTCCTATTCACGATTTGCATTGGCCTGCCGCTGGTCGCGTTAAATCGCAAAGCAGTCTTCATCGAAAGCGGCTTGGATCGCTTCCTGCCCTATTGCTATGCCTGGGCGCTGATTTTCTTTATTTCTGGGGGCTGGGGCCCCGAGTATTTCATGGGTCTGGGGCTCAACCTCGGCTATGCCGCGAATATAACACTCAACTCAATCAAACAGAATGAAGCATTGTAACGGATTAGACGGGCTGCGTGGGGTCGCAGTCATCATGGTAGTCGCGGTGCATGCCTACTATTTCGGACCACAATTCCAGACCGCAGAAGGATTCTATGTGGAATGGTTGCGCCAAATCCTCATGTCTGGCTGGATAGGGGTGGACCTCTTTTTCGCCCTTTCTGGATTTCTAATCACCTCCATTCAGATCGAAGAAAAGTCTCGAAACGACGGCTTCAAAACCTATCTCAAGCGCTTTTATGTAAAACGTAGTTTGCGCATCTTCCCACTCTACTATGGTCTGTTGGCAGCCTGTGTCGTAGGCTCATTTCTTAGCATTCACCCAAAAATTGATCCCGCACTCGATTCTGCGTTCGCCAATTTTGGAATCTATGCGCTGTTCCTATCCAATTACATTGAACCGATTCTCGGTCATGCGCCGGAATCCTCTAGATTATTAGGCATGACATGGAGCCTCGCCACAGAAGAGCAATACTATCTTATTTGGCCGATCGTCCTCTTTTTAATTCCGCTACTGAAGCTTAGATCCGTCATCATTGGATTGCTGATTGCACTGCCGATCATACGCATCGCCTTTCTAATGGGAGGAGCATCAAGCGGTTTCATCTATCACTCGAGCATCACTCATATAGACTCGATCCTTGCAGGTTCACTCCTAGCCATCTGGTTGAGCAACGACAATCAACGCTTCAGTCGCTGGTGGATGGTAGCAATCGGCGGCATCTTAACACTTTTTGGATTCCTATACTCGGGAACAACCGAACATACGGCTCCTTCCGTCCAAATCCTCGGCTACAGCGGCATTGCTTTAATCAGTGCATCAGTCATCGAGACAATCTGGCGAGGCGGCTCCCTCTCAAAGCTTTTCGAGTGGAAGATTTTTATTATTTTCGGGAAGTATTCCTATTTCATCTACTTATTCCACATCCTGCTAATGGTTGCCCTTTCCAGCCTACGAATGGAACTCGGGAGCTGGGGAATCCCCGCTCTCTTGGTCTATTTCATCGCGACTAGCCTGATTTCGCTCGGACTCGGCGCACTGTCCTTCCGTTGCGTCGAATCCAAATTTATGGCACTGCGCCAGCGGTGGATTTAATCCCGTGAGAATCATTCGAAATGAATCACTTATACAATAAAATCGAAGCTTCATCTTAGCAGTTTCATCTCGAATAAAATACAGCATATGACAGATAAAAACATTGAAGTATATCAAAAGCTCAATTCGGGGCACCCAGTTAAACTGGTGTTCCAGTTAACTTATCGCGGATGTTGTTCTGAGATTAATGGCATGTTATCTGCGATGTTATACTGTTTGATGCATGATATAGAGTTCATTCTTTATTCTAAAAAATGGACTAATGGCTTCAGGCATGGGTGGAATGATTATTTTCGACCATTCTGTAAGGAGTGTAAAAACCCTCTTTTCTTCAGAGATTCCGTATTTTCGGTTAACGGAAAAATTAAAGTATTAAATTACATTCAAAAAAAATTATATCGGAGACATTTAAATGCTCACGACATCTGGATTGAATTGAATAATCCCAGCTTCTTGGGTAACACATTTGTCATCCCAGAGTTAGGCATTAATGGGGGAATCGAAGAAGCAAAACGTGTCCTGCTAGATATCGTATTTAAATGTAATGAGGCCGTGGGGCATGCTTTACACTTACATGATGAAAAAATGAATCAAATGAAGACCTATGTAGGGATTCACATCAGACGCGGTGACAAAGTAAAGGGCCGTAGCAAAGAAGCAGAAGCGTTTCCTGTAGAAAGTTATATTGAACAAATCATTAAAGTCGCCCCTCAAATTTCAAATGTATTTATAGCGACTGACGATTATCAAACGATAGAGGAATTTAAATCCGTTTGTCCGCCGCACTGGAAGGTTTTCACATTTTCACAACCGAACTGCGCAGGTTATCAACAGGGTGCGTTTAATTGTCTTAGTGCTGATAAAAAGCGAAAAGAAACGATCGATCTCCTGATCGACCTTAATTTTTTAGCGAACGCAAATTTTATGGTAGGAACAGGATCTAGTAACGTATGTAAGCTGATTAGTTTACTGAGGGGGCAAGATCACATTTATTCACTAGACTAATCCAGTCAGTATTTATCGTTCATATTCCAAAATATTTCAGTTGTAAGTTCAAAATGTCTATTTTTAAAGCATCCGCTTTTGCGGGAATTTCGAATCTGATTGAATTAGTTTTAGCATTACTCACAGCAGGCCTAAGCATCCGTTTCTTAGGCCTCGAGGATGCGGGATTTTTTCTTTTCTTTGAAAGTCTAATGCAAGTCAACGGGGGGCTATTTAACTTAGGCTTTCAGTCGGCCGTGACGAAACATGCGGGGCAAGCGATCGCCGAAGGCGAGGAAGGGCAAGCACGCCGGTTCTTTGAGGTGGGGATGAGTTATGACCTGATCGTCGTCTTGCTGCCGTGCTTGATCATCCTGGGGCTCGCGCCCCTCGTCGTGGAGTGGTCAGGCTACTCAGGGAACACCACTGCTGCGCTCACGTATATTTATCTATCCTGCGGCACCCTCCTGTTCTCCAAGTTGCAGCAGATCTTCACCACAGGGCTGATGATCCGGCACGCGTATGGGCTAGTCAGCTGCTTTCGGATCGTCTCCAACATTCTGACCAATGCGTTACGGATTGGAATTTTAGTATGCATCCCATCCTTGCCGGCCTTGGGCTGGACCAACGCAGGCGTCATGCTCGCAGGCAGCTGTATTCTGGGATGCCTCTGTATTCGTAAGAATCACTTTGTCCCCAGATTACGCTTTGCCCGCAAGGAGCTTAGTCAGCTCTGGCACTTTTCAAAATGGGAATACATCTGGAGCCTCTGCAGCATGCTGACTTCCAGTATGGATCGTATCCTAATCGTAAAATATTTCGGCCTCGGGGTGTTACCGATCTACAGCATGGCCAAGCGTGTGCTGACCTTAGGGCATCGGTTCATTGCCGGGTTTACTGACTACCTCTTTCCAATCTTATCGGGACAGAGTTACCAGGGGCGTTCTGCGATGCTGCGGAAGCTGGAGTATCCGCTGGTTTGGTGCCTCTTAGGCTCAGGCGCGCTTGTTTATGGCAGTGCGATCATCCTTGGGCCTAATTTGTTGAACCTTCTTGTGGGCGATGATTTTGGGAATCGAGCTTTACCCGGAATTCTTGGTTTTTCGGTCGTAGGGATGAGTTATCTCTTTGGATTACTTCCCTATCATGCCGCTCGTGCTGACGGACGCACCCATTTGAATACCTATGCGGCACTGGTCAGCACACTGATTGTCTTTAGTTTGATATGGGTCTTTGCTCAGCAGGGTTACTATACTGCAGCTGTTTTTTGCCAAGCCCTTGGCTGGCCGGTCGTTTTGATCCACTACCACTTTGCCATGGGCAATGACACTTGGCGCTCATCATTGAACCGTCAACTACGGCCAGCGATCGGCTTTACCGCGGCATGGGCTCTCGTCGTCCTCTGCTACTTGAGCAGCGGGAGTTTTAATCAAGGTTGGCTCCATGCCATAATGTTTGAAGCTTTGCTGTTGATCGGCATTGCTACAGTTACAGCCCATCAAGTCTGGCTTGGTAAAAACGAGGAAATCGGCTCTTTTGTTCGAAAGGTATCTGAACGAGTTCTTATGCTCCTCGGCAAGCGCCCACAAGAAAAGCCTGACCTAGCTTAAATGAATAAGCCTAATAATGGCTACAAGTATGAACACTCCCATCCTACTAATTATATTCAATCGGCCCAAGCATACTCAGGCTTTGGTTGATGCACTTCGCGCAGTAAAACCTTCGCGGATCTACGTGGCGGCAGATGGCCCGAGGCCTGAGAGGGAGAGCGAACGCGCCATTTGTGATGAAACAAGAAAAGTTATCGATGAAATCGACTGGCCCTGTGAAGTGCTGAAAAAATATTCTGATTCTAATTTAGGATGTGCTATAAATGTTAGTTCTGCAATCAGTTATGCCTTTCAGCATGAGGATCAATTGATAATACTGGAAGACGACACCATTCCATGCTCAGACTTTTTTAAGTTCTGTGAGGTCAACTTGGAATTCCATCGAATGAATCAAAACATATCGATTATTTCAGGGACAAACATATTAAGAGAGACGGACTGCGGCGAACACAGCTATTATTTTTCTGAAATCATGCAGTGTTGGGGTTGGGCGACATGGAAAGATCGATGGCTGGATTATGATCATTCCATGAAAAAATGGCCGCAGGCTAGGAATGTGAAATGGCTATTGGAAACATTCAAAAATCCGATCCTTGCCTTTTTTTGGCGCCAACAATTTGATGGAGTTTATTCAAATGCCATAGATTCATGGGGCTATCGATGGGCATTTGCGAATGCTAGAACCCGCAGGTTGACGATTAATCCATCCCAGAATTTGATTCAAAATGTTGGTTTCGGTGGCGATGCTACTCATACTACGAACCAACAACACCCATGTGCGAACATCCCAGTCGCTGAATTTAAGTTTCCACTAGTGCATCCGGAGATTCTTTCAGTTCATCGAGAACATGAAATGAAGATCTATAACAAACTGCATGGTCAACCATCAATTCTTTACGTATTGAAATCGATTGTCAAAAAGTGGATTAAGCGATGAACCTGTTGGAAACGCTTAAGAATCCAATTCTGCAATACCTTAAATATGTATTTCAGAAGTCGCGTTACAGTTTTCGACGGCAAATACATTTTGGTTATTTATCGACGGATCTCACATTGAGGCTGGCACAATAGTCTCAGTTTATTTACGCGATCGATAGAGGCATCGGTTACTGGCAGACTTCCTCAGGTCTATCATCAGTGGACAAAATCCACCACCGCGACTCCATGTTGAAATTCTTCGAAAAACACGCTGATAACATCAATCAACCGGAGGAGTTAAAAGAAAAACTCTTAAGATCAAAAAAACCTCCCTTTATTTAACAATTAAAATTAGCAGCCTTGCGCAGAATTTACAAATAACAGCACCGATGCCTACCATTTCTAAAATCGTTCTAAAAAATCCAGCCACACTGTATTTGAAATACCTATATCGATCTCTATTATATAAAATCAGGATGGATGTTGATTTCGGCTACATGTCAACAATCCTAAATGGGGAATTATCGAAACACTCATCGATTGGAGAGCACTGCAGTCTAAACAATTTAGAACTAGGAAGTTACAGCTACATGGCTAACCATACATCAGGTATAAATACTCGTATTGGTAAGTTCTGTTCGGTCGGCTCGCATTGTAGGATCGGCCTCGCGACGCACCCCATCAGTGGCGCCTCAACTTCACCCGCTTTCTATACTAGCAATGCCCCGAACGGTGGGCAATTCGGTGCTGGCGTTGTATTTGATGAATTACCAATGACGCGCATTGGTTCAGATGTGTGGATCGGCAATGAAGTAAGTATTCTGGCAGGCGTGACGATTGGTAACGGGGCCGTCATTGGAGCAAAGTGTTTAGTAAATCGGGACGTCCTGCCTTATGAAGTCGTTGCTGGAGTCCCCTGTCGTCACTTGCGAATGCGCTTTGATGAAGAATCGATTTCCTTTCTTCAGTCTCTGGAATGGTGGAATAAGTCTACTGATTGGCTCCGCCAACATGGGGGGAGCTTTGCCAATATCAATGAACTTCAAGAGGTCTTAGACGACTCTGACTCGAAATTTACTAATTAGCTATTTAAGTATGAGATCAAAGCTATCTGAATTATTTTGGTATCTCCGCGGTTGGTGGAAAACACTTCGCTTTAACCTGAAGTATTTCCCATTGAGCCAGGCAATACGTTTGCCAGTTTTAGTCTCACCGAAGACGCGATTTCGTTACATAGGCGGTGAGGTTCGGTTGCCAGAGGAAATATCTGTTGGCATGATCCGGATTGACGGTGAACATTATTCCGTTTCGGACAGAAAGTGAAACCACCTTAGACTTTTGACAATTCACGGGACTCTTCCCTTCTGAACTCGAGCTAACAAACAAAAAAAATGACAAAAAAACCAATTCTCGTAACAGGAACGCATCGCTCAGGAACTACATGGATTGGGCAAATACTGGCAAAGGCACCTAACGTGGGATATATCTACGAGCCATTTAATATAGAACCAAGACCGAGCTATTCTGCGGTATTGAATGCACATTGGTTCGAATATGTAAGTGATGTAAGTGATGGAAGACAGAAAGGTGTATCCGGAAGTTTCGATAATGTAGTGAATTTCAAATACCCATGGAAAGAAAACATTCACAGAATAAAAACAATCCATGATTGCGCCAGGTACGGGAGAGATCTTTCCAAAACACTTATAAATAGAAGCTTAAGCCGTAGGCCTTTGGTCAAGGATCCAATTGCATTCTTTTCAGCAGAATGGATGCATCAGAATTTTGATGCAATACCAGTGTGTATATCAAGACATCCTGCTGCATTTTGCTCGAGCCTGAAAGTCAAAGACTGGCAATTTGACTTCGATCACTTTCGTACTCAAAGTAATTTCAAAAAACTGCTTAGCAAAAGTTTACTTAACAGCATAAATGAGGCTAAAGGCCTCAATATAATTGAACAAGGCATATTGCTTTGGAATATATTCAATCATGTACTGCTTCAATATAAGGAAAAATACCCCGAATGGATTTATATTCGACATGAGGATGTCTCCCGTGATCCAATAAAAGAATTTCAAATATTATTTGAAAAACTAGGACTCAAATACACCACACGAGTAAAAAAACACATACTCCATATCAGCGGAACGAGGAACCCAAGCGAGCAATCAAAGAATGAATTTAGACGAAATAGTATAGAGAATATCTCGAACTGGAAGCACAGGCTTTCAGACACCGAAATCAGTAGAATCAGGGAGGGAACCGAGGCGATTGCATCACATTTCTATAGCTCAGATGACTGGTAGGAGCTTAAGGAGCGCTGATACCCGGTTATATATATCGCGAGTTTGAATCGCCAGAAGCTTCGAATGAAGCGCTTTCGCCTTATGCGAGAAATTAAATGAGAGCGACAATTCCTAAAGGATTCTGCTACGCGACCGTCCTAGCAGAGGACGTACTGACGCTTTGCCCAAGTCATAGAGGTGTTCTTACTGCTTAGTCCTAGTATCCATGACTTAGCCGCTAACCTAATGTTTAATCCGGTGAAGATGCCACCTATTCAAGACTAATGAAGCTGTTAATTATTACACCTACCTTAAATCGCTCTCCCTATTTGGAGGAAACGATTGCATCGGTGCGCAGCAGCGCCCCCGATGCGGAGCATATCTTATCGGCCCCAAGCAGCGAGGTCGAGGCGCTGCGCGCACGCTACCCTGAACTGCAAGTCGTCGCCGATCAGGGACGCGAAGGCGGGATGTATGGCGCGATCAACGCTGGCATCGATGCCGCAGGATCGGACTGGGAGTGGTTCAGCTATATCAATGACGATGATGTGCTCTATCCAGGGTTCACTCGAATGCTGGATGCACTACAGAAAGAGAAAAACCCTCCAGGTTTTGTGTATGGGGTGGTCACACAGATTGATGCCAGCGGAGCCGAGTTGTGTCCGATCCCAGTCTGCCCTTGGGCGTCGCACCTCGCCTACCTATTTCCGTCCAATGTAAGCCCTATTTCACAGCAAGGGATGCTGATTCAGCGTGCGGTGCTAGAGAAAGTTGGCCTGTTGGATTCGAGTTTTAAATATGCGGCCGACATGGAATTATGGTGCCGCTTATATACCAGCGATGTGCGCTTTAAATTCCACAAAGATCAGGTCGCAGGGTTTCGGATTTGGGGCAGTCAACTCTCCAAAGACTTAGAGCCTTTTGAAGTGGAGAAAGTGCGCATTCGCGAGCAGTATTTCTCCACTCCAAATCCAGTGCTATTCAGCTGTATCAAAACGATCTTCCGCCTGTATAACATTCCAAAGTATATTCGACGCATCCGTCGTCTAGGTTGGAAGACGAGCGATCAGGTGATGAGTTCCTAGTGTTTGGGGAGGCAATGGATATGGAAGTCATTATAGTAAATGATCATAGTTCGCTTACTGGTGGGGTTGCGCGTGTCGCAATTTCAGAAACCGGCGGCCTGCGCCGCCTTGGGATTAAGGTCACCTATTTTTCAGGAACAGGGCCTGCGGATGCCGAACTCATTGAATCAGGAGCGGAGCTGGTCTGTCTAAATCAAGCGGAGTTACTGGAGAGATCCAACAAGCTAAAGGCTTCAGCCGCGGGCTTGCACAACCAGACCGCCTGTCGTGCGCTGCAGGCTTTACTAGCGACCAAAAACCCGTCCCAGACCATTGTCCATTATCATAGTTGGATGAAAGTGCTCTCGCCTGCGATTCTAGGAGTCGCGCGGGCGAACGGGTTTCGCTCTGTTTTAACCTTACACGATTTCTTTATCAATTGCCCGAATGGTGGCCTGATCAATCATCAATCCAATCAAATCTGTAAATTGAAGCCCTTGTCGAGGCAGTGTCTAAGCACCCACTGTGATTCACGGAGTTTTGGCCATAAGTGCTGGCGCAGCCTGCGCGGACTCTATCAAGCGCATGCGGTGAAGCCATTTGAAGTGGTTGACAGGATCCTAGCAGTGAGTGAACTCTGCCGCAAAAAAGTGATTGAGGGATCCGGAGCCGAACCTCGTATCGATGTTTTATTGAACCCAGTCGACCTGGCCCCCGCAACGCCGGCACCGGTCGGACAAAATGAGCATTTCGTTTTTGTCGGTCGCCTGTCTCCAGAAAAAGGCTTACCCGTATTATTAGATGCCATTCGAGGAACGGACCTCAAGGTTCGGATTATAGGGGAAGGCCCCATTGCACCTGATCGGAGCCTGAAGAATGTCGAGTGGCTGGGCTGGCTTTCGCCAGAAGCAGTCATGGCTGAGATCCGCCAGGCCCGTGCCTTGGTTTTCCCGTCGATTTGGTATGAAACCTTTGGACTGACTGCGTTTGAAGCGATGGCGCATGGCGTGCCGGTCGTTGTCTCTGATTGCACCGCGACTGCTGGCTACATTGAAGATGGCGTGACTGGCTTACATTTCCAAAACGGTGATGTGACTCATTTGAGAGCACAGCTTAAGTATTTAAGCCAAGGTCCTGAAGCGTCCATTCGAATGGGACAGAATGCTTTTGATTGGTTTAAACAAAGTAACCTCGATTTAAAGACTCATTGCCAGTCTTTGACTGACTACTATTCTACGCTGATAAGAACTTAAAGGTCTATTTTTAGATGAAAATAATTATTTTTTCTGAACCTGGTAACGCTGGAGTCAAACGACATGTACTAGATATATTGAGTCGTCTTGGTGGAGGAGAATTTGAATTCATTTTAGTGTATAGCCTTCGGCGAGCAGATCGTGTATATGCAGATGAGATTGCTAATTTAAGGAGTTTGGGGGTTACAACCTATGAGGTTAATGTGACTGCTTCTCCTGAGTTGTGGAATGACTTAAAGGCCGCTTTCCAATTTATAAAGATAGTGAAATCCGAGAAACCGGATTTGATTCACTGTCACAGTTCCAAGGCAGGTTTTATCGGTCGTGTTTTTGGAAAAATTGCGTCATGGCGAACACCCGTACTCTTTTCTCCGCATGTATTAATTTCTTTTTCGCAACCACATTACACCATTCTTGAGAAGTTTTGTGCGCCATTTACATCAGGGCTTATTGCTTGTGGAAATTCAGAGAAAGAGGATTTCGAAACTCTAAGTTTTTTGAAAAAGCTGCCTATTCATGTCGTTCCACCTTGTGTCGATACTACTTTGGTTCAGTCGCTTATTACACCACGGGGTCCAGTGGGGGGGAGTAAGATCTTGGTGGGTGCCTGTGGCCGAATCGCTCGTCAAAAGCAATCGTTGCTCTTTTTTAAAGTGGCTGCGTTGATGGAGCATTCGCATCCGCACTTCCGCTTTCAATGGATCGGTGATTATTCTGAGTCCGATCCTGAGTCTCAGGATGTGAAGGCTTTTTTAGCTGCGAATCCACTTAGTAATGTAGAAATAACAGGTTGGGTAGATGACGCTTCGGAATATATCCGGAATTTGGATGTTCTTTTGATGTTATCTAGGTATGAGTCGTTCGGTTATGTCACTGCTGATGCTTTGGCTATGGGGATTCCGGTTATTGGAACTGCAGTGACTGGCACACGCGATTTGATTGAAAATGGTGTGAATGGCTATTTGGTACCGCCGAAACCGCACAATGTATCCAGTGCGCTTGATCAGCTGTTAGAAAAGCCAGATAGATATAATCAATTTTCAAAATCTGCGCGTACTAGTATGAGCCAAAATTTTGATATTTCGGTTATGTGCGAATCTCTGAGTAAAGTTTATAGATCTTATGCATCAAAGAGATAAGAACGACGGACAATCGCCCAACAGCATTTTTCCATTCCTGAGGTCTACGGTAAGATTCTGCAGCTGTATCAGCAGTATGCAGGCTAGCCATTCCAAGCGTTGAAGACGTCAGGAACAATCGGCAGCAAGACGGCCTAGCGAGCGGGTTGATCCCGCGATTCCTCCTGGATTGGGCAAATTCCTGGCGTAAAGCCAGTCGCTACACATGCCCAGATGCTGTGCGAATCCCGTAGCGAGCGGGTTGATCCCGCGATTCCCTTAAACTGAGCAGCAGAGCCCAAGCCACCGACCCAAAAAATCAGCGCCTCAGCGCCTCAGCGCGAGAGCACTGTGCTAACAGGAGCAGGGTTTCACACGGAGACACGGAGTCACGGAGCTTGGGTTTTGTGCTGTTCTGTGCGGTGCTGTGCTGTGCGATGGAAAAGCCTCCGTGTCTCCGTGTCTCCGTGTGAGCAATAGCGCCGTGTGGGTCTTTGAGCACTGAACCAACAGATGCAGGTTTCACACGGATGCACGGAGACACGGAGCTTGGGTTTTGTCCTGTTCTGTACGATGGATGAGCCTTCGTGTCTTCGTGGCTCCGTGTGAGAATAGCGTCGTGCTGGTCAGTGACCATAGAGCGATAAAGAGCTGAGTTTCACACGGAGGCACGGAGACACGGAGCTTGGGTTCTGTGCGATGGATGAGCCTCCGTGTCTTCGTGTCTCCGTGTGAGCAATCGCGTCGTACTAGTTTTTGAGCACTGAACCAACAGGTGCAGGGTTTCACACGGAGACACGGAGGCACGGAGCTTGGGTCACAATCAACCGATTTCCACGGTTTGCGCTTCCATCAGGAACTCTCCCTAACTACAGCTAAATAAGCACAGCGACCCGTCCAAGGTTTATAGCTAACTCATTCTTTAATTTATAATGAAATTCTTACTACTACTGACCTCAATGTTCATCTGCATTACGCTAGTGGGACAAACTGATTCGGATGGAGACGGAATCATTGATACTGAAGATCCTTTCCCAAATGAGCCACTAGAATTAGAAAAGTTGGGTCCAAATGACTTCCAGCCTAAAGAGAATGTTGGATGGATTGAAGTAAGCATCGCTACGTTGGTAAATGGCTATGAAATGCCTGGAATTTGGCATCCTATTGGTGAGGACCTTGCCACTTGGTTCGCATTTGATGATTCATGGTCTTACCAAAATAATTATTACTGGGATTCCCAAGAAGGAACGTCCACCAGTTCTACTGGGGATATTGGAACGTGGAACCATTATAAAACATCGAATCCTTATGTATATACTTGCAAATTCAATTGGGCGAGTGGGACTTATGGATTCGGTTTTACCTATGACGGCAGAATCGATTTAGATAACGACGGCATTCAAGACGGCATACAAATTAGATCTAGATTAAAGTTCCCTGCAGAAGGTAGCCAAATTGATTTTCATGAAATCCTGAATGCTTTATCTGATAACCTAAGTCTTTTTGCGCTGCCTATTAATTTTACCGAAAATGACTATGACGGCGATGGACGTGAAAACAATATAGATATCGATGATGACAATGACGGAATTGCAGATGCATATGATGCAAGTCCCTTATTATTTAATACCAGTCATAAGGTTCCTGCTTCATTAAGCGGATATGTAGAAATTTATTTTTCTGACATCTATCCTTCTTATGGGATATGGCATGGAACTGGTGAGAATACTGCAATTAATATTTGGAATGATGCAGGGTCTGAAGTTAGATTCGACGACAATTATTCATGGGATAGTCAGCATTTGACTTCTACTGGTAGCCAATACGGAGGGATCTTTAGAGTTAATTTTAAAGATAAAACGAACGATGTTTTCTTTAGATTCACTTATGTGACGGAATTCGATGGCGAATCTGCGGATGATCGTGGTAAAGGGTTTTTCTATGACGGTCGGATAGATTTGGATAACAACGGAGTTGAAGATGGGCAGCAGATTAGTTCTGGCGCGCCATTTCCTTCCGATTCTAGTAGCATCGATTTAGCTGCT
>Ga0209119_1002431_pt1 | contig 17093 bp, 39 predicted proteins | sample COG_03_FD_184747 | JGI IMG/M metagenome (GOLD analysis project Ga0209119, IMG submission 184747) | Pelagic Microbial community sample from North Sea - COGITO 998_met_03 (SPAdes) (version 2) | ecosystem: Environmental > Aquatic > Marine > Neritic zone/Coastal water | place: Helgoland, sampling... | reverse complement strand
CAATAGCCGAAGTTTTTATCTGAAGCCTGAAAGCCGCTTCGTTGTTTTGTAGGGTCATAGTCCCAAAGAGAACTGCGGGGTCTTGTCATAATACCGTAGCGTAGAGCGTCATAGAGGTGATCCTCTGAGTTAGTATCGACATCCTCAGGATTACGTTTATCAAGTGGGATAATGGGTATCTGTGCCAGTGTGTTCGTACAGGACTGCATGAAAACAAGCCTAGGCTTTTCCGTAAACTCATCTACCTGTAGACGTCTGTGTATTTCGTTCTTACCTGAGATACGTGAACCTCTTGAACGGTCTGATGGACGCCAGCGGCAACCCTTCATGTTCATTTGTTCAGCTAGGCTAGGACCAGAATCCCCTCGGTTGTGCCATAGTGAGGAGTCAAGTACTCCGTAGCGTATAGTACCGTCATCTCGCTCAGCGTCAAGTATCATATCAGCCAAGTCAGTAGCTGTAACCTTAGAGCAGTACATCTCACGATACACAACAAGCTGCTCTTCTGGTGATACAGCAAACCACAGAACGCCAGTGTAGCTTCCGTAGCCGTAGTCACACGCTCTAAACTTAGCCCAACTAGCAGGGACCTGAAAGTCTTCTACTACGTGTATCTTGCGGTTAAACTCAGGGAACGCTGCCCCTTCGTTAATGTCCCAGTTACCCTCTAGAAGCTGCTTACGCTGGTGTTCTGGTAGCGATAGTAGCATCGCCTCATAGTCACCGCCCTCAGAGAGGTAAGGGTTGTCAAACAAACTAGCAGGTATAAACCTACGCTTAAATAGAGGCTGACCCTCTTTACTGTGACCCTTCGGGTATCTAATAGTCTCACCAGTCTCTACACTTGTAGCCCAGTAAGATGTGTTAGACGGTGCAGGGTCGATAAACATCTTCTTAACCCAAGAGTGACCTGAACCACCTGGGTTGGTTGTTCCTCGCATGTACAAACCAAGCTTGTTGGAGTGTGCACTACGAAGACGTGATCTCATATAATCCCAAGCGTAAGGGCTAGACCATTGTGTAAGCTCATCGAAACCGATCCAGTTAAACGCCTGCCCTTGGTAACGGGTAACGTCAGTATCTTTGTCAAGATAAGACATCCACAAACGTCCACCTTGCGGAGAAGTCCACTGAGACTTTCGTTCAGACCATTTGATTCCTGGGATAGCACGAGGATACAACTCCTGACTCTTCTGAATTAGTTCACGTAGTTCTTCAGTGGTGTGACGTACAAGTAGGCCACTGAAGTTTGGGTCGTTTAAGCCGTGTAGCGGATCAGCTAACATGGCGTAGGATTTACCTCCACCTGCTGCGCCGCCGTAAAGTACTTCACGCTCTGATGCAGATAGGAAGTCAGACTGTGGGCCAGGGTTAGGCTTGAACACAATATCCTGTGCAGCTTCTACATTATATGGCTCAGCTTTAACTTCCGCTGGCACTGTCCTCTTCGTCTCGGAGGGTGTAGTAGCCTGTGTTGTGCTTTTCGAGCCTTTCGATTTCCTTAAGCGTTTTTTCGAGCCTTTGGGCAAGCTGGCGCTTAATTGCAGATGCTTTTTTACGTCTTCGCTCAACTTCTATTCGCTTTCTTAGACCCATGTGAGAGATACTGCGGCCTGTCTGTGTTGTCAGCCAGTTTGCCACTTCTCTGTAACTGTATTGCTTTAAGTGCTTCTTTGCAAGCGCTAAAGCATCTAGCTCATCAGGGATGGGTAGGAACAGTTGAGAGTTGTCTGGGTCTACGTAGTAACCAAACGGAACCATCCTTGCTGTAACACGTACAATAGGGTGGTACTCTTTCTGTTCGCCTTTCTTGGGCTTGGGTAACTCCCAGAAGCCTAGATCTCTTTTATAGTCGTACTTTGGCACAGTTACTCGTTCTTACCGTCCTTAGGTGGTAGATAGAAGATACCGCCACCAGATGATGAAACATCCACTTTGTCTACTTTACCCATGCCTGCACGGTCGAGCAGATCTTTTGCGGCAGCCATCTTGTCTTTGATTCCAAGTTCCGTAGGGTCGTAAAGAGCTTGCACCATAGCCATCGCAGCTTTGGGGGCAGTACGAGCAAAGTACGTACGAGTAGCTTCGCCAATCTCGTCCTTAAGTGACTCAACAATGAGCCTAGTCGGTGTATTGTCACTATATCCTGCCAGTTTCTTAGCTGCAACTACATCACCGCCAGCCTCATCAAAGAGAACCTCGATGAACTTCTGTTGGTTTTCTGTTAAGTTACGTGCCATTTGTTGTTTCCTTACAATGGGTTATCTACTAAAGAGTCGTAGGCTTTCCAGATGTCATCAATCTCAGTAGATAACGTATCAAGAGTATTACCTAGTCCATCTGTAATGGTTGTAGCTTTATCTACCTGACTACGTAAGTCCAGTAAAATCTTCTGCTGCTCTAGTATCTGTGTCATGTTTGTAGATAGAGTAGCAAGCTTCTGGTTTAGACCACGTACATCGTTGTCAATAATAGCCTGTTCTAGTGTCTGTATTCTAGACTCAAGCAACCCTGTCGCCTGTGTCATATTGCGCTGGGCTACAGTTTCTACGGAGGTAATACGTGTAGTTAAAGAACCTGCCTTAGCATCAAACGATGCAGACTTCTCAACCGCCTCAACAATACCTGCCTCTACACCGTAGAAACGCTGAAGTGTATCATATGTCCAATACACACCTCCTGCAAACGAAGAGAGGACGGGCAGTGCAACTGCTACCATCCATCCCTTGATGTTGTATCCACCTATGCTAAAACCTATATCCATTACTGTGTAGGGTACCCGCCATATTGGTTAATGTATTCACCTGCAGCATAAATCTCTTCTGCAGACTTCATGTCGTTTGTTAGGTAGCCCTGAAAGGCTGTACCATAACCTGCGTCTGCATAAGTAATCACAAACTCATCAATAGACTGAGTATACGTGATAGCAGTGTAAGTGCCAACCATGTAATTGCCCTGTGCAGCATATGAGTCTACTGTAGATGTAAGTTCGCTGCTGTTAGCAGCTGCCATAAAAGCACCTGCCTGTTGAGAAAAGGCTTCTACTGCAGTAACTGCTTCATTGTAAGTGTTAACCTCTTCTGCGTCAATGCTGTACTGATCTGTAGACACCATGTCCTGTAGGGCTACTTGCTCAGGCTTAGTATCCGCCTCAGCTGCAACTACTGTTATGGAGGTAGCCACTGCAATAACGCTGGTAGCAATTACCAAGTTATCTACTGCAATAGTCAAACCATTCATTGCTGCGGCATGTTCTTGCATAAACAGCTGTTCAGCAGTCTGAGCAACTGCGTAGTCATGCTCTAGAACCATAGTCTTAGCTGAGAGGTAGTTGTTTAGTTCTTCTGAAGTGATTAAACCATCATCCATAGCCCCGTCAGTAACGACACCACCGATAGCCGCATAACCTACTGCACCTACAGTACGTACATCACTATCCTTAATTCGGTCTTGGATAGCATCAATAGAGGAGATAAGATAATCAATCTTCTCTTGTCCTGTACGATCATAGTCAGCAGCGTTACTTGCTACTACGGAAGAGCTCACTAAGGCTAGGCCTAGGAGTAATGTCTTCAACGACTTCTTCATCTGGGTATTCCTCTCCAATTCGCAGTAGACTCTTCCAGAAATCCTCATCCAAAGAGTAGCCTACAATGTAAAGCGCTGGGCTTTCTCTGTACTTACTTATTGCCTGCTTACCCATCAGTAGACGCCCTGTAAGGCTGTCATTGATAGGGCAGGGTGTGTTAGCCAACATCATACTTCTAAACACAGAAGCATCTTGGCATAATACTGAAATAGCTGACACTTGCAGACCTAAACCACCAACCTGCTGTGGTGCACCTAAAAGCCTAGCATTCTTCCTACGGTTACAAGGCTCGTCCTGAACGGTAGCCCCTGAACTAAAACCCAGTACACTTATCTGTATACCTGCACTCTTACTCATCAAACAAGAATCGTTTCCACCCGCACCCATAACAGTGGGAGCAATGGCTGACATTACAGGAGCAGCAGACCCTGCGCCAGTAGCGTTGTAGTTGTTAGTAACAGTCTCATCCGTATTGTTACTATCTATGGTAGAGTTGTCATAACCATTAGAGAAATCACCAACTACATCACCACCCAGCGCAGTCGTCGCCAATAGTAACACGAAGATCAGGGTCTGAACACATAAGCTGTAAGGCTGCTTCAGGCTGACCGATGTAAGATAGTGTTTGAGCATCTAAGTTCCGTTGGCATTTCTTATTGCTGGGAGGGCAAGACAGAGGCATGACAACAGATGAGTTGCTACAAGAAGTAGTTATACTCAAACAAACCAATAAAGCAACTGCTAACTTAGGTCTTACGGAACCTAGCTTTAATCTCACCACGAGTAGTACCTATGTCTCTTAGTTGGTTGTCTGTCATGTTTGTCAGAATGAAGTAGTCTGCACGGCGTTGTTGGTATTCCATCAGTGCAAGTACGATATTGGCAATCCAAGCTTTTAGTTTCTCTAGCATTGTGTATTCCTATGTATATACGAAGCAACGAAGTGTTACTTCAACGTACATAGTTATACGCAGGTACTCCCAGACTAGAATTGCTAGTTAGGAATACCCGTTATGCTTAACCTACAGGGCTAAATAGTTCTGTTACCGTGACAATAGTGTCTAGATGGCCTGCACTGGCAGGAGTCACTGTAATCTTGTCACCAGGCTGCAGAATAAGGTCAATGTCATTAAAACTTAGGTAATCACCCGCTGCAATGTTCTTACCCTTAAGAAAGTGTGAAGAGTACGTGTCAGCAGCTACATACCAAGCAACCTCAACATCAGAATTACCACTACCGCCATTGACTACATGGATAAAAGTTACCTCTGCACTACAATTAGGCGGACAAACGTATACATCCTCTGTAGCGGTACCTGTGTTGTGACCCCATACAGACTTCATACGTGCTGATTTGCTTAGGTAACTAAGTGACATTAGACTTCCTTAGCTGGCTTCTTAGCCTTCTTAGGTTTAGGCTTAGGAGTAGCCTCAGCAACACGACAGATCTCATTAACATTAGCGTCTTTGCTCTGTACGTTACCGTAGTTGTCTTCACCTGCTGATTGGTTGCCGTTAGCATCCCAAACATAGCCATGCTCATCTACACGGTAGCCTGCAGCTTCTAGAGCAGCCTGATATTTGTGGTAGTACTTCATTTCTTTTTACCTTTAGCTGTTTTAGCTGTTTTAGCTATTGTTGTATAGTGCCATTACCACTTAGCCTTATCAGCCCAGTAAGCTGCACTCATCTTACCCTTAGCGATGTTCTTACCGTGACGGGCTTTAAACGATGCACGTTTCTTCTTCATCTTGTCGGACTCACCAGCCTTAGGTTTACCTGCAGTAGAAGCACCCTGCTCACCAAAGCGGATAGTCTTTATAGTGTCACCATCCTTCGCTACAACAACGTGAGACTTAGTTGGGTGACTAGGGGTGCGCTTAGGCTTGTTAAAGCCTTCTACGCCAACACGGGTGAGTCGAGGGTCTTTAGCCATTACAGATTCCTGCTTGTGATTAGTATTGGCACCCTAGGTAGGACTCGAACCTACGACAATTCCGTTAACAGCGGAGTGCTCTGCCAGCTGAGCTACTAAGGTGTATTTCGTGATAAATAGCAGGACAAGAGGTGCTTTAACCTTATGGCTGAGGACGTACCTTAAACCATATCCCTAATTACCTTGGCGACGATCAACCCGCCCTCACAGTGTAAACATTCACCGTTATTCCGCCTAGTGTGACGGATGGTTTCAGATGTTGGCAAAGGTATAAGGAATCGAACCCTAGTAATCGGTTTTGGAGACCGTTGCTTTTCCACTAAGCTATACCCTTGTACTTCTTGGTGCCGCCACGAGGATTTGAACCCCGGACCCTCTGCTTACAAGGCAGACGCTCTACCAACTGAGCTATAACGGCATTAACTTTTTTTGTAGTTACTTCTTTTTAGCTTTAGCTGTACGAGGAAAACTACGGTTATTATTTTTTGTCTGAACACGAAGGTTAGACTTCTTGTTATTCTTAGGGTTGCCATCCTTGTGATCGACATCCTTGCCGTCACCCTTCTTAACTGCACCACTCTTAGTCATCTTTGCTCTAGCAGCATTACGAGAAGCACGTTTCTTCTTCTGGTCAGGCTTACCTTGGTAGTTGGCATATTCTTTCTTGTAGTCACGGGGCATCAGCGTATGGCCTCTTTCTATCAGGGTCTAACACATCCTGGCGCTTCAACATACCCTCAAGGTACATAGCACGTTCAATGTGATCTAAGGTATACTTAACTCCAGTGTCAGCCTCTATAGCAGCACGTACATAAAAGACGTCACTACGAGGGATATGTACACGTTGGAAAGCTCTGCTGTCATTAGCAGCTAATGCAGAGTAAAACTCTTCTATTACACTATCTGATGCATGTAGTTTTACTCGGCTCATAACAGTTGTCAACACAAATGATTAAAGGGGGTGTTTAGGTATGTGCCGCAAACTACGTATGAGGAGTTTTGAGGAGAGAGAGAGTGTCACAGAGTTTACGACACATACCAAGAGTAACACAAAGGAGGGAGAGGAACTCATGCATTACTTAACAACAAGTGTAATACGAATGTAAGAGAGTGTCAACAGGGTAGAGTAATACTCTTAAAGCAACGCTAACCTTTGTGTAAACTAGAAATAAGCAATACGAATGAGATAGTGTTACTGTAGAGTATTACTCTTAGAGTTAAAACTCTTCCTATGTCCACTGATCCTTTTGTAACACTCTCTATCTAAGTATTACTCTTTCTTAGTTATTACTTTATTTATTAGTTTTAACTTAAAGAGTGTTACTCTCTACTCTCTATTGATAGTTATACAGTTAGCAAAAAGGCAGTCAACCCATAAAGCGACATCAGATCTCGTATTACACTAAAAAGTGATGTAACTGTAACATACTGTAACATATTGTTACCTCATAATAGAGTACTACTCTCATCTGGTCTTACTTTACTAGCCGCAATAGGTCCAGTTTTACTGAGAAATGGTATACATCCTGCAAAACACCCCTGCTTGTACATGAATGCAGAAACACCCTTGTATTGCAGGGTACAAAAAACCACTTCTGTGTAGATATACGTATACAAGTAACGTATGGGGTGTACGTGGCGCTCGCCCGCCCCCCTTTAGTGGTACTATGATACCTCTTTTCAGGGTGTGTTCTGCTTTAAGCTGATCAATAGGGTGTAAAGCACTGTTATTGTTGTACTTTTATACTGATACAACGTCATTTATTTAGCAAAAAGCGTATAAAGCCAAGCTTAATTGAACGTGTGTTCAGTTAACCATAACGGATGTACGAAACACACAAATCTTTCCAAAGTAGTACACCCCACAACAACGACACCCAATGCAACGGCTCAAACGGCACAACTTTTTATTGCTAGTATATAGTCAAAGCGTTTTGGTGGTGATCCAGGTGATTCGTTTTGGTGGTGATCCAGGTGATTCGCTTATGTTTTAGCTAGTGATCACGCCGCTATTCTAAGTGAAACAATGGCAATCAATGCAATAAGTACAACTTTTATCATGCTGTAACCTATTGAAAGTATTACATAACCCAAATTAATGTGCAAAACATGCATCTTTTTGCTTGTACTCTTTCTCGATATGCTTTTTAAGTTGCTACATCGAACGGCACAACGGACTAGCCGAAACGATACGGGTTAAGACCTAAGCATCACGGAACGGGCGGCGAAGCCTAAGAGATGGCGGAGATGGTTTAACTTATGAGGGGATTAGTCACCCCGACGTTGTTTGAAATTGTTGGCGGGGTATTGCTACCCCATTTAATCCACCTAGGGGCAACCCGATAATGGTTCGTTAATATATAAGTGCACCGACACCTGTAAGCCGCTAAGCGCATGGGGATGAAGTTGGTGCATCAATATCTTAACCTAATGAGGAATAATATCATGCTTAAATCATACCGTTTATCGTTCTACACTGAATTAGGTTCCTATATGGGTTGGATACCGTGGGCGCACAACTACATTGATCCTGAAGTTATTAATTGGATACATTCCGGTAATGCAATCAAGTTCAACGGTAACATGTTCACTGACATAGATGCACTAGCTGCAAGCATTAAAACTGAATTAGATTGATTTAGAAGGTTAACCCTACGGGGTTATCTCACTAAATTAATCTCAATAGGAGAATACTATCATGACCAACTATAAGCTTATCGGCGTAGGTACTAACGCAAAAACTATCAAAGGTGACGGCTCAGAATACCTAACTGGCATTGTTTATATGACGCCATGGAAAGTTATGGTAGATGGCAAATCATTCAACAGTTGTAGCATGGCGGAACAAGCTGGATGCATTGAGGGGTGTTTAAACACTGCAGGACGTGGCGCAATGAACTGTGTGCAAGCTGCCCGACAACGCAAAGCTGAATGGTTTTATCGTGACCGTGATGGTTTCATGACACAACTCATGCAAGACATTGCTAAGTTCCAAACGTATTGCAACAAGCGTGGCATTCAGCCTGTCATTCGTTTGAATGGCACGACAGATATTCGGTGGGAATTGGTTAAGCTTGATGGCCTGACTATCTTTGAATTGTTCCCACGGGTGGCATTTTACGATTACACCAAGATTGCTAATCGCAATACGTCACACATTCCAAACTACCACCTTACTTGGTCCTACTCTAATGCATCGCCTAAGTATGCAGCGATGATGCAGACCGCTTTAGATCGTGGCATGAATGTGGCAACAGTATTCCGCAAGGCGTTTGACTATGCCAACACTTGGATGGGCTTGCCAGTGATCAACGGCGATGCGGATGACCTACGTATCCTAGACCCTAAGGGCGGTCACATTGTTGCCCTATACGCCAAAGGTAAGGCCAAGCGTGATACGTCGGGTTTTGTCGTAGACGTAGCAACAGCATAAGGGGAATACTATCATGGACGTTCAACAGTATGTAGAAGACAACCGAAGGTATTTTACCTTCTGGTCCACTATCAACAGTGAAGAAACCCAATTCGAGTGCGATATGGGCCAAGATCCTGTTGGCGCTAAGATGGAATGCATCGTCATGACAGGGGTGCACAAAGGTGAAACAAGAATGTTCCCTTCGCTAAGTCTGCACACCCTATGGGAACAACAACAGGAAGAAGAGTAACATGACACTAACAGTAAGATCACGACGTGACCAGAAGCACGACGTCTACTTGAGTATGCGTGAGGCTAACGGTTCGGGCTTAGGTGGCAATGAAATAGAAATACGTAATAACTCTTGGAACGGCTTTGCGATAACATTAGAAAACGACGATTTCTGTGTAGACATAACACATAAGACAGCAACAAAATTATTTCGTGCGTTAGCTGGGAGTAGTAACGCAGAATATTTCTTGTATACGCTATTTCGTAAGCACCTAGACGAGGTACACTACAAAGAACTGTGGACAGATCTAGGACAAAAAGAAGAGGGAGAGCAACATGGTATATGAAATCCGAACACGTGCGAGGCAGTTAGAGGTTGTTCGCACGGCGAGAGCCAAGGCTTTTGTGGATAACTATAAGATGAACGAGGGCTGTAACAGGTGCGGCTTTGATGCTCACCCTGTGGCCTTACATATGAACCACATAGACCCCAAGACTAAGCTTAAGAGTGTTGCGCAGTTAGTTAAGAAAGGGGTGATGGACACAATAAAGACAGAGTTAGCTAAGTGCGAAGTTCTTTGTGCAAACTGCCACGCTGTTCATACGTATGCAAACCAACATCATAGAGAGGTCACGCCATGACCCTATCACATAAACGCAAAGAACGTCTGCGTAAGCATCGCAATCAATCAATCCGCTGGTTTGTACAGGATACCGCCGCCCTGCTTATCGTGGCCGCTGGTGTCTATACTATTGGCATTGTCTTAATAGGTATCGGGGAGGTACTGCTGTGAGCAAAGGACATACGATCAGCAACGCCAAGAGGTTTTGCTAAAGCAATCTGCGAGTTTAACAAAAGAGAGTACGCATAATGAAAAACACACAACACACCCTAATCCTGAAGCACCTACGTGCAACCACTGGCCTAACTGTACGGGAGGCAATGATTGAATACAGCATCAGCAGCCTGACTAAGCGCATCCAAGAGTTGCGGGATCTAGGTTACGACATTGTATCTAACAAGAAAGCACACCCTGTCACTGGGCAACGCTATGTTCGCTACACTCTACAAGCACACGACGCTTACACAGTAGAAGCAGAGGGGTAAACTATCATGTATGAACGCTACTTCGTCCTATCCCAGCGCAAACTACACAACAGCAAGGCAGGCAACCCTCGTTGGAAGTTTGTGGCAGTAGATCGCAACGGCGTGACTGTCACACTAACCACCAAATCAGATGCAAGGTGGGTGAATAAGATAACAGAGGGGTGGAAACATCGCATGATCCAAGCTATCACGCACACCACCACACGTAACACAATCATGGACGCAGCAGACCTAGCGGAGGTATTTTAAGATGATCGCCAGCAGAGCTTTAAAGGTTTATAAAATATGTAGGCGTTACAAAGAGGAGTATGTGACCACTGTTTTCAACGCAGAGGATGCTAACACGCTAGGGCTTAGACTTAACAAAGAGCAGGACATCACAGGGGTACGCTATAGAAACCTGGATGGTGCCATTCTTGCAACAATACACCGCAACAAACCAGAGCCATACGTTAGGCCATTACGTAGAAAGATATAGCATGTTTGTATTAGCGTATGCAGTAATTGTCATATACCTAACAGGCATGGTTGTTTGTATGGTTAGAGCGAATAAGGAGATCAAACGTGTCAACAGACAAAAGAAAGGGACCAAAAGATGACCCATGCGATGATTGGAGTGATCACCCAATACCTAAAACGAGTACTGATAAGCTTAAGCATCCTGCTAAATGTTCTACTGGGAGGCAGGAGCAATCAGACATTCAGTGCACGTAACCATCAGTGGAAGCGTGATAAGAAGCCAAACTTATCTATGGCTATTGACTCAATGCTTGGCAAAGGCCACTGTCTTGAGTGTTGGATAAACTGGAGAGTGAGAGTAAAATGAGAAAAGCGGATATACCCAAGAAATCAGCCACGTTGAATATGCTTATAGACTTCTACTTGGCTTCGGAGGCGTTTAAACGTCTGCGCCCTGCTACGCAGAAAGACTATGAGAACAACCTTGCAGCTGTACGCACTACCGTAGTTGAGGGTAAGGCACTTGGGTTATACCGCAACCAATACCTAAAGGTGCGCCACCTCACAGAGGCATATGAACAGTGGCTGCAAAAAGGTGTACGCACTGCAAACTATCATAAGTCTGTACTGTCTGCTGCGTGGCGTCACTCTATGCGCTACGATGTTATGACACACAACCCTATCAAGTTAGTTAAGACACAAAGCAGCAAGACCCGAAGAGTTACGTGGACACGTGATCATGTTAAGGCTTTCCTGGATGCAGCTTACAGCGACTTTCAGTATCGCAGCATTGGCCTGATCGTTCACATGGCATATGATTGGGGCCAGCGTGTAGGTGATATGCGTGTACTGACTTGGGATAATCTAGACTTAGATCAGTGCCAGCTAGACCTACAACAGAGTAAGAGAAACGCACACGTTAAGCTACCTATCAGCGCTGACCTGTGTAAGATGTTGAACGCACAGAAGGCTGACTTTGGCTATCAAGAATATGTCGCACCCCGTGTTAGGCATCGTGCAGGTGCCTACCCACCCTATGACGTTAATGAAATATCTACACATATCAATACCTTACTAGACAAAGCTAATCTACCACGTGAACTTACTGCTATGGACTTACGCCGTACAGCAGTGACTGAGATGCTAGAAGCAGGTGTTGACATTGCAGGTATCCGCCAAGTAACGGGGCACAAGAATATGCACAGTGTCGTTCCGTACATGGTCAACACATTAAGCGGTGCATCCAAAGCATTAGCAGCGAGAGGGAATGATGACGATGAACATTCGTAAATATCTTGAGAGCATGGATTTGCGTGACGGTGAAAGCCGACGACTTGCGTGTCCATCCTGCAATGCCAAGGGTACCTTCACGGTGACTAAAGAGATGGGACAGATCAAGTACAACTGCTACAAGCTAGACTGTACTGTTGGCGGCTACCATCACACTGATCTTACTGCTGCAGAGGTTAAGCTGTTGTTATCTAAGCAAGAAAAGGTCGCACCTAAGGAGCCTGAGACTATGGAGATACCTGAGTATGTTGTGCAGCCCAGCGCAGAGCACGATAAGTTTTGGCGCTTTGTTAAGCGTTGGGGCATAGCATCTACTGCACTGCTCTATGATGTAAAAGATGAACGTGTTGTATTCCCGATACACTGGAAGGGCCGCATCATAGACGCCAATGGCCGTGCTGTAGGTGGCAAGATACCTAAGTGGTATCGCTACAGTGGCAAGGCAGACTATTTTCTGTATGGATCAGGTACTACACTACTTGTAGTTGAGGATTGTACCTCTGCCATGATTGCAGCCCAGGAATTACCTACGGTGACAGCTATGGCTATCCTTGGCACGTCACTTACACCTCAGCACATGGCTAAAATAGCAGAGTATGACATTGTTGTTGTTGCACTAGATCCAGATGCTGCACACAAGACGTTGTTGTTTAAGCGAGATATTGCACTATGGACAGGTGCAGATGCAGTAGCGTTTAGGCTTGACGATGACATTAAGTATCGCTTAGATGATGACCTAGAGAGACTAAAGGAGTTACTATCATGACAGACTTACAAGACTTCCTAAAAGAGATGGGTCTGGACAAGGTTAAGCCTACCAAAGCTAAGCCTGCCCAGCGCCTACCAGATACATTCAAGGACCCACGTGATCCCCTTACAGGTGAAATACCTTTCTAATGACTGAGCTTTAGAGAATAGACAAATAAAGGATACACAGCAAAATGATTAAGTATGAAGTAGAAGTATATGCTAATGGTACTAAGTTGTGGTACTTAAACGGTAAGCGTCACCGTGAAGATGGACCTGCTGCTGAGTGGTCTAATGGTACTAAGTCTTGGTTCTTAAACGATGAGCTTCATCGTGAAGATGGTCCTGCTACTGAGTATGCTGATGGTGGTAAGTGTTGGTGTTTAAAAGGTAAGTATTTTACAGAGGAAGAACATAAAGCTAACTCTAACCCTACTGTAGAGATGACTATGGAAGAAATCTGTGAAGCTCTAGGTAAAAACGTAAAGGTAAAACAAAATGACTAAGATTAAAGTAAACTACATTGATCATTGCGGATCAGATTTAACAACAGTTAACGCAGCACGGGTGTCGTTTGGTAAGAAGAGTGAGTTTGAACTACGAGTTCACCCATCTGGTGATTATGCGGATAATGTCCTAGCTGAACGTGATACTAAGCTAATCAACTACCTAGCCAAGCACAAACACCTGTCGCCATTTGGTCATGCCTTTGCCAGCTTCCACGTCAAGGCACCCATCTTTGTGGCACGGCAGCTAGTCAAGCATAAGTTCCTACGGTGGAATGAGATCAGTCGTCGTTACGTTGACGATGAACCTGAGTTCTATCAGCCTGAGGTATGGCGTGGACGCAGTGCTGATAAGAAGCAGGGTAGTTCTAATGAGGCTGTGGATGTTAAGCCCCTTGAGATAGATGAGTTGGTAGTGATAGAAGACCCTTGCACCATGTCCACCCTCTCTCTTGACATGTATAAACACCTGCTTGAGACAGGAGTAGCACCTGAGCAAGCCCGTATGGTACTGCCACAGTCTACTATGACGGAGTGGTACTGGTCAGGTTCTCTAGATGCCTTTGCTGCTATGTGTCGTCTACGTTTACCTGCTGACACACAACAGGAGACACGTGTAGTTGCACAGCAGATTGATACTATCATGAAAGACCTGTACCCTGTGTCGTGGGTAGCCCTTATTGGAGAAACGAAATGATTAAGTATGAAGTAAAAGTATATGATAATGGTACTAAGTATTGGTACTTAAACGGTAAGCTTCACCGTGAAGGTGGTCCTGCTATTGAGTGGGCTGATGGTGATAAGTGTTGGTACTTAAACGATGAGGAACTTACGGAAGAAGAGCACAAAGCTAAGACTAACCCTACTGTAGAGATGACTATGGAAGAAATCTGTGAGGCTTTAGGTAAAAACGTAAAGGTAAAACAAAATGATTAAGTATGAAGTAAAAGTATATACTGATGGTACTAAGTATTGGCACTTAAACGGTAAGCGTCACCGTGAAGATGGCCCTGCTGTTGAGTATGCTGGTGGTAGTAAGCATTGGTATCTAAACAATATGCGTCACCGTGAAGACGGTCCTGCTATTGAGTATGCCGATGGTGATAAGCTTTGGTACTTAAACGGTAAGCGTCACCGTGAAGATGGTCCTGCTATGGAGCTTGCTAGTGGTTATAAGTCTTGGTACTTAGACGGCGAGAAACTTACAGAAGCAGAGCACAAAGCTAATACTAGTCCTACCTTAGAAATGACTATGGAAGAAATCTGTAAAGCTTTAGGTAAGAACGTAAAGGTAAAACGAAATGATTAAGTATGAAGTAGAAGTAAATGCTAATGGTACTAAGTTTTGGTACTTAAACGGTAAGCTTCACCGTGAAGATGGACCTGCTGTTGAGTATGCTAATGGTAGTAAGAAGTGGTACTTAAACGATAAGCTTCACCGTGAAGGTGGTCCTGCTATTGAGTATCCTAATGGTGGTAAGTATTGGTACTTAAACGGTAAGCTTCACCGTGAAGACGGCCCTGCTAGTGAGTGGCCTAATGGTGATAATTATTGGTACTTGAACGGTAATCTTCATCGTGAGGATGGCCCTGCTATTGAGCTTGCTAGTGGTAGTAAGTGGTGGTACTTAAACGATAGGTATCTTACAGAAGCAGAGCACCACATTCGTACACTCCCCACTGTAAAGACTGCCTCAAGTAAACCTATGTTCGAGGTATCTGAGATTAGTGAGAACAGTCATGACGGTAGTGCCACTCTTGTGATTGACATGTCACCTGAGATGACTCAGATAGTTCTAACTAAAGGGATCAACTCTATTCTCCGTGATGCGTTAGATGAGGTAGAAGGTTGGACAGGATGAGTAAAGTAACAATGTGTGATCCACCTAGTGGTTGGAAGTATGGTTTTCCTAAACCTGTGCATGAAGAATATCACACACTCGGCAATGACTTTGATATGCTAAAGTGGCTGGTCAGTGAAGGCTATCCACAGGAAGAGATTGATGCGTGTGGAGATCATTTTTACTGTAGATACTGGGAGGTAGACGATGACGAGATAAAGAAGATACAAGAGGAGAAACACAATGACGTTTGAAGAATGGTGGGATGGTTATACACTCATGAATAGATTTGAGTTAACAACAGCAGACTTAAAGAACTGTTACGAGGCTGGTTGGAACTCTTGCGCATACACACGATCAGAATGGAATACTATCATGACGTATGGAGAATATGTAGAGGAGAACTCTGATGACTAAATTAGAAGAGCTTAAGGCTGCTCGTGATGCGGCTCGTGATACTTACGAAGTTGCTTTAGGTGCTGAGTATGCTTTACATGCTGAGTATGCTGCTGATTCTGCTGTTGCTTGTGCTGCTCGTGATGTTGGTAATGCTACTTATGCTGCTTTTGCTGCTTATGACGCTGCTTACAAAGCCGAACTAAAGAAGACACAAGAGGAACAGACTAATGACATTTGAAAAGTGGATTACTGAGTGGTGCGAGTGCGATGAGCTTGAGGATACTGAACAGTACTTTCATGACTTAGTGCTGGATGACTTGAATATGGGGGATGACATGTTTGACTACATGTCGGAGGCTTTTGCCGCAGGGGTAAGGTCACAAGAGGAGAAACAGAATGACTAAACTTGAAGAGCTGAAGGCTGCTTATGAGGCTGCTCAAGCTGCTGAGGAAGCTGATGCTGCTGCTTATGATGATGCTTCTGATGCTTATAAGGTTGCTGAAGCTGTTTATGAGGCTGCTTCTGCTGCTGTTTATGCTGCTGGTGCTGCTCGTGGGGCTGCTTGTGATGCTTATGAAGCTGAACTAAAGAAGATACAAGAGGAGAACTCTAATGACTAAACTTGAAGAGCTGAAGGCTGCTCATGCTGCTGCTGATACTGCTGCTTTAGATGCTTGGGATAATGCTCGTGCTGATGCTTGGGATGCTTTTGAGGCTGCTCATGGTGGTTCTCTGTGGGCTGCTCGTAATACTGCTTGGGTCGCTTACAAAGCCGAGCTAAAGAAGATACAAGAAGAGAACTCTGATGACTAAACTTGAAGAGCTAAAGGCTAATGCTGAGGCTGCTGATGCCGCTTGTGATACTGCTTTAGATGCTGCTTGGGTTGTTTATGATGCTGCTGTTGATGCTGCTGAGATTGCTGCTCGTGATGCTTGGAATGCTTATTATGATGCTGTAGCTGCTTTTGATAGAGAAGACACAAGAGGAGAAACAGAATGACTAGACTAGAAGAACTGAAGGCTGCTGAGGCTGATGCTTGGGCTTCTTATAAGGCTGTTGCTTATGATGCTGTTGCTTATGATGCTTACGCTGATGCTTGGGATGCTGCTTGGGCTGCTTACAAAGCTGAACTAAATAAGACACAAGAGGAGAACTCTGATGACTAAGCTTGAAGAACTACTAGAAGAGCTAAAGGCTGCTGTTGAAGCTGCTGCTGTTGCTGACGCAGCTGTTGAGGCTGCTTTTGAGGCGTATGTTGCTGAAGCAAAGAAAACATAAGAGGGGAGCTATAGTGATGACTAAACTTGAAGAACTAAAGGCTGCTTATGACGCTGCTGATGCTGCTGATGCTGCTTGGGATGCTGAGTACCGTGAGGCTTCTGATGCTGCTCGTGCTGCTGCTCATGCTGCTTGGGCTGCTTACCAAGCCGAACTGAAGAAGATAAAAGAGGGGGAACTATCATGACTAAACTTGAAGAACTGAAGGCTGCTGCTGCTCGTGCTTCTGATTGGGCTTCTTGGGCTACTGCTTGGGCTGCTCGTGCTGATGTTGCTTATATGGCTGCTCGTG
>Ga0209119_1002421_pt1 | contig 17132 bp, 16 predicted proteins | sample COG_03_FD_184747 | JGI IMG/M metagenome (GOLD analysis project Ga0209119, IMG submission 184747) | Pelagic Microbial community sample from North Sea - COGITO 998_met_03 (SPAdes) (version 2) | ecosystem: Environmental > Aquatic > Marine > Neritic zone/Coastal water | place: Helgoland, sampling... | reverse complement strand
GCGCTTTCATTTGTTTTTTTTGCTGCTCACTCATTTTATCAAAACGAGACATGTCCATAGTTCTTTTAGACATGTAAGTGGCTTTACCTTCAAACTTTCTTTGAGAAAAAGCAACTAAAGTGAATAAGAGTAATACTAGGGTAGTTAGTTGTTTCATAGTTTTATGTTTAATTAATTTGTGTAAAAGTAATTTTATTAAAAAACTATATGACTTAAAAAAAACTTAAAAGTTTAATGAAAAAGAAATATAACTTGAATTATCCTTCAATTCTTATCTCTAGCCCTTTACCATCTCTGCTCCTGAAACGATCCATCATCTCTTTTGTTTTTTCTTTAGCAATAGCTTCAAACTTTTTTCTTGTAACTATTTTTCCCTTAGTAGGTTCTTTAATTTCTTTAACTTCTTTTGGGTTTAATACGATTTCCGAGCATACAATGGTTAGATCTCCGTCATTAACTTCTAATATTAAACCTGGCAAACCTCCATAATTACTTGGTCCATTACTAATCGGAACCTCTAGAGTATACCATGCAACTATGCTTCTTTTTTTTATTACTTTTTCTTCTTTAACATCACCATCAATCATATTTATTTGAATTTCTTCTTCCTCTACTTCATAAACAGCTTTGTAACAGGTATAATTTCCTATATTCTTTGTTTCTCCTGTTAATTTCCAATCATAGGTTACAAGGTTGTCTTTTATCAAAAAGACTTTCCCCATCAATTCTTTTTTATTAGCCATTCTATTTTCTGATATATTCTTGTAAAGAAAGTCTGTACCGCCACCTCCAAAACTCATTACCATAACGCTACCATTAGATGATGGCCCTTTGGGAGCATCTAATTCTTGTTCTTCTTTATAAATAGACTCTGATTTGGTGAAATCTAGTGTAAAGGTCTTTTGAAACATTTTTCTCATTTGAGCCTCCATTTGTTCTTGAATCCCTGGATTTGTAGCAATTGTAGTACTATCTAATTTAAATGATGATTTTCTGTGTGTCTTGTAAGTAGCTCTTCCTGAAAAGTCTTGAGCAAACATGCTTCCTGTAATAAGACAAGACAATATAAAAGTTTTTAACATTAATAGTTTCATATTTTTTAGTTTATCGTTTAACATTATTATTGCTACAAAGATGATCTAGAAATTTGAGTTATTGAGTTAATGAGTGTTAACGTTTGTTAACCAATTGTTTTAATAATAATTTACTCATTACATTTGAGAAATGAACGCAAAAAAACAGCATTGGAGTTTATATTTTATCACTGCAACAGTCGTCTTAACTATTGCGGTTCAATTGTATTGGAACTATAATAATTATGTAGACAATAAACAAAGAGTAAAGAATGAAATTCAAAGCAGCCTTGATACTGCCATTGATGAATATTACACAGATCTTTCTAAATCTAATTTTTTTGCTATCATAGACTATGATAGCATTAATAGTAAAAGTAGCTTTTTAAAAGATTTTTGGAATGAGGATATTAATTCATCAAAGTCTAAAGTGAACATTTCCTCCATTAAAATTAGTTCTGATTATAAAGGAGATGTCAGTACAATTCCAAAAATATTAGACTCTATTTTCATCACCGATACTATTGAATTTGAATTTAACGATAAAAAAGTAACCTCTAAAACGTCAACTAAATATCAATCAGAAATTAAAAGGTTTAAAATTAATTCTGATAGTTTAAAATTTCTAAAAGGTATTCAATCTGTTGCGATTGCTCTTAATAATGATGAGATAAATTTTACCAGACTAGATTCTATTTTCACCAATCAACTTTCAAAAAAAGGAATCAAAACACCTCATTATCTAGTTTTACTAGAAAAAGATATTAAAGCTAGGGGAAGCAATAAAGCCGAAGATATTGAACTAAGCTTATTTTCAAATTCTAAATCTACTTTTTTAAGACCAAATCAAAATCTGAGAGCTTATTACGAAGATCCTACTATTGAAGCGTTGAAAAAAAGCTCTACTGGAATTTTATTATCATTACTATTGTCTCTTTCGGTAATTTTTTGTTTGATTTATTTATTAAAAATAATAAGTACCCAAAAAGAGTTAGCTGAAATTAAAAATGATTTAATCAATAATATCACCCATGAATTTAAAACTCCAATAGCAACAGTTTCGACCGCTATTGAGGCTATTGAAAGTTTTAATGTAATAGACAATAAAGAAAAAACAAAAAAATATGCCGCTATTTCAGCATTTCAGCTTAAAAAATTACATCAAATGGTTGAGAAATTGTTGGAAACTGCTACCCTCGATTCTGAAAGCTTACTATTACAGAAAGAACCAACAAATATTGTTGATTTAATAGCTAAAATTACTAAGAAATTTGAATTATTAACCAAAAAAGACATCAACTTCACAACAAATATAGATTCTAAGATATTAAAAATAGATCGCTTTCATTTTGAAAATGCTATCTCAAATTTAGTTGATAACGCCATTAAATATGGTGGAGATAGTATTGAAGTTACTCTAAATTCCGTATTGAATGTAACTGAGATTTCTGTTGCAGATAATGGAAAAGGAATAGATAAGAGTCAGCAAGAAAGAATTTTTGACAAATTTTACCGAGTGCCTAAAGGCAACACTCATGATGTAAAAGGTTTTGGTATTGGTTTGTATTACACCCAAAAAATAATAGAAAAACACAATGGTTCTATAAACGTTTCATCAAGTTTTGATAACACTATCTTTAAATTACAGATCCCTAATGAGTAAAATAAAAATTGTTTTAGCAGAAGATGAACCTAGTTTAGGTCAAATTCTTAAAGAAAGTCTAGAAACCAGAGGTTTTTTAGTATACCATGCTCCTAATGGTAAAGTTGCCTATGATTATTACCTCCAAAGAAACCCGGATATATTAGTACTCGATGTTATGATGCCAATAAAAGATGGTTTTACTCTAGCCAAAGAAATACGAAAAGAAAATACCTCTATTCCTATCATTTTTTTAACTGCTAAGTCTCAAACAAAAGATGTTTTGGACGGTTTTGACCATGGAGGAAATGATTATTTAAAAAAACCTTTTTCCATGGAGGAGTTAATTGTTAGAATTAAAGCGCTACTAGATCGAAATGAAATTAAAAAGGATATGTCAAAAATTGCTATTGGCAACTATATATTTAATTATACCAAACAAGTACTTCATATCTCAGATGAAGAGGTTTTGCTAACTAATAAAGAATCAGAATTATTATTTCACTTGTCAGAAAAACGAAATAATGTTTTAGATAGGTCTTTTATTTTAAAGAAATTATGGGGGAATGATGATTTCTTTAACGCTAGAAGTATGGATGTGTTTATTACTAAATTGAGAAAAAAGCTTTCAAAAGACACAAAAATTAAAATTATTAATGTGAGAGGCATTGGGTATAAACTTACAATTTAGTTAGGTTAGATTTCTAAATTTTAATTATCTTTAACAACCCCATTTTAATTTTTTGAAACTAACCCTATGCATATAGCAATTGCCGGAAATATTGGCGCCGGAAAAACTACTCTAACCAAATTATTAGCAAGACATTACAGTTGGAAACCTCATTACGAATCTGTTGATGAAAATCCTTATTTAGACGATTTTTATGGAGAAATGGAACGTTGGTCTTTCAACTTACAAGTCTATTTTTTAAATAGTCGGTTTGGTCAAATTTTAGAATTACGAAAAAGTGGTAAAAATATTATTCAAGATAGAACCATTTATGAAGATGCTCACATTTTTGCTCCTAACCTTCATGCAATGGGATTAATGACAAACCGAGACTTCAATAACTATAGTTCACTTTTTGAATTGATGGAAAAATTAGTAACCCCGCCAGATCTTCTCATCTATTTAAGGGCAGACATATCTACATTAGTGGGTCAGATTCATAAAAGAGGAAGAGAATATGAAAATTCAATCAGTATTGATTATTTAAGTAGATTAAATGAACGCTATGAAGCATGGATTACCACTTATCAAAAAGGCAAACTATTAATTATTGATGTAGATAATCTTGATTTTGTTGAAAAACAAGAAGATTTAGGATACATTATAGATAGAATTGATTCTCAGATTAACGGATTATTTTAATTTTTATAAAATAATTTGTAACATTTTTATTACCCATTGCGTATAATAAGTATAGCACCGTAGAATATAATATAATCCCAGAAAAGAGATGAGACAACTTAAGATTACAAAGCAAGTAACCAACAGAGAGACGGCTTCACTTGATAAATATCTACAAGAAATAGGAAAAGTAGATTTAATTACTGCTGATGAAGAGGTTGAATTAGCACAACGTATTAAAGCTGGAGATCAAATTGCACTAGAGAAATTAACAAAAGCGAATTTACGATTTGTAGTTTCTGTTGCAAAACAATATCAAAATCAAGGATTAACTTTACCTGATTTAATTAATGAAGGTAATTTAGGACTTATTAAGGCGGCAAAGCGTTTTGATGAAACTAGAGGTTTTAAATTCATCTCTTATGCTGTTTGGTGGATTCGTCAGTCTATATTACAAGCTTTAGCAGAACAATCTCGTATCGTTCGTTTACCTCTAAACAAAATTGGATCTATAAATAAGATTAATAAAATGTTTGCTTTCTTAGAACAAGAAAATGAACGCCCTCCTAGTGCTGAAGAGATTGCCAAGAAGTTAGATATGACAGTTAATGACGTAAAAGAATCCATGAAGAATTCTGGACGTCATGTTTCTATGGATGCACCCTTAATAGAAGGAGAAGACTCTAATTTATATGATGTTTTAAATTCTGGAGAATCACCAAACCCAGATAGAAAGTTATTACATGAATCTTTACGTATAGAAATCAATAGAGCATTAGAAACGCTAACGCCTCGTGAGGCAGACGTAGTAAAGTTATATTTTGGATTGGGAGAACACCAACCCATGACCTTAGAAGAAATTGGTGAAACATTTGATTTAACTCGTGAACGTGTTCGTCAAATCAAAGAAAAAGCTATACGAAGATTAAAGCACACCTCAAGAAGTAAAATTTTAATGACTTACCTAGGGTAAAACCATTGTCAATAAAACATTAAAAACTCCTGAAATTTCTTCAGGAGTTTTCTTTTTAATATGCCTATTTTTACTTTATAAAAATAAAATATCCTATATCATGAGTAAACTAATAGCACCTTCAATATTAGCAGCAGACTTCGCAAATCTTCAAAGAGATATAGAAATGGTGAATGCGAGTGAAGCAGATTGGTTTCACATCGATATTATGGATGGTGTATTTGTTCCTAATATTTCATTTGGCATGCCTGTATTAAAAGCGATAACCAAACATGCTACAAAAACAATTGATGTGCATTTGATGATTGTAAACCCTGACCAATACATTCAAACTTTTGCTGATCTAGGAGCTACAATATTAACCGTACATTACGAAGCTTGCACACACTTACATAGAACTGTTCAAGCTATTAAAGCTTCTGGAATGAAGGCTGGGGTAGCTTTAAATCCACACACACCTGTTGCAGTTTTAGAGGATATTATTGCAGATTTAGATTTAGTATGTATTATGAGTGTAAACCCTGGTTTTGGAGGACAATCATTTATAGAAAACACCTACAAAAAAGTGTCTCAATTAAGACATTTAATTGAATTTTCTGAATCTAATTGCCAGATAGAAATAGATGGAGGAGTTACCAACAAAAACGCCAATGAACTTGTAGAAGTTGGTGCTGATGTTTTGGTAGCAGGTAGTTATGTTTTTAAAAGTGAGAACCCTACCGAAACAATTGCTAATCTTAAAAATCAAATTGCATAAGCTTGTACTCAGTTGTTGATATAGAGACCACTGGAAATGGGTACAAAGGTCAGAAAATCACAGAAATTTCAATCTTCATTTTTGATGGTAAAAAAATAATTGATGAGTTTACTTCCTTGGTAAATCCGGAACAAAAAATTCCATATTTTATTACTAACCTTACGGGCATTACAGAAGCCATGGTAAGAACTGCTCCTAAATTTTATGAGATTGCAAAAAAAGTAGCAGAAATCACTAAAGACACTGTTTTTGTAGCCCATAATGTAAACTTCGATTATAATATTATTAGAGATGAATTTAAGAGTTTAGGATTCGACTTTAAACGAAAAAAATTATGTACGGTAAGACTTTCACGTAAAATAATTCCTGGATTGGCATCCTATAGTTTAGGAAATATCTGTTCTGCTGAAGGTATAGAAATTGCAGCAAGACACAGAGCAAAAGGAGATGCTGAGGCTACAGTAGAATTATTTAGAAGACTAATTAAAAGAGATCAAAAATTTACGATCAATAGCTTCTTAAATGCCAAGTCTAGAGAAGCTACACTCCCACCCTTATTGGATAAACAAGTAGTAGATCGTTTACCTGAAAGACACGGGGTTTATTACTTTAAAAATGCACAAAAAGAAGTTATTTATGTTGGAAAAGCCAATAATATAAAACAAAGAGTTATCAGTCATTTTTATGATAAGAAGAAAAAAGAAAGAACAATGTGTCTTGAAACAGCTGATATTTCATACACAGAAACCGGCAGTGAACTTATTGCTCTATTGCATGAATCATCAGAAATAAAACACCTGTACCCAAAATTTAATAGAGCTCAACGAAAAGCAGGTGAAGCTGTTGGATTATTTTCCTATGAAGATCAAAAAGGGATACTGCATTTAGCCTTTAATAGATTAAAGTTAACACCTAATCCAATCATGAAATTCTATTCCATGGCAGCTTGTAGAAGTACGTTAGAGAAAATATGTTCAGCCTTTGAACTCTGTCCAAAATATTGTCATTTACAAACCAATATAAATGCATGTTTCCATTATCAATTGCAACAATGTAGAGGGATATGTTCTGAAAAAGAAACCATAGAAAGCTATAATAAACGAGTCAATAAAGCAATAAAATCATTAGGACTACAAACCGAAAACTTGGTTATTAAAGAAAATGGCAGAAACGATAAAGAGATTGGGTTTGTTTTAATTCTTAAAGGAATTTACCAAGGTTTTGGGTATACAGACAAGAAACTAAAAAAACCAGAAGATTATTTACTTCATATAAAACCTCAAAAAGACAATAGAGATGTGCAACGAATTTTAAAGTCTTATTTGTCAAAAAATGAGAATCATCTAAAAATATAATTTTTATCAAATTTTAAATAATTTTAAATAGTTTCAAAATGCAATTAATAATTGTTATATTTGAGATTATTAATTATTATTAAAACCTATTCAATGAAGAAAATTATTTTTATGTTGTCATTTATTATGACAATAACAGCAATGAATGCTCAAATTATTCAATCGAGACTATTAACAGTAGACCAAGACAACATGGAAAAATTCATGGAAGGAGTTGCTGAAAAAACAAAATTATACAACAGTAAAAAAGGGCAAGCTAGATACTTAACTTTTCAAATCTTAACAGGAAAAAATGCACAAAATTTTATACGAATGCAAGTATCAGACTCTATTCAAGAATTAGACAATGTTGATACAGAAGGAAATAACTGGTGGTGGAAAAAAGTAGGTGCATTACACAAATCTACTGGAAACTATATGTGGTCTATGAATAAAGACATGTCTCACTATAATGAAAATACAGAAAGGGTTAACCATCGTAGAATTATCTACTATAATTATAAAGACTCTGGAGAACAAGATTTTTGGAGATTTAGAGAACGTGTAAAAAAAGCAATGGTAGCCTCTAATTATGAACAAAATATGAATGTTTTATATTGTAATTCTGGTTGTGATGGAAATATGGTTCAAGTTAGATTTCATCACAAAAACTTTACAGGACAAAATAATGATTATGGTAAACCTCTTAACGATATGATTGCTAAATATGATGAACTTTATGGAAAGGATGCATATGAGCAAGATTCTAAAAAAGTTGATGAAAGTCTTATGCCTAATGGAAGAATGATTAGGCATCAAGTTCTGATGCCAGAACTAAGTTCTCCAGCAAATATGAACTAGAATATTAATACAAATTAGTCTACCTCTATATATATAATTAAAAAACCTCCATAATGGAGGTTTTTTTTACAATTAACTACTTATTATTATTATTCAATTACTACTTTTTTGTTAATCGTTCCTGATTCATTTTTAACTTGAACAATGTAAATACCACTACTAAGAATTGGCAGAATAATATCGTTTGACCCAGTTCCTTCAAAAGAAGTATTGAGTACTAGTTTTCCTGCTATGTTATAAAGTTGAACGTTTGCAGTACCACTTTGAACACCTACAATACGTACATTTTCTCTTGAAGTAGTAAATATGCTTACCGGGTTATTGCCTAAAACATTACCAGTACTAAGACTAGCTGATGTTGTGTGTAAATAAAAACGGCCAGTACCATTTAAATTACTTGAAAGAGTAGTTGAAAAGTTAGAAGTATTGTCTAATCGTGTAAATGTATTTTCTTGTTTATCTTCTAGGAAAACATTGATGTTTGCAGGAAAATTAGTTCCAACTGCTGAAATATTAATCACAGCACCTGCAAGCGCATCTACTCCAACAGGCACAACCATACCCTCATAATTAGTATTTGGTAATGATTGTGTTTGGTAGTTTACGCCCTCATTATCTTCCAAAAGCTGAGTATAGATAGAAAGAGAATTAGAGTTTCCACCACCACCAAATAATTGACCTTCATAGCCATAATCAAACCCTAAGGTTACATCGTCTAAATAATAAACATCACAATGCCTATTGTAAGAAGAGCCATTATTTATAATTAGTTTGATGCTTGTTAAAGTATTAATTCTTTCAAAAGTGTCTACACCTCCAATTTCTATTTGGTGATATTGATTGGCTTCTGGGATGTTGATAGCTCCTGATGAACTTGATCTCACAAAGAAACCTTGCCCCGGAGCAATCGGAAAGTTAGCGTTTTCAGAATTAAGAATGTTACCCACTTTATCGTCATAAGTTTCATTAGCTGAATCCCATGTCCATATGGTAGGAAGAATATTAGAAGAATTAGAAGTTAAAAATTCAGAATTCTTAATGTACGCTGGATAAGGATTTCCAACTAAATTCCAGTTATAACCGAGGTATTGATCATCATTGTCAGGTGAAGAACTTGGGTCGTAAATCAATGTAAAATTCACACCACCATTTTGAGTTTGTAAATCTCCAGGGATTTCTCCTGTAAAACTTAGTTCTCCAGATCCAGAGGCTCTTTTAACATTATAACCAACTCCTGAAGTAAATGGAAGAGTTTCTCCATCTTCCATAAAATCCCAAGAATTAGTTGAAGTTGTATAAGTCCCTATCGCGTTGAGGGTACCTGCTTCATCCAAACCATATGTTGAAACATATGAGTTGTCATAACTTTGACCAGATACTGGAGGAGAGACAAGAAAATAACTAGCTGTGAGTAGATTTCTTTTGTAAGTAATGTTTCCTATTTTAGATCCGTTTACAATAATTGAGGCTCCACTCTTGAGAACAACATCGGCTGTGGATTCACTTTCGAAATCTCCAGACACGTCTATATTTGAACCTTTTAAAACAGTTAAAGAGGTGTTATTTTTTACTTTAAGATTTGTTTGAGCTGCTATACTAGAGTAAAAGGCTATAAAGAATATTGCCAATATTTTGTTCATTTTTCTTTTTTTAGGGGACATAATAGTTACAAAAATAGTTTATTTTTTAGTTAAGACAAAAAATAAGAGTTAAAATTTGAGTTATAAAGCTTATATACTTGATTTTAATTAATGTTAAAGAAAACTTTTTATTCAAAAAAACAACTCATCGTTAAAATTCTACGATACAGTATTTAACAATTTATTTTTACGAAGTTTCAAAAGACATTTGTAGTGTAATTAAAAATAAATTGTAAACATGAAAAATTCAAAAACAAATTTCACAATGCCTAAATCTTGGTTTAATTTAAATGATTTTTTAATCCTATGCTTATCATTAAGTTTCTTACTACTCTTAAATGTTGGATAATAATAAAAGTAGCTCACTTGTGAAATTTTTATAAACCCGCTTAGTCAGCGACGTTCTTATCTTTTTTATACCAGTATATAGCTCCAAACATTAGGGCTATAATTATCAAAAATATTTTTACGAATCTAGGCATAAGGCCAATATCAAAAACTTTATGAATAGTTCTTCCTGAGAATAATAGTGCTATAGCACAAATAGAGATATATTTATAAAGTTTGTTGTGGCTATTCATAAACATATTGTTTAAAATTCAGATATTAAAAATAGAATAGATATTATTTTTGATTGTTTCCTTTAAAAAAGTTGTTTTTCAAAAGAAATACGTTTATGGTGATAAAGATTCCTATGCAAACACATATAAAAGCTTGTTCTACAGGTCTAAGAAAAATTTCAGCAGAGCCATAAGCAACTACTCCATAACCTAAAGAAAAAAGAGATATAATAAATAAAGACCAGGACTTTTTATCATTCATAAATCAAATATAATAATAAAAAGATTATAAGCTGAATTAAGAATTGGTAGGCTATTTTAGATATTAAATGTAACTCAAAAAAATTATTCTAGGGAATAAAAGGTGACCCCAAACCTACAGTAGTTCAAGCCATTTTGTACATTGTAGTAAAGTATATTATCTATATTTGAGTTATGTATAAGTTTCTAAAAAAATACTGGTTATTAATCGCAATATTAACAATTATCTCATACCTAATTAACGCCAATGGATATTTAAAGGGATACGAAGAAATAGGCTCTGCTATAAGTATAATTCTGTCTGTACTATTTTTTATTAATTATTTTAGATATAAGAAAGGTTTGTAAATAAAATATTAAAAATGGAGAACCAATTCCTGTGAATCAATTCTCCGATTTAGTGACCCCGGAAGGAGTAGCTGCGCTGATCCCTTAGCGCTCCGCGCTGAAAATCAACAAAAGTAACTTCAGCATTAGCCAAAATAAAAAAGCAAGCTTGATATTCTCTAAAACCTTTTTCAATCCCAGGATTAGCTGTGCTGATCCTACAAAGCTCCGCTTTGAAAAAAGCACAACCCAAAAAACACTCAAGCAAGCTTTATTTTCTCAAAAAAACCTTTTTCAATCCCAGGATTAGCTGCGCTGATCCTTAGCGCTCCGCGCTGAAAATCAACAAAAGAAACTTCAGCATCACCCAAAATAAAAAAGCAAGCTCTTTATTTTGAGCTTGCTTCGTTTCAACTTTTTGTTGATTTATTCGTGACCCCGGTAGGATTCAAACCTACAACCGCTGGAGCCGAAATCCAGTGCGCTATTCAGTTGCGCCACGAGGCCTAGTATGGTGTTTATGCTAAATTTTTTCTGACAATTCCAGATATGGTCTTACCATCTGCTTGACCAGCCAATTGCTTTGAAACCATTCCCATTACTTTACCCATGTCTTTCATACCTTCTGCTCCAGTTTTAGCAATAGTATCTAATACTACTTTTTCTATGGCATCTTCAGACAATGCTTCTGGCAAAAACTTCTCAAGAACTGCAATTTCAGCCAATTCTGGATCTGCTAAATCTTGCCTGCCCTGATCAATAAAAATTGCTGCACTATCCTTACGCTGTTTCACTTGCTTCTGGATAATTTTCATTTCTTGGTCTTCGGTTAAATCATCTCCTGCCCCTGTTTCTGTTTTTGCTAATAAAAAAGCAGATTTAACAGCTCTTAATGCTTGAAGAGCAAGAGTATCTTTAGATTTCATAGCCATTTTTAATTCTTCCATTATTTGTTTTTGCAAGCTCATAGGTATATTATTTTAGCGGATCAAAGATACAATTCTAATCCTGTTTTTTAATTTTTTTTAGATATAATACATTCTTATTGTAATCAATAACAGCCTTCCCTTTTTGTAAAATATCAGCTCCTATAATTCCATGAACTTCCTCAGCATCGTGAAGAGTTAACGCTTTATTTACGTGAACTAAATCAAACAATACTAAACTGAAGTTTTCATTCTTCCATTTTCCAATCTTTAAATTGTTGTTTTCAGATTGTTGAGTTTCCATATCTGTTGCTCCTGCACCCGCAGCTTTGGTATCACTTTCTTTTGCATCTAACTTAAAAAACTCAATTTTATCAATACCAACGCAAGAATTCGAAGCCCCAGTATCTAGAATAAACCTACCAGCTACTCCATTAATTTTAGCATCAAGTTCCATGTGGTTTGTAACCATTTTCTTTAGAGGTATGTTTATATATTTCTTTTTGTTCAATAGTTTTTTTAGACCACTCATTTAAATGTATTTTTGATGAGTCAAAAATACATTTAAATAAATTGTTTTTTTCAACAACAACTTTTTGTTTTGTAAAACAAGCATTAGGCATCATAATATGATAACAGACACACATACACATTTATATTCAGAGCAATTTGATCAAGATAGAGACACAATGATTCAAAGGGCCAAAGATGCTGGAGTTCATCGATTTTTTATTCCTGCTATTGACAGTAGCTATTCTGAAAGAATGTTTGATTTAGAAGAAAATTACCCAAGTAATGTGTTTTTGATGATGGGGTTACATCCCACTTCAGTAAAAGAAAACTTTAAAAGTGAATTACAACATGTTAAAGATTGGATCGCTAAAAAATCATTTGTTGCCATAGGTGAAATAGGCATTGATTTATATTGGGACAAAACATTTATAAAAGAACAACAAGAAGCATTTCAGCTTCAAATTCAATGGGCAAAACAACAAAACCTCCCAATTGTAATTCATTGCAGAGAAGCTTTTGACGAAATTTTTGAAATATTAGAACTTGAAAAAGGGCCTAATTTATATGGTGTTTTTCATTGTTTTACTGGAACACTAGAACAAGCTAAAAAAGCTATATCCTACAATATGAAGTTGGGAATTGGTGGTGTGGCTACTTTCAAGAATGGAAAAATAGATACCTTTCTAAATCAGATTCCAATACAACATATTGTACTAGAAACTGATGCTCCATACCTGTCACCATCTCCACACAGAGGTAAGAGGAATGAAAGTAGCTATATTACTTATGTGATTGAAAAATTGGCTACTATTTATAAGCTCAGTTTCAATGAAATTGCAGCTGTTACTACAAAAAACTCAAAGGAGGTCTTTGGAATCTAATGTTACATATTATAAAACTCCAATTGGAATTGCCAAAATTACCGGAGACAATAATGGCATACAAGCCATTACTTTTGTAACTAATAATTTAAATGAGGAAAACCCAAAAACATTTGGTATGGCAGTAGATATTCCAGAATGTTTAAGAGAGTGTGTGCTTCAATTAAAAGAATACTTTAAAGGAGAACGAACAAGTTTTAACTTACGCTTAAACCCACAAGGTACTAAATTTCAAAAATTAGTATGGAAAGAACTTTGTAATATACCCTATGGAAAAACAATATCTTACCTTGTACAAAGCAAACAAATTGGAGAGGTAAAGGCGGTAAGAGCTGTAGCCGCTGCCAATGGTAAAAACCCCATTAGTATAGTAATTCCGTGCCATAGAGTAATTGGCTCAGACGGCTCATTAACGGGTTATGCTGGGGGGCTCTGGCGAAAAAAATGGTTGTTAGATTATGAAAGCCCTTTAAAACAACTATCGCTTTTTTAGACTAATTCTAGGATTTAGACGTTTATAATACTATGACAAAAAAAGGCTGGTTTTTAATTCTATTCTTGGTTGGTTTTTATGCCAATTCTCAGAATATATCAACAGACTTTAGATCCAAAAAAATTAAGCTAGATAAAGACACCATAAGCTTTGATTCAGTTCCAATAAATCCACAAAATTTCAAAGTACGCGTGGGGCAGAAAATAGTATACCCTTCAGAATATCAAATTTCATATAATAAAGCGTTATTGATAATCGATTCAAAAAAATACCAAGAAATTACCATTGATTACTTTAGGTTTCCGTCATTTATTACTAAAACTTATAGCCCATTTGATAAAAAATTTATCATTTCCAACAACAGTAATACCGGACAATTATTTAGCCTAACAAGTAATAAGAAACCTTCTGAATTAAAATTATTTGATGGCTTAAAAACAAGTGGATATATCAATAGAGGAATTACCTCAGGTAATAATCAAAGTACAGTAGCTAACGCTTCTATGGATATCAACCTAGAAGGAAAACTCTCAGATAAAGTAGCAATTCGAGCAAATATCTTTGATACTAATATTCCATTACAAGAAAATGGGTATTCACAAAGCATTACAGATTTTGATCGAATTTTTATTGAACTTTATAGTAAAGATTGGCGGGTAAAAGCAGGAGATGTTAGTTTAACTAATAAAAACAGCTTTTTTTTAGCTTTCGAAAAACAAGTGTCTGGTCTTGAAGTTGAAGCTTCATTAAACAACACTACAAAAGTTGCTGCTTCTGGTGCTATAGTTAGAGGACAATTTAGTTCTTATAATTTTATTGGAATTGAGGGAAATCAAGGTCCTTACAAAATTTTTGGCCCAAACAATGAACCAAATTTTGTAATCATTGCTGGCAGTGAAAAAGTGTTTGTTAATGGTTCTGAGATCATCAAAGGAACAGATGAAGACTATCTCATAGATTATAATATTGGGGAAATACGGTTTAACACTACCTTTCCGATAACCAATGATATGCGTATTCGAGTTGAATTTCAATTTTCAAATAGAAATTATACACGTTTTATAAGCTATGAAAAAGCTGAATATAAAAGTGATAAGCTTGAAATTTCTGGATATTTTTATAATGAAAATGATGTTAAAAATCAACCCATACAAGTAAGTTTATCCGCTGATCAAAAACAAATTTTAGCTAATGCGGGGAATAATCCAGATTTAATGATTGGAGAAAGTGCCTATCCAGATGCATTTGATGCTAATAGAATTCTTTATAAAAAAGTACAGAATGGAAATACTGAATATTTTGAATATTCCGCAAACCAAAATGATAACTTATTTGCAGTAACCTTTACTAATGTAGGAGCTAACGAAGGAGATTACTCTTTAGGCGAAACTTATGCAAATGGAAATGTATTTGTTTATGTGGGAACTAATCTAGGAAGTTATAGCCCAATTACTCAATTAATTGCACCTACAAAATTGCAAGTAGCCGTTCTAAATTCTTCTTATAATCCTGGTGAAAAAACATCAATATCAACTGAGGTAGCTTTTAGCAATAGTGATCAAAATTTATTTTCAACACTAGACAATGACCAAAATAAAGGAATAGCGACTAAGTTTGCCTGGCAGCAAGTATTACTAAACAAAAAATGGAAACTGTTAAGTGATTTAAATTATCTTTTTATTCATAAAAATTTTAACACCATACAACGATTTCAGTCTGTAGAATTTAATAGAGACTGGAATTTAAATAACCCAACGGGAAATCAACAACAAGTAGGATTGGATCTGAGTTTAAAAAAAAGTAACGATAATTTCTTAACCTACTCTTTTCAACAACTTCAATTTTCAAATAATTTTAAGGGGAACAAACATATTGTAGCCTCTAAAATAAATTTTGGAAATACCTTGTTTTACAATAATAGTAGCTATTTGGTAAATAATTCTGACCTAAAAGAAAATACATTTCTAAGAATTAAATCGGGAGTAGAGCAACATTTTAAAAAGTTTTGGTTTGGTGGGTTTTTTAATCTTGAATCAAATGATGGTGTGGCAATACCAAGTAGAGAAGCCATTCTTACCAACCATCAATTTAAAGAATATGAAGGCTATATAGGAATTGGAGACACAACAAATGTTTATGCAAAAATTGGATATAATTTTAGAGACAATGACAGTATTAGAAATAACTCTTTTACTCAAATTAACAACAGAAAAACATACTATTTAGACGCTAAACTAATTGAAACAGATCGAACTAATCTTTCATTATATGCAAATTACAGAGAAACAGAAAATACGTTTTCAGAAAACCAGAAAGCGTTAAATTCAAGGATCCAATATAACCATCGCTTCTTTAATAATTTTATCACTTTGGGAACTCGTTATGAAACCTCATCAGGTAATGTAGCACAGCAAGATTTTGTTTATGTAGAAGTAGAACCCGGACAAGGGTATTATACATGGATTGATTACAATGATAATGGGATTCAAGAATTTGATGAATTTGAAATTGCTGAATTTCAAGATCAAGCAAATTTCTTGCGATTACCATTGCCAAATCTTCAGTTTTTAGCGACTCAAAGTGCAAAAATTAATCAATCTATTACCTTAAATTCAAGCCAGTGGAGTACCAAAAAAGGGCTAAAAAAAGTGCTATCTCACTTCTACAATCAATTTTTCTTAAGCAGCAACAATGAACTAAAACGCACACGAAATTCATTTAATTTAAATCCGTTTAATGTGAACAGAGCGCAACAAATAAGTGTCAATTTTAATTTTAAAAATAGTCTATATTTTAATCGGGGTTTACAAAATTTTAGCACAACGTATACTTTTGCCAATGCAGATAACAAACAGCAATATAGTATTGGAAGTCAGGAAACAGAAACCAGCTACCAACAAATAGACTTTCAACATAAATTAGGTAAATTTTGGCTAGTTGATTTACAAGGAAAACTTTCTGAAAATAATTTAGAAACTGAAAACTTTAATAATCGAAATTATCAAATAAACAGCTATGCATTTCAACCCAAAATAAGTTACGTTTTGAATAATGAAAATCGATTTTCAGCATTTTATCATGTAAAAGATAAAAAAAATAACCTAGCAGAATTTGAACTATTGAAACAGCAAAAAATTGGGATTGAATACTTTTACAGTGGAAAATCAACCACACAATTTAATGCTAATTTTACAACTTTTTTTAATGATTTTGACGGGAACCCCAATTCGCCTGTGGGGTATCAAATGTTAGAGGGCCTTCAAGAAGGAACCAATTATACCTGGACTTTTTTATGGAGTAAAAAATTAAATTCTTACTTAAACTTAAACCTAAATTATAAAGGTAGAAAGAGTTTGAATTCTAAAACTATTCACACGGGATCAATTAATTTAAAAGCCATTTTTTAATTAGGCATAATTGTTGATATTTGTAAAAATTAAAATTTAACTCATGAAAAAAATTGCTCTAGTACTACTTTGTATTTACTCAACCATTTCAAATGCCCAAGAAGATTTAATCCCTCAAGATACCGACAAGAAA